>Ga0247757_10000282_pt1 | contig 42792 bp, 31 predicted proteins | sample UWRJL126311R4_FD_180929 | JGI IMG/M metagenome (GOLD analysis project Ga0247757, IMG submission 180929) | Plant litter microbial communities from Arlington Agricultural Research Station in Wisconsin, United States - UWRJ-L126-311R-4 | ecosystem: Environmental > Terrestrial > Plant litter >... | reverse complement strand
GAGGCAGAGCGGTCTGCGACCTCGGTCCGTTCCGCTGTTCGACCGCGATCGAAGCGCGACTCTACGAATTCAACGGTGCAAACGCGGTGTAATTCGTGGCCGGCGCGACGAGACATTCGCCGGCGCGACGAGACATTCGCCGGCGCGACGAGACATTCGCCGGCGCGACGAGACATTCGCCGGCGCGGCGCCGGGCGATGCTCGAAGCGATCGGACTGAGCGTCTGCCGCGTTTAGCGAACTTCTTGCTGGGTGCTGCAGTGGATCGTGCCTAGGCCGAGCACGAAATCGGTGGAGTGAATGCCGACCACGCGACGCGAGGGGAAGAGCTCGGCGAGGATGCCGAGGGCTTCGCGATCGTTCGGGTCGTTGAAGGTGGGCACGAGTACGGCCGCGTTGCCGACGTAGAAGTTGGCGTAGCTCGCGGGCAAGCGCTGACCGGCGAACACGATGGGCGCGGGCATGGGCAGGCGAATGACCTCCACTTTGCGGCCCTTGGCGTCGCACGCGCTCTTGAGGCGCGAAGCGGCGTCGCGCAAGACGGCGTAGTTCGGATCTCGTTTGTTCTTTTCGTGGGCCAGCACGATTTGGCCGGGCGCGACGAAGCGGCAGAAGTCGTCGATGTGGCCCGCGGTGTCGTCTCCCGCGATGCCGCTGCCCAGCCAGAGCACACGTTCGACGCCCAGGTGATCGCGCAGCACGGCTTCCATCCCGGCTTTGCCGAGCGGCGCGTTGCGCGCTTGGCGGCCGTTTAGGAGGCACTCTTCGGTGCATAAGAGCGTGCCCTCGCCATCGACGTCGATCGCGCCGCCTTCGAGCACCACTCGTGCGCGCCTCTTGCCGAATTGGGCTTCGGGCAGGGCCAACGGTGTGCCCAGTTGGAGCGCGACCGCGAGGCCCGCTTCTTCGTCTTTGACGTGATTTTTGTAGCGGGCCCAGCCGTTGAATTTCCACTTCACCAGCGCGGTTTCGCGTTTTTGGGCCGAGCCGTTTTTGCCCGCGTCTTTGACGACGCCGAGCGGCAAGAAATCACGCGTCCAGGAGCGGTCCGTCGCCAAGTGCACGAAGTCGACTTGTTTCAGGTTCACGCCCGAACGGCTGAACACGCTCTTGGCGGTCGCCTCTTCTTTTTTACCCGAGACGATCACGCGGATGCGCTCACCCTCTTGCAGGTGACGCGCGACCTCCGCGAACACCCACGGGATGGCGTCGAACTTTCCGGGCCAGTCCGTGGGCTCGTGAGGCCAGGCGAGCCACGTGGCCGCGTGCGGCTCCCACTCGGCCGGCATGCGGTAGCCGAGCGAGTGCGGAGTCGCGAGTGCGTCGAGAGTCGAGCGGAGCGTCGAGCCGAGCTTGGAGTCGAGCTTCGAGTGGGGCGTCGCGCGGAGCTTCGAGTCGGGCGTCGCGCGGAGCTTCGAGTCGGGCGTCGCGCGGAGCTTCGAGTCGGGCGTCGCGCGGAGCTTGGCGCCGAGCTTCGAGTCGGGCGTCGCGCGGAGCTTCGAGCCAAGCTTCGCGCTGAGCTTCGAGCCGAGTTTCGAGTCGGGCTTCGCGCCGGGCGTTGCTTTGGGGGCTGCGACGGGCTTGCGGGCGCGGGCAGCGGGGGCGCGTTTCTTCATCGCTTGTTCGGATCCAAGAAGCGTTGCGTGAGGTCGCCGTATGCGTCGATGCGTCGATCGCGGAAGAAGGGCCAATTGCGGCGTACCCACTCTTGGCGCGTGAGGTCGCACTCGACGACGATCGTCTCTTCACCTTGTCCGGCTTCTGCCAGCACCACGCCGAAGGGATCGGCCACGAAGGAATGCCCCCAAAATTCAATGCCTCCGTCCTTCGGACCTTCGTGACCCACGCGGTTGACCGCGATCACGAACACGCCGTTGGCGATGGCGTGACTGCGTTGCATCGTTTGCCACGCGGACACTTGCGCCGCGCCGTATTGTTCTTTCTCGGACGGGTGCCAGCCGATGGCGGTCGGGTAGGTGAGCACTTCGGCGCCACGCATCGCGGTCAGGCGCGCGGCCTCGGGGTACCATTGGTCCCAACAGATCAGCGTGCCCACTTTGGCGGTCGGCGTGTCGAAGGTGAGGAAGCCGAGATCGCCCGGGGTGAAGTAGTACTTCTCCATGAACAGCGGGTCGTCCGGGATGTGCATCTTGCGGTAGAGGCCGATCGTGTTGCCCTGGGGGCCGAGCACGACCACGCTGTTGTGGTACACGCCCGGCGCGCGCTTCTCGAATATGGGCGTGACCACGCTGACCTTGCACTCTTTGGCCACCTGGGCGATCGCCTGCACCGTGGGGCCGTCGATCGGCTCGGCCAGGTCGAAGAATGCCGCGTCCTCGGTTTGGCAGAAGTATTGCGAGGCAAACAGCTCCTGCAGGCAGATCAGGGTGGCGCCGCGAGCGGCCGCATCGCGAATCGCCAGCGAGGTTTTTTCGACGTTTGCGGGCTTGTCCAGACCGACACGGGTTTGGATCATGCCAATTTTCAGGCTGTGCTTGGTCATGCTGTCCTCAGGGCGTGCTTTAGCATGGTAAACGCCTCCGGTGGCGACTGACCCGAAGACGTTGGAGACGACAGAGCCCCTCGCAGCCGTGCTCGGGCGCGGGACGCTGATCGTCACGCCCACGTACAACGAACGCGCGAATCTCGAGGCCTTCGTGGAGGCCACGTTGGGCGTCGCGCCGGGCGCGCACGTTTTGATCGTGGACGACAATTCTCCGGACGGCACCGGCGCTTTGGCGGACGAACTGGCCGCCCGTGACAAGCGCGTGCGCGTCCTGCATCGCCCGAGCAAACTGGGGCTGGGAACGGCATACACGGCCGCGTTTCAGCTCGGGCTGCACGAGGACTACCAATACTTCTTCGAGATGGACGCAGATCTGTCTCACGACCCGCGTCACCTGCCGGAGTTCTTTCGCGAGCTTTCCGCGGGGGCGGATGTCGTGGTCGGCTCGCGTAATGTCCCCGGCGGCAACGTCATGGGCTGGGGAGCCGGTCGACATTTGCTCTCGAAAGGCGGCTCGCTCTACTCACGACTGATCTTGGGCGTGGGCGTGCGCGACCTGACCAGCGGGTTCAAGGGCTTTCGCCGGCAAGCGCTCGAGGCCGTGCTGGGGGCCAACGTCGTGTCCAATGGCTACTCGTTTCAAATCGAGATGACCTATCGCGCGCTGCGTCTGGGCTTGAACGTGAGAGAAGTGCCGATCGTGTTCGTGGATCGGCAGGTGGGCGCGTCCAAGATGGACCGCAAGATCGTGCTGGAGGCCGTGACCACCGTCTGGAAGCTGCGGCTACGGGCTCTGCGACGTCATGCTTGAGTGGGCCTTCCGAAAATCGCTCGCGCTCTTCAAGCGTCACTTTGCGAACGTGCTGTTCGTCTTGCTCGCGCTCGCCTTGTTGGGCTGGGTGAGCTGGGAGGCCGGCTACGTGCGTATGGTCACCAACGACGGGCACGCGGACTATTGGGAGCACTCGGCCACGCTGCACGCGTTGATCGAGAACCCCTGGCACCCGCGTCATCCCCACTTGGCGACCAACGAAGGCTCGCCGCGCTTCGGTCCTCAGTTCATCATCGTCGCGCTGATCGCCCGCGCCATGCATTGGAACGCGATTCAAGCGATGACGCTGGCGGCCGTACTCAACACGCTGCTGTTCTTGGCCGGCATTCGGCTGTTCTTTCGCAGCTATTTCCGCCACCCGTTCGCGCCGCTGTACGGCCTTTTGGTGATGTTCGGCGGGTGGTGGTCCGGCTTCTATTTTTCCAATGTCTACGCGCTGAACGTCTTCTTCTTCGTCGATTCATTTCCGTCGACGACTGCGCTCGGCCTCAGCTTACTGGGCTTCGCCCTTGCGGTGCGCGTGCTACGGGGCGAAGTGCGGCACCCGCGGCTGAGCTTGTTCGTACTCGGCGTGTGGGCGGGCGCGGTGCTGATCATTCATCCGCTGACGGCAATGCTGTCGATCTCGGGCGTGATGCTGTTGGCGGTGGCCGAGCGGCACCCACCACGGCGCGTGCGCCTGCAAGTCGCCGCGGTGGTGATCATCGGCTGCGCGTTGGCGCATTTTTGGCCGTATTTTTCGCCTTGGCTCGTGCTGCGCGGCGGGCACGGTGAAGCCGCGGGCTGGGCCGAGCAAACGGTGCAGCAAGCCGGCGAGCTGCAAGTCAAAAAGAAGCTGCACGACTTTTACCGCCCCATCCCGCTACTGAAGTCGCTCGGCTTGGGCACGCTCACGCTGCTCACGCTGCCGTACTTCTTGTGGCGTCGCCCTCGCTGGTTCGTCGGGCTAGGTGTCTTGGGCATGCTGGTGCCCTTCGTGGGCAACATGTTCGTGGAGCTACCGCTCGGTCATCGCTTCGTGCTGTTGGCGATCGTGTACATGCACATCGGGGTGGTTTGGCTGCTGCTCAAGTTCACCCCCGGCTATCGGCTGGCATTCCGATGGCTGAAAAACCGTTATCTGGCCGCGCTGAGCGCGCTGCTCGTGGCCGCGACGCTGCTGGTCTTTTGCCGGCAGAGCCTGCTGCTGGCGAGAAAGACCGTCGAGAACCGGCGCTACCAGCCCGGTCGAGAGAGCTGGGTCATCGAGAGTACGCGCGAAATTGCCAACGCAGCTGGACCAGGCGCGGTCGTCCTCGCGACGCCGGCGTTGTCTTGGCCGTTGCCCACGTTCGGCCCCAAAGTGCTGGTGCTATTTCACCAAGATCCGTTGGTCCCCGACGCTCAGGAGCGCGAGTATTGGGTCCGGCGTTTCTTGACCGGCCTGGCCTCGGACGACGAGCGGCGTACCACGTTGCGCCGGTACGGGGTCACCCACGTGCTCTTGCTACGTGAGTATGGCCCCGTCGTGGAGTTTCTAGACAAAAACGCGACCCTCCGCCGAATCGGCAGTGGCTACCGGTTGTACAAGCTCGACCCGAGTGCGTCACGTAGGGCGCCGTAGTCCGGTTCTGCCTGCAGTTTTGGCCGTAAAGTGCTACACCCCTGCCCGCCGGGCGGGTCGTGCACTCGACGGCAGCCGTGAACATGAAGCTCATCATCCAAATCCCGTGCCTCAACGAGGCGCAGACCCTGCACATCGCGCTCGCCGAACTGCCCAAGAAAATCGCCGGCATCGACGAAATCGAGGTGTTGGTGATCGACGACGGCAGCCGCGACGACACGGTCGCCGTCGCGCGCAAGCACGGCGTGCATCACGTGGTCGGCTTTCGCCAAAACCAGGGCTTGGCTCGTGCGTTCATGCTCGGTCTCGAATCGTGCCTCGAGCGCGGCGCTGACATCATCGTCAACACGGACGCCGACAACCAATACAACGGCGCCGACATCGAGAAGCTGGTGCGGCCGATTTTGGACGGCCAAGCGGACTTCGTGATCGGCGCCCGCCCGATCGACACCATCGAGCATTTTTCGCCAGTCAAGAAGCTGCTGCAACACTTGGGCAGCTCGATCGTGCGCGGCGTGAGCGGTACTGACGTCGCCGACGCCCCGAGCGGCTTTCGCGCCATCTCCCGGGAGGTGGCGCTGATGTTGAACGTGTTCAACGGCTACACGTACACGCTCGAGACCATCATCCAAGCCGGTCAGCGCAACATGACCGTGGTCTCCGTGCCCATCCGCGTGAACGGCGATCTGCGACCGTCCCGCTTGGTGCGCAGCATCCCGAATTACATCAAGCGCTCGATGGTGACGATGTTCCGCATCTTCATCGTCTACCAACCGCTCAAGTTCTTCCTGACGGTCAGCTTGTTTCCACTCGCGCTCGGTTTGATCATCGGCGCGCGCTTCCTCTGGTATTTTGCCGAAGGCAACGGCAACGGGCACATCCAATCCCTGATTTTGGCGGCGGTGCTGCTGATCGTGGGCTTTTTGACGTTCCTGCTCGCGATCCTCGGCGATCTGCTGAGCGTGAATCGCCGCCTACTCGAAGAGCTGCAACAGCGCGAACGCCGTCGTCGCATCGAGGCCTCGCTGGGCCCCGCGATGGCGATCGGCACGGGTCCGCGCACGAGCAGCCTGTACCCGGACCCCGCCGATCGCCGCGCCGCGACTCCGAGCGCGTGAACCCCGCGCCCGCCCACTCAGGGGCGTGGCACCAAGACGGGGAACCGCCGCGAGCCGATCGGTCGAGATTCGAGGGTATAAGCCTCGAGCAGCGACGAGATTTGGCTCCGGCGCACGGCTCGAAAGAACCAGATCTGAGTGCGAACGGCCGGGTCGAGCCAGTCCTGCTGATGACTGAGGAACTTTCGCCACTCCACGGCGCGCGCTGGGCGCCGGGGGGCGGATGCAAAACGCTCGCACATGCGCATCGGGGTGAAGCCCGCTAAGCCGACCAGTACCGGCGGAGTGGCGCCGCTCTGCTCGCCGATGCCCACACAAAGCCTGCGACTGTACTCGCGCGCCCGGAACTCTTTGGCGAGGCTTGCGTAGCTGCGCGGAAAGTCGAGCGTGCACAGGGCAAACAGCAGCACGAGGCCGCGCCGTACGTTGCGCCCGGACACGGAGTACGCGATCGCCGGCAGCATGCCGAACAGCACCAAGTTGGGCAGCTGCACCGGCACGTCGCCGAAGCGTTGGCCGACCGCGCCCATCAACACGGCGCTGACGAGCAACGCCAACGCGGGCTGCCCAAGCCGCCACACGCGCCGATTGGCGAGACACAAGAGCGCGCCCACGATGTACAACGGAAGCAGGTAACCGAGCTCGTCTTTGATGAAATCAGCGCTCTGCACCAGCTGTTTTGGGACGGAGAACGGCGGGGGCGACCCGCGGAACAGCCCGCGCGGGCCATGCAGGTAGTTGCGATACATGATCGCAATCGGCGGCGCGAACACGAGCAGCGCTCCCACCCCGAACCGGAAGATCCGGCGAACGTGGCCCATGACGACCTCGCGCAGCGAGGCTTCACGAACGGTCACCAAGCACACGAACACCGCAAGCAGCGGGCCCGACAGCGGCGTCACGAGCACGGCATAGCCGAACAGCATGCCCGCAATCAGCGACGAGCGACGCACGAAGCAGGCAAAGGCCATGGCGACGAAGGCGACGGAAACGATGTCCACTTCTGAAAGCAACATGCCCTTCAGTTGGGACGGCAACCCGAGAGGAAGCACGGCCGCCGCCAGGGCCGGCAAGCGCGATCGAACGAGCGTGTGCGTTGCCACGTAAACCGCGATCAAGCCCATGAACCCAACGCACAGCACCATGACGTTCATGTTGACGTCGGTGCTGAACGGCAGCAGCGCGTTGAAGACGATGCCGAGCGCGATGTAGCCGACGTGCGTGGTACGCGAGCCCAGATCGAAGCTGTCGATCTGCTCGTTGTATACGGCCGAGTCCCCGTTCTGCAGCAGCGGGCCGAGCTGCGTGGTGTGGGCGGCGAACAAGGCCAGAAAGAACACGACGACGGCGATACGCCGAACTCGAGTCGTCACCTCGAGCACCGGGGGCTCACGGCGAGCGTTCGCCGATCAAGAAGCGCGGTCGATTCTTGAGCACCTCGAAGATCTTGCCGATGTACGTGCCGATGATGCCGAGCAGCACGAACAGGATGCCGAACATCAGCGACATGAAAGCCATCATCGACGCCCAGCCAGTGACGGTGTGGCCCCGGAAATACTGGACCAAGATGTAGCTGAGCTCCAAGGCCGACAGACCGCTGGTCAAAAAGCCGATCCAGATGCCGAGCCGCAGGGGCGCCAGCGAGAACGAGAGGATCGCCCCGGAGGCGAAGCGCAGCATCTTTTTGAGGCTGTACTTCGTGGTGCCGCTGAAGCGCTTGTTGGCGCGGTAGGGCAGCGTGATCGAGTGGAAGCCGAGCCACGTGACCGAGCCGCGGATGAACAAGTCCACGTCGTTCATCTCGCACAGCGCGCGCACGGCGGCGGCGTCCATCAACCGAAAGTCGGAGTTGCCGGGGGCCATCGCTACGCCCGTGAGCTTGGAGAACACCCCGTAGAACCAACGCGAGGTCGCGCGCTTGAAGAGCGAGGTGTCTTCCGCATCGGCACGTTCGGTCGTGACGACCTTGTAGCCTTCGCGCCAGCGCGCATGGAGCTCCGGGATCAACTCCGGTGGATGCTGCAGATCGCCGTCCATACTGACGATCGCGCGGCCGCGGGCCTCGCTCAACCCCGCCATGAGGGCGCCTTGGTGACCGAAATTGCGCGCCAAGCGAGCGCCCCGCAGTACCGGGTAGACCTTGGTCTGGGCGACGATTTGCGCCCAAGTGCCATCCGAGCTGCCGTCGTCGACCAGGATGATCTCGAACGGCACGCCGATCGTGGCCACGACTTTCTCCACCGCGCCGACGAAGGCGGCGATGTTGCCCTCCTCGTTGTACATGGGAGCCACGACGGAGAGCTCTGGAGCGGGCTCGGCGAGCTCGGGGCTGAGGCTTGGATCGGTCATTTTGCCCGGGAAGTCCGCTCGGATACCACAGGGCCGGGGGCGCTCCTACCCGTGATATAAGCCCTGCCGCCAATGATAGATGCAGGAAGCCGAGCGGCGTGGATGGCGCGGGCGGAGCGGGCGCTCGAGTACAGCGTGGTCGCGCTCGCCGCCATCGCCTTCGCGGCGAGCTACGGCCTGACGTACGGCTACGACAACCAGTTCGTCTACTTCCTGAAGTCACTGGCGCTGACCGACCGGACCTTGCTGCGGTCGGATTGGTTCACGTTTCACACCACGCAGTACCATAGCGTATTCATCTACTTTGGCGCGTTGCTGCTGAAGCTGAACGCTCAGGGCTGGGCGGTGGGCATCATGCAATTCTTGCTCGTGCTGCTGGGCGCCCTGGTCATCTACCGGCTGGTGAAGCGCGTGGCCGGCGCCGAGCTCGGCATCGCGGCCTACCTGATCTTGCTTTCGATGCTGTTCATCACGCGCACCTCGAGCGTGGCTGCGAGCTACCTGTTCGATACGATTTTACAGCCATCGACGCTGGGCGCGCTCGGCTCGATTGCGGGCACGCTGTTCTTCGTCGAGCAGCGCTACTTCGAGTCGGGGCTGTGCTTGGCCGCGGGCGGCGCGTTTCACGCCAACTACCTGGTGCTGGCGTATCCGATCTTCGGCCTCGCGCACTTGGCGCTGGGCTTCAAAGATCTGAAGCGCCGGGTCCTGCTGCAGTTTTCGCCGTTGGTCGTGATCACGCTCATTCTCTCGCCGGTACTGCTGGCCGCTTCACACACCAAGGCCTCGCCCGAAGCGCAAGAAATCCTGTTTCGGATGCGCTCGCCGCATCACTACAATCCGGCTCGCTTCGAGCGGAATTTCATGCCCTTTGCGGCCTGGCAGCTGCTCGGCATCGGCAGTGGCTGGCTCTTGCACAAGACCGAAAATGGCCGGCGTTTGGGCGCGGTGTTGTGCGGTTTGATGCTGACGATCTGGACCGGCACGATCCTGACCACGTTCTACGACGTGCCAAAGGTAAACCAGATCTTCGTCTGGCGCTTTGCGCCGAACGCGGACCTGCTCTCGCAAATTTTCGTGGCCTGCGCCGTCGCTCACGCGCTCGCCAAGCCATCGATCACCAGGCACTACCCGGGCGTCGCGATCGGGCTGATCGCCGCCGGGCTCGGCACCTTCGCCCTCTTTTGGCGCACCAAGGAGAACGCGCAGATCCCCATGCTGATGACCTGGATCATCGGCTCGGTCTTGGTCGCGCGCGTGGTGGATCTCACGCTCGACGCGTTCTGCCACTTCCAGCCGAAGTTCACGGAGTTCATCGCACGGCGCAAGCGGGCGTTGGTTTGGCTGCCGCTCGGGTTCGGCGTCATCACGCTGTATCAGCTCGTACCGGAACGCCTGGAGCGCGCGCGCGAACGCTCGACCTTGCTCAATCCGGACAAAGGGCGCACCGAAGACCTGTATCGTTGGCTGCGTGAAAAATCGCCCAAGGACGCAATTTACCTGACACCGCCGGATCTCGAGGGCCTGCGCTTCATGGCTCAGCGCGCGATCGTCGTGGATTGGAAGGCCGTGCCGCTGATCCCGACCGAGCTCCTGATTTGGTACCAGCGCCTGTGTGACGTGACCGGGCGAGAGGTAAAAGGCTCGGGGGATATGGGCGGCTACAACTCGATTGACCCCGAGCGGCTCGCGCTGCTCGTGAGCAAGTACCACCCGGACTACATGGTGCTCCGACGCGGGTCGGAGAGCCGTTTCGAGGGCTTGCCCGTGGTGTACCGAAATTCGGCCTATTCCGTGCTGAAGATCGTGCACAGCCCCGCCCCGCCCTGAAGTCCTTGCCCGAGCCGGGAGGCTGAGGCACCTTCCGCCCGACTGCTCATGCCGACGCCAGCCAACCCGAAGCTCTCGTTCGTGATCCCGTTCATGAACGAGGAAGCCACCCTCGAAGAACTGTACGTACGCATCGCGGATGCGGTCGCGCCGACGCTCGCGGCGGGTGAAACCTTCGAAGTCATCTTCATCGACGATGGCAGCACGGATGCCTCCGTGGCCGTGGCCGAGCGCTTGGTGGCGACCCACCCGCAAGTCAGCCTGCTCGAGTTGCAGGGCAATTTCGGCAAGAGCGCGGCGTTGGCGGCCGGCTTCACGCGCGCCCGGGGCCGCATCGTCTTCACCCTCGACGCTGATTTGCAGGATGACCCCAAAGAGATCCCCCGCTTCCTCGCCAAGCTGGAAGAGGGATTCGATTTGGTCTCCGGCTACAAGCAGAAGCGCAACGATCCAATCACCAAGGTGCTGCCTTCGCGCGTGTTCAACTGGCTCGTGCGCAGCGCAACGGGCGTGAAGCTGCACGACGTGAACTGCGGGTTCAAAGCCTACCGCGACGTGGTGCTGAAGAACGTACGCCTGTACGGCGAACTGCACCGCTTCGTGCCCGTCCTCGCGCATTGGAAGCGCTTTCGCATCGGCGAGATCGCGGTCGAGCATCACGCGCGCCGCTTCGGCTACTCGAAATTCGGCGGAGGCCGCTTCTTCCGCGGCTTGATGGACCTCCTCACCGTCGTGTTCCTGCTCCGCTACGGCCGGCGCCCCGCGCACTTCTTCGGCGCGGTCGGCACGCTCACGTTGGTGCTCGGCCTCGCGGTGTTCGCGTACCTGTGCGTGATCTGGTTCATGGGCCAATCGATCGGTCATCGCCCCCTCTTGATCTTGGCCGTGCTGCTGATCGTGGTCGGCGTGCAAATCCTGGCCACGGGCCTAATCGCCGAACTGATCGTGCACCTCGCTCGCACCGAGCTCCCCTACGTGCTCAAACGCGAAGCCGTCCACGAAGTCGCCGTACTCGGCCCCGGTTTGCCGCACGGCGAAGCGCGCGTGCCCGTGATGCACACGTAGTAGGTTTGGGTTTGGGTAGCGGGCGCGGAGCGCGAGCTGCGGCCCAAAGCTCTGATTGAGGGCCAAGCACCGAAGCACGCACCAGGTGCGTGAGCGACCGTCCGTCCCCAGTGAGGGTCAGACTCAAAAGCGATCGCCACTCGGGTTCGTGTAACTGGTGAGCTCGCGCAAGCGGGGCATCGAGCAGATCGACGCCGTGGGCGGTGTCCCGGACCCGAGGGGAACGCAGCCAATCCGCGGCCGCTCGTGATGGTTGAAGTTGCGCGACCAGAGACGCGTGGGTCAGAGACCCGCGACCAGACCCGCGCCACCACCAACGAATCCTGGCGCGTGCCCCTCGCGCGCAGCCAGAGACTTGGCGCACTCGCTTCTGCAGCAAGACGCAACGCGACGCCGAAGGCGAGGACGGCGCGCGACGCTTCGCGTGACCATCAAAAAATTTCTCAGGAGGCCGCGCTCAACGGGCCCAGCGCTTGAGGGCCGCCCAGGCGATCACGTCGGCGCAGAGGGAGGCGGCGCGGGAGGCAACGGCAATGGCGAGGGCGGGCGCGCTGCCGACGGCGGGGGCGAGGCTGATGGACAGGATCGCTTCACGCACGCCGACACCAGCGGGAGCGGCAAGGGCGACGAAGCCGCCCACGGTGGCGAGCGCGTACAGGCCCGAGGTGGACAGCGCGATGCCGGGAGCGGCGCCGAAAGCGCGCGTGAGCAGGAAGCCGTGCGCGGCCCAGCTGGCCCAGTAGAGCACGTGCGCCACGAGCAGCGAGAAGGGCACGAGGGGCCCCGTGCCGTCGACTTTGAGCACGCGCACGACGAACGCGGGCAGGCGCGTGCGATCGATGCACGAGAGCACGATCACGATCGCGGCGAATCCGAGCACGATCGGGATCGCCCATGCGCCGAGTAACGCGGTCAGGCCGCTGCTTGCGGGTAGCCACAAGAGTGACGCGAAACCAACCGCTCCGCCGACCGCAGTCCAAGAGAGCATTTCGAGTCCCACGGACGACCCGACCGAGACGGCGGATACGCCGAGGCGAGCAGCACCCGCCATGCGCACGAAGGGCAAGCCGACCATGCCCGGGGTGTAGCGAGCGAGTTGCGAGTCCATGTACAGCGAGAACGCAGGGCCGCGCGGCACGCGACGCGCGGTCATGCGCTCGATCAGCGCGATCCAACCACGCCCTTGAATCAAGCAGCCGATGCCGAGCGGAATGATCGACGCAATCGCCCAGGGTAGATCTAGCGAGACTTTGGTCTTCTGCCAGCGGTGCGCCAGATCCCAGGCGGAATAGGCCACGAACACCAGCGCAATGGTCATGAACAGCGGGCCGAGCCGCTTTTTCAGACCCGGCTTGGCGGGCTGCGGTTGGGCATCGAGCGTGGCCTTGGCTTCACCCTCGGGGGAGCGCTTGGCTTCGCCGGGTGGTGTGTCTGCGTCGGGCGCGTTCAAAGCTGCCAGTCGAGGACGAGCTGCTGGTTCTGCGACGGGTCCGCGCCTTTCTTGAGCAGCACGAATTCGGCCGCGCGCTTGACCACGCCGTATTGGCCGCTTTCGAGCGCGGCCTTGAGCGTGGGGCGAGTGCGCGAGAGCTTGAGCTCTTTGTTCGACGCGAGCACGTATTCTGCGCCCATCGGGCCGTGGCGCATGGTGAACATCTTCACGCGCGACGAGACGTGCGGGCCGACGGTTTCGGTGGCGGCCACCGAGGCGTCCTTCGGGATCAGCGCGACCAAGGATTGCAGGCGCTCGACGCGCTCGGCTTCACGCGGCTCGTAGTTGAAGTCGATGAAGCTGTAGCCACCCTTGAGTGAGCTGGGGCGCGCCGCGAACGCGCCGTAGTTGTACGTGAGCACGAGCGAGACACAGGCCATGGTGGTGGCCGCTGCGCGCATGCGCACCACGCCGGAGTCGAGGCTCTTGCCCAGAGCCTCGAGCGCGAGCGGGACGGCCAAGAACAAGTAGGGCGCCCAGTGCATCACGTAGTGGAAAGAGAACAGCGCGGGCGGGTCGTAATTCGTGACGAGCAGCGTCAAAAACACGCCGGGCACGAACGCCGCCCACAAGTACCAGCGGCGCGCCGGCAAGAATGCCACCGGCACCAACAGGTGCAGCAGGTACACGAGCTTCTTCTCCACGACCAGCTTGTTCAACACGAACAGCGGATTCGTGATCAAGGTCTTGATCACGCTCTTGTAGCCTTTTTCGCCGTCGGCCCAGAGGTCCTTGTACATGTTCGGGTACCACCACTCGCCCGCGTCATCCATGACGTGAAAGCGCAGGTACACGAAGTAGGTCAAGGCGGCGGTGGCGATCACGAAGCCCGGGAACGAGCGGTACCCCGAAAGCAGCAAGAAGCCGCCGATCACCGCGACCCCGATCGGGATGTCTTCGCGCAACAGCAGCGCGGCCGCCGTGGCAAGCCCGCACAGCACCCAGCGGCGCGTCTCCGCCGCCCAGACCAAGCTGAACAGGAAGAACGTCGCGATCGGCACGTTTTGGAACTCCGAGAAGTTCGCGCTGTGCATCGGGTAGTAACAGAGGAACACCAGCGCCACGACCACGGCCATGATCTCGGACACGTGGCGGCGCGCAAAACCGTACAGCGGGAGCGCGCTCAACCCGAGCATGAACGACTGCAGCACGAGCAGGGTCTCGGGTCGGGGGAACAGCGCGTAGATCGGCAAGAACAGGTACGTGCCGAACTTGGCGTGGTTTGCCAGGTATTTCCCGGGCTCGGTCGGGAACACGACCGTGCTCTCCAAGAATTTGCCGTGCAGGCCGCCGTAAATCAGGTTGTTGTTGATCGACAGATCGAAGTTGTGAGTCCTGAGCTTGTAGTGCCAACGCACGAAGTAAAAGCTCATGAACAGCGCGTAGCCGAGCGCGGCCGCGAGCACGACCGCGAGCGCGCCGTGCTTGCGCACGTACGGTGGAAGTTGGTCGGTCAAACCCTTCGACCAGCTTCGAACCGACTCGGGAACCGACGCGAACGAGCGCGTGAGTAACGTCTCGAGCACGAGCGCACCCACCAGCGCGACCAGTAGCAGCGCTTGGTGCCGATTTTGCCAGGGCTTGTAGCGAAACACGATCGGCATGATCGGCAGCGCGATCAACGGCGAGACGAACCACGCCCACTGCTCGGCAATCTGCCAAGAGCGGCGCTTGTTCCATAGGAAGGCGAGCACGGCGGCCCCTGCGGCTCCGCCCAGGGCCAAGCCGCCGACGAAGCCAACGACCAAGGTCACGCGATCGTCGGGCGACTCGAGCTTGTTGTTCTCCATGAAGTCGGCGATCCACCGCGACCGGAACGCGAACTGCGTCCAGACCACGATGGCACTGCCGAGCAGCGCGCTGAGCGCGAGCACACGGCTGCCGATCCCCCAGCGATCTTCATCCGGCTGGGGCGGGCGTTCACGCGCCACGGGCTCGGACGGCTCTTCGCTGTCGCGGTCGGGATCTTCGGAATCAGGCTGGGAGTCCAGCTCCTCTTCCTCGTGTTCCGCCACACCCGCTGGTTTTTCGTCGAAATCCGGCTCAGACCCGGTCATTGCGCGCAGGGGTGTACCACGAGACTACGCCGGCTGGCGCCATTCGCACTCGGCGCGTACTCTATTGAGAGTGAGCCTTCGTGCCTACGCCCGGTTCTGGCCGGTCGCCGTGCTGCTTTTTACCGGGCACACGGCGCACGCCGAGTTCAATCCCCAAGGGAGGAGCAAAAAACCAAAACCGGCGGCGCACCCGGCACCCAAAGCTCCGACTCGGCCGAAGCCAGCCCCAGCTACCCCCGGCCCGGCGGCGGCTCCCGCGCCCGCTTCGTCTGCGTCTCCATCCGAGACGGGCAAGCGTGACAAGCCGGACCCCAAGGGCCCGACCAGTGAAGCGTTGATTCAACGTTACACGGCCATCGTGCTGGCCCAGCCCGGCGCGGACTTTCCGCTGCAACGCTTGCTCGAACTGTACCGTGAACGCGATGGCAACTCGAACGCGCTGATTGCGGACCTGACGCAGCGCGCCGAAGCCGGAGCCGGCACGCGTTACGCGGCCCTGGTCGCGATCGCGGGCCTGGAAAAGCTCGAGGGCCGCCCGGAACGCTCGCAGAGCGCCTACGAGCGCGCGATCGGTGAAGATCCGAAGAACCCGATCGCGGTCGTTGCCCTCGCTCGCATGCTGAACGAGCGGGGCGACAAGGCGGCGGCGCGCGCTCGCTTCGAGCAAGCGTTGCCCGCGCTCAAAGACGACGCCGATCGCGAGCAAGTCCTGCGCACGCTGCTCGGGCTGTGCCTCGATTTGAAGGAGTACGAGCCGGCCAAGCGCTATCACGAGCAACTCGTGAAACGCGCAGGGGGCTCGTTCTTCGTGCGCGCGGAGTTCGGCCGCGAGCTCTTGGCGCGCGGCGCGTACGAGCGCGCGGCCGCCGAGTACAAAACCGTGGTGCAGGCCGCGACGGGCGACAACCGCGTGCTTGCCCCCGCCCTGCGCGACTACGGCAAAGCGCTCGAAAAGCTCGGCAAACACGAGGAAGCTCTGGCCCAATACCGGCGCGCGCTCGCGCTCGCCGGTGAGTCGGGCGTGCGCCGCGAGATCGTGGCTGCGATCGTGGACAGCTACCGGCAAAAGGACCGCCTGCCCGAGCTGATCGCCGAGTTGACCCAGCGATCCGCGTCATCTGCCGAAGATTTGCGCACTTTGGGCGCGCTGTACGAGGAAACCGGGCAAGTCGAGAAAGCGCTCGCCAGCTATCGTCGCGCCCTCGCCGCCGACGGCAAAGATTTGGCGACGCGCTTGAAGGTCGTGCATTTGCTCGAGGTGCGCGGCGATCTGGAGCAAGCGATCGCCGAGTACGACGCCTTGATCAAGGCCGCGCCACGCAACCTGGACTTCGTGTTTCAGCTGGCCGAAGCGCTGATCTCGCGCGGGGATCGCAAGAAGGCGCTGACCCGCCTACAAGAGCTGGAAGCGCGCTCCGGCAACGACGAAGAAACGCTGGCCGCGTTGGTCGACTTCTACGAACGTGTGGACGAAAAAGAGCGCGCGCTCGCGCTCTTGCAGCGCCTCGCGGGCAGCAACTCGGCGGACCCCGAGCACCTCGTGGAACTCGGCACGCGCTATTGGCAAGAGGGCGACAAGAAGAAGGCACTCGCGACTTGGCAACGCATCAAAGCCGTCGTGCCCGATCGCTCACGCGGCTTGCAGATCCTAGGCGAGCTCTACCTCGAACACGACATGCCGAAGGAAGCGCTGGCCGCGCTGTCCGAAGCGGCCAAGTTGTCACCCAAGCAGCCTCGCTACCGCAAAGCGTATGCGCTCGCGCTCGAACGCACCAGCGCCGCGACCGGCACGCGCGAAGGCAAGTCCGCTCAGTTCGAGGAAGCACGCAAAATCTGGGAAGAGCTGATCCGCGAGGCTCAGACGGATCCGGCGCTGGCGCGTGAAGCTCGTCAGCACATCATCACGCTCTACAGTTTGGATGGGCAACTCGGGCAGCGGGTGCCCGGCCTCGAGCGGCGATTGGCGCAAAATCCGCCGGATCTGGAAGCAGGCCGGCTGCTGGCCGAAGCACATTTGCGGCTGCGACGCTATCCGGAAGCCGAGCGCGTACTGCAGCGGGTGATTGGCGCGGCCCCGGGCGACGTGGAGAGCCTGAATTCGCTCGAACGCGTGCTGGTGCTCGAGCACAAGTTGCGCGACGCGATCAACGTGTTGGAAAAACTGGCCGCCAGCGATCCCAAGCGGGCGCGCGAATACTTCCAGCGCATGGCGAGCTACGCGGCCGAGCTGTACCAAGACGACGAAGCGGTGCGCTACGCCGCGCGCGCCGTCGAGCTCAGCCCGGACGACGCCGAAGGCCACAAGAAGCTCGGCGAAATGTATCGCAAGCGCCAAGACGTCGCCAAATCGATCAGCGAGTTTCGGCAGGCCATCAGCAAGAACGAGCGACTCTTCCCCGTGTACCTCGAGCTCGCCGAGTTGCTGCTCGGTCAAGGCGAGGCGGACGACGCGGACATGCTGTTGCGGCGCGTGATCCGCGCATCCCCCGACGAAGAGCTGGTCAGCCAGGCCGCGCGCTTGAGCATGCAGGTAAACCTCGGGCGCGGCACGCTCGAGTCACTGGAACGCGATCTGCTGCCGTTGGCATTGAACAACCCGGAGCGGCGCATTTACCGGCAATTGTTGCTGGAAGTGTACGGCGCCCTCGCCTACCCCCTGCTCGAGCGTGAGAAGAGCGATCGGCCGAAAGACGCCGAAGCCGCCCGCGCGCAGCTCGACCGCTTGGGCGAACGCGCCGTGAAACCATTGCTCGATGCCCTGGGTGACGCGCGCGAAGCGGAACAAGAAGTGGCGATCACGCTGCTCTCCCATGTACAGAACAAGAGCGCGGGTCCGACCTTGTTTTCGTACGCCACGGGCAATGGCGATAGCGCGCTGCGCACCCGAGCCATGCTGGCGGTAGGAATGTTGCGCGACCCCGCCCTGGTACCGCGCTTCGAAAGCTTGTTGATTTCTTCCGGTCGCGCCACCGCGGGTGAATCCGACCCGGTATTGCTGGCGGCGGTTTGGAGCGTCGCGCGCATGCGATCAGCGCGAGCCGAGCGCTTGCTCACTCAGCTTGCGGAAAGCGACTCCACGGAGGTGAGCGCGCTCGGCCTAGTCGGCCTGTCGTTGCTCGGCTCGCGAGCGGCGTCGACCCAGGCCGCCAAAGTGCTGGTGCAAGCCGAGGCCGGACCTCTGCCCCGTGCGGCGGCCGCCTTCGCGCTGGCGGAAACTGGGCAAAAATCCCAAGAGAATGCGCTGGCCGAGCTGAGCGAGGCGGCCGACCCGAGTTTGGCGGCGATGGCCGTGCTGAGTCTGGCGCGGCTCAATTCGACGCGCGCGCCGCGCGTGATCGCGGATGCATTGAGCAGTTCGGATCCGCTCGTCTCGCGTGCGGGTGGTGATGCCGCACTGGTTTGGGCGAGCGGTAGCTATCACCGGCCCAAAGAACCCCTGCCGGCACCGGAAGGCACGATGGACGTGCGGCGGTTGCTCGACGGTCTTCGACCGAGCGGCTACTCCGGCGCCGAGCGCGTGCGGGCGCTCGAGAAACTATCCGGCGCATTGTCGGCGGCCTTCGGGCGCGCGGCGGCCGTTTCCCCGGAACGGGCTCGCAACGTGGCCGGGCTGCTCGTGGTCGATCCCGGAAAATTGCCGTTCGCTCCGCTGACGGCCGACTCCGAGTTCACAGCCGCCGAGCAAACGCGACTGGAAGCGCTCGCGCAAGAACTGGGCGCGGCGTTGCTCCCGACGTTCACCGCGCTCGCGCGCCACCCCTCACCCGAAGTGAGGCTGTTCGCGCTGCGCTTCCTCGGACGTCGCCCTGAACCGTCCGCGACGAGCGCCGTCAGCGCCGCCCTCCAGGACGAGCTTGCGACCGTACGGCGCGCCGCGCTGGCCGCGCTCGATGCGTCGAATCGCGACGCGGCGCCCGCGGTGATCGCGCAGCTCGAGCTCGAACCCGACTGGGCCCTGCGCGCGCTGTCCGCGGCCACGCTGGGGCGCATCGCCCGCGGCAGCGGCGACCCGCGAGTCGCGGGCGCGCTCGCGCAGCTCGCCCGCAAAGACGCCTTCGCCATGGTGCGAGAAGCCGCGCTCGAAGCCCTGGTTTTGGTCGATAAGACGGCAGCCGAACGCGTGCTCCAGGTGAGTCATGACAGCGACCCGGAACCCAGGGTAAAAGCCCGGGCTCAGGCTCTGCTGCAGCAGCTTTGATGTCCCACGCTCCTTTCATTCGGTCTCGGCTTGGCTCGCCGCGTGCGCTCGGCGCTTGGGTCGTGTTGAGCGCGGCCCTGGCCTCGAGCTGCCGCGATCTCGATGGCTTCGACAGCAAACCGGGCCAAGCGTACTGCGGCTCGATTGGCCTCAGCGCCTTCCACGATGGGTTCGTGAAAGAGAACTCGCCCTCGACCTTGCAGCTTGCGCTCACGCTCGACACGGGCAAGCTGGGCAGCTTCCCGGGTCAACTGAGCAGCAATGATCCTCAGGGAATGTGCGGCACGCCGGATGCGCCTCAGGTCCTGTTTCTGAATGCGCCGGTGCGGGCCATCCCCGAGGTCGACAACGACACCTTGTCCGCGCTCACCTTCGGCGAGGGCCATGAGCAAGACTTCTTCGCCTGGGTCGATTCGACCTGCCAGGGCACGATGCTGGCCGTCGTGTCGTTGATGAAGAACAACCAAGTCGAGCTACGCTTGTTCAAACCCGCCGCGATGCCCGTTCCCGGCGCAACGGCCGCGCAACGCCCCGGCTTCGCGCTCTTCCACCTCTATCCCAAACCGCTATCTCTGCCTGAGAATGAGGGCGGCTGCGGCTTCCCCTCACCATCCTGATCCCATGTTGGTCCTCGGTATCGAAACTTCGTGTGATGAAACCGCGGCTGCGCTCGTCTCGGATGACGGCACGGTCGTCAGTGATTCGGTGCACAGTCAGATCAAGCTGCACGCGCCCTACGGCGGGGTCGTGCCAGAGCTCGCCTCGCGCGACCACCTGCGCAACGTGCGCCCCGTGATCCGCGAAGTATTCAAGAAGGCCGGCATCGAGCCGAGCGCGATCGACGGCATCGCCGTTACCTGCCGCCCGGGCCTGACGGGGGCCTTGCTGGTCGGCGTGCAAGCCGCCAAAGGCTTGGCCTTCTCATTGGAGAAGCCGTTGGTCGGGGTCGATCATTTGGTCGGTCATCTATTGGCCGTGTTTCTCAAATTTCCGGGCGCGCCCGAGCAAGCGCCCGCCGAGTACCCGTTCGTCGCGCTGCTCGCGTCGGGCGGGCACACCGCGATTTACCGCGTGGCCGGTGCGCAGCTCGAGCAAGTCACCGAGCTGGGCGCCACCCGTGACGACGCGGCTGGAGAATGCTTCGACAAGGTCGGGAAACTGCTGGGCCTCGGCTACCCAGGCGGGCCCCTGATCGACAAGCTGGCCAAAGATGGCAATCCGGACGCGATCGAGCTGCCCTGGCCGATGCGCCGCAAAGGCTCACTCGAGTTCAGCTTTTCTGGTTTGAAGAGCAACATGTTGCGCTGGGTGACCGAGCACGGGCTGCCCAAAGACGAGCAAACGCTGCGTGACGTGTGCGCGGCCTTCCAACGCCGCGTGGTCGACACCCTGATTTTCAAGACCCTCGAGGCCGCGCGCGAACAAAACGTCGGGACGATCGTGCTCGCGGGCGGCGTGGCCGCCAATCGCGAACTGCGCGAGCGCTCGGCCGCGCAAGCCGCGGTGCACGGCATTCGGGTGGTGGTCCCGCCGTTCAAGGCTTGCACCGACAACGCCTCGATGATCGCGTACGCCGGCATTCAGCGCCTGGCGCGCGGTGAGAACGACGCACACGGTCTGGTCACGAGCCCGCACACTTCGCTCCCCCAGAGCACGAAAAAAGGCCGCGGAAAGCGCGAGAACTGAGCGAACCGGTCAGTTCTGCAACGTTCATAGGCGAACGCAGCCGTCCGTTCGTCAGCATGCGCGTCTCGCGCCTGCTCTCCGATCGAACGACATGGCCTGTGACCTCGTCAGCACCGCACGCGCCGTCTTCGTCCTTTGGGGCAAGCCGACGATGCTCGACCTCGATCGCGTCGCGCAACGCGTGGAGCTCACCGCCGCCACGCGCGCTTCGCCGAGCGTATTCATCGCGCGCATGACCGCTCCGCCACCACCCGAGGATCAGAGCCGCGTGTAACTCGGCACCGCGAACGTGTCGCAGTTGCGCGCGTCACCGCCGTCGAAACCGCGCCGGAACCAGCGGATGCGCTGCTCGCTCGAGCCGTGCGTGAATTGAGTTTTGTCGGCGTGTCCGAGCGTGTCGTCACCGATGGCATGGGCGGCCGTCAGCGCCTCGCCCAAATCCTCTTCGGTGATGCTGAGCGCCGATTTCGCGGCTTGTCCCCACACGCCGGCAAAGCAATCGGCCTGTAACTCGACACGCACCGACTGTTGGTTCTTCGTTTCGCCCGGGAGCTGTCGCCGGGACGAGCCGATCAGGTTCTGGACGTGATGCCCGACCTCGTGGGCGATCACGTAGGCCTGCGCGAAGTCACCCGGTGCCTTCAGCTTGCTTTCCATGACCTGATAAAACGTCGGATCGATGTACAGCTTACTGTCCCCGGGACAGTAAAAGGGGCCAGTGGCCGACGTGGCGCTACCGCAACCGCCGGTCGACACTTGGTTGCTGAACACCACCAGCGTCGGCTTCACGTACTCCCCCGCTTTCGCGCCCGGTAACGCTCCTTCCGAGAAGCGCTGAGTCCAAACGTCCTCCGTGGAGGCCAGGACGACACGCGAGAAATCACAAGCCTGCTCGTTCGTCTGCGAGAGCGCGCAGGCGCCTTTGCCGCCCGACGGAGACGTCCCCTGAGTCTGATCAGCGCCACCGACTAGCGCCAACAGACTCTGTTTGAGCCCCGCGGGAGCGATCAGGTAGATGCCACCGAGCACGACGCCCGCGATCAACGTCCCTTTGATGCCGAGCAAGCGCACCACTTGCATCAGGCCCTGGCCGCCAATCCCGCCGCCACCACCACCGGATTGTCCCCGATCTTCGAACTTTTCGGAGCGACGCTGACCTTCGATACGCATGAAGTGTTCCTTTCGGTGCCCCACCGTCACCGAGATCGCGGCGCGCCGCTAGACCTTTCAGTACAATCGCACGGCGTCGATCGAGAACTCGAATGTGGCGGGGCCGCGATCTGTGCCGAGAATGCCGAAACGCGTGTGGACGGAATGGCGCGACAGAGCGCCACGATTCATCGGTTGCGCATTTCGGCGAGCAACGCCGTGGCCTTCGCACTCACGGTGACTTCCGCATTTTTCTCGGCAAATTCGAGTTTTGCTTCCGTGAAACGGCCGAGTGTGCTCAGCGCTTGCTCGGCACCGACACTTGGATCCATCACCACCCCCAGCACGCGCGCTTCTTCCTCCGGCTTCAAGATCTCCGAGTGAGAGAGCACGACCCGTTGCTGACTGGACACCGGGATCGAGAAGGACAACGTGGCCGGCTCGAGCTCTTCGCTCAAGAGCGCGACCAGGCGCAGGCCCTGAGTCTCCAAAAATGGGATCGATTTGGCGGATGACATTGCCGCCGCGAGCTCGGGACGAACAGTCGCGGCGAAGAAATCCGTGAGTTGCCGACGCGCGATATCGAGCAAAATCTCTGGCGGGTGCTCCTTCGGCCCGAGAATCGTCATTGCTCGCTCGCCCGGGGCCAGACTATCGACGCTGGTCACGACGACGCCACCCGGGTGCGAATAGATCAACAGCGCGCGTGCGACGGCGTGATCCGAACGATTGGTCAGCAGTAACGTCCCCCCCGCGACGCTCAGCGTGAGCGGAGAGCTCAACCCCGTGGTCGTGAAATCGAGCGTGGCCACGGGCGCGCTCGAACCGCCCTGCCCCGTGCTGGCGCGCACGCCGAGCCCTCCGAAATCGCCCCAGCCGCGCCATTCGGGAGAGACCGCACTGTCGAGTTCGGACAACCCGACGCTCGAGACGCCGAGGGGCCAGCTCACGCCCGTCCAGGACGGCTCGGCATGTGGGAAACAATGCGCGAGCCCAGACCAAGCAGTCGCGCTCGGCGAAACCAGCTGGGCGCGCAAATCTTGGTTGAAGCTGCCGGTTCGTTGAGCGCGAAACAGCAGCGCGATGTCGACCTTCGCGCGCTCGGCTAGCTGCGCAGACTCGGCGCTGGAACCGGCGACGCCGCGCTCGACATAGGCGGGGACGGTTCGTTCCGGAGTTGGCGACAAGAATGAACCCGCGGAAGACTGCACGGTCGTGATCGTCTCGACCTGAACGACATCGATCGGCGGTTGGCCCGGTTCATTCGCGGGCGGGTCGGGTGCGGTCGCGGGCGGGTCGGGCACATCTCCGGGCGGGTCCGGTTCATTCGACGGTTGCGCCGGCTCATTCGACGGTTGCGCCGGCTCATTCGGCGGCTGGCCTGCGGCAGACGGGTCGCTCGCTCCACAGCCGCTGATGCTCAACGAAATGCTGCAGCAAATCGTCGCTACCCACCGAGTACTTCGCATTGGCGTGTAGAATACCCCATGCAGAGCGCCCGTGCAGCCATGCCGTCTCGGCATGGAAGACCATAAGTAGTTCTCATGAATCTCGAGAGAATCGAACTCTTCCTCAAGATCGTCGACACGGGCTCGGTGAGTGCCGCGGGTCGCGAGGCGAACCTCACTCAGCCGGCCGTGAGCCGCAGCCTCAAACTGCTCGAGGAGGACATCGGCGCGGATCTGTTCGATCGCCAAGGCCGTGGGCTCCTGCTCACGGCGGCCGGACGCGCGCTGATTCCGTGCGCACGCCAGCTCTTGCGAGAGTCGGAGCGAGCGCGGCAGCAAGTGCAACGCGCCGCGAAGGACGCTTACTTCGACCTACGCATCGGCACGGTCGACAGCTTGGGTACCCATGTCTTGCCTTCATGCCTCACGCGGCTGCAAGACAGCCACCCCGAGCTCAAGTTGAAGCTATGGATGGCGCGCACGCAAAGCCTGCTCGAGCGCGTGGACCGAGGCACGCTCGACCTAGCCTTCGTCGCCTATTCGGGGCCGCCTTCCGAGCGCTCCGAACGAGTGGGCAACTACGGCATGAAATATTACGGGCGAAAGGACCGGTTCCAAGAGCTCGCCACGCTCACGACCGAGCTCGAACTGCGGCGCTTACCGGTGGTCGAGATCGAAGCTCTAGCGGGTCAACCTTCGCTGATTCACGCCGATGCCGATGCGTTCGCGGTCACCCAAAACTTGAGCGCGGTGAAGGCATTGGTGTTAGCGGGGCTCGGAGTCGGGCAGATGTTGCCCTTCATGCTCAGCGCAGCGGAACGCAAGCTGGTCGTGTGCGCCGAGCAGATCCAGCACGATCCGGATTGCGGCGTGTACGGCGTACGCTCATTTCGGGCGTTTTCCGAGCAGGAAAGCCAAATCCAAGCCGAACTCTTGGCGTTGATCGGAGAACAGCTCCGCTCCGGCTAACGGGCTCGAGGCGCGGTCAGCGAGCCAGCACCCAAGCGACCGCGCCCGCGAGCTGGCCGATGAACAGCGGATCCGAAAAGCTCTCGCTGGTGTGACCGAGGGCCGTGTAGAACGCGCGTCCACCGTCGTACTCGTGGCACCAAGCGATCGGATGATCGCCACTCATGTTGGAACTGCCCGCGCCATAGCTACTCTCGTCGAGGGAGAGCAGCACGTGCACGTTCGGCCGCGGGTTGCTCTTGAACGAGTACCATTCGTCCGTGCGATGCCACGGGTTCGGGAGGCCGACCGTGGCCGGGTGCGCGGCATCCTCGACCACGACGTTGGCGGCTTGCACCGCGGGGTGTTCGCGGAAATAAGCGCCCACCAGCCCGCCGTACCAAGCCCAATCGTATTCCGTGTCGGTCGCCGCATGAATGCCGACGAAGCCTTTGCCTCCGCGCACGAAGCGCTCGAACGCCGCCTGCTGCGCCTCGTCGAGTACGTCCCCCGTCGTACTCAGGAAGATCACCACGTTGTAAGCCGCGAGGGTTGCGTCGCTGAACGTGCTCGCGTCTTCGGTGGCCGCGAACGCCCAGTGTTTTTCCGTAGCGAGCCGACTGAGCGCCTGAACTCCCGCCGGAATCGAGTCATGTCGGTACGCGGCGGTGCGCGAGAAGACCAGCAATGACGCGCCGATCCCTGCGCTGCCGCCCGTTCCGCCTGCGCTCCCGCCCGTCTCGCCTACGACTCCGCCACCGGCCGCGGCGCTGAGCCCGGCCGAGCCACCCCCGGATGCGCGCGTGTCTCCCGCGCCGCCACCGTGATTTTCTGCCCCGCCTGCGCCCCCGCCACCGGCCGACGGTGAACTCCCCGCGACGCCGGCCGCCGCTTGCGACGAGGATGCACCCGCACTCGGCGCGACGGAGTTCGGTGCCTGCTCGCTGCAAGCAAACAGGGCAAACACGGGGCAAAGCACGAGCACCAGCGGCACGAGACGAGGCATGTGAGGGGTGCCCTAGTTGAGCCCCCGCACGGCTTGCACGCAAGCATCTAAAAAGGCAGGACGGTGCCTGGCGCATGACGCGCTCTGAACGTGCGAAACAGAGGCAGCGCGGCTCGCATGCCCAGTGCTCGCCTGCGAGCTGCGATTCGCACCCGCGAGCGCCCCACGATTCATGGTACGAACGGGGCTGGGCCAGCGACTCATGACCGCGCGCAATGTGTTGGTGATCAACTGTGGCAGTTCGTCGCTCAAGTTCGCGTTGATCGAGCCGAGCTCGGCGCGGGTGAGCCATCACGGGCTTGCCGAGCGGCTGGGCACGCCGGAGGCGAGCTTGACCATCGATGGTTCGGCGAGCGAGGCATTGGATGCCAACGCCGATCACGGCGTCGCGCTGAATCGCATTTTCGAGCGAGTGGAGAGCGATGCGCTCACGGCGGTCGGGCACCGTGTGGTTCACGGCGGCGAGCGTTTCTCGGAGAGCGTGCTCGTGAACGATGAAGTCGTGCAGCGCATCGAAGCGTGTTCGCCGCTGGCTCCACTGCACAATCCCGCCAATTTGCAGGGCATTGCCGCCGCGCGCGCACGCTTTCCGGAGGTGCCACAAGTTGCCGTGTTCGACACCGCGTTCCATCACCGCATGCCGGCCAAAGCGTATCAGTATGCGGTGCCGTACGAGTGGTACGAACGCTACGGACTGCGGCGCTATGGCTTTCACGGCACGAGCCACGGCTATGTGGCAGAGCGAGCCGCGGCGCTACTCGGTCGGCCACTCGGCGAGCTGATGCTGATTACGGCGCATCTGGGCAACGGTTGCAGCGCGTGTGCGATCAGCGGTGGGCAGAGTGTGGACACGACCATGGGGCTGACCCCGCTCGAAGGCCTGGTCATGGGCACGCGCTCCGGCGACGTCGACCCGAATTTGCACCAGTTCGTGGCCGGCCAGAGCGGACTCGGCTTGACGCAAATCAGCGAAATCTTGAACAAGAAGAGCGGGCTATTGGGGCTTTCCGGCGAGAGCAACGACATGCGCGCGCTGCTCGAGGCGCGCGCACGAGGCAATGCTCGCGCCGCACTGGCAATCGACGTGTTCTGCTATCGTTTGGCCAAAGCGCTCCTCGCCCTCGGCGCTGGGCTCGAGCGGATCGACGCGTTGGTGTTCACCGGTGGCATCGGCGAGCACGCAGCGCCCATCCGCGCGCAAACCTTGGCTCAGCTGCGCATCCTGGGTGCGGAGGTGGACTCGGCGCTGAACGACGACCACGGTCGAGCCGAAAATGGCCGTATCACCACGACCAGCTCACGCCTCCTCGCGTTCGTGATTCCCACCAACGAAGAGCTGGTCATCGCGCGCGAAGCCGTGCGCTTCAGCTCGGAGTGATCGATGCCCCATCTCCTGTACTTGGTACCCAGTGGCGGCTCGGTGGGCCTGACCTCGGTAGCACTCGGTGTGGTCCGAGCGCTCGATCGCCGCGGGATTCGCGTCGCCTTCTTCAAACCAATCGGGCAAGCCGTGAGCCGAGATCGCGGGCCGGAGCGTTCGACGTACTTCGTTCGCCGCACGAGTTCGCTCGCGCCGGTAAACCCCATTCCGCTCGAAGAAGCGGAACGCCTGATCGCAGCGGGCCGCAGCGATCAATTGTTCGAGAGGGTGCTACGGGGCTTTCACGAATCGGCCGGCGATGCCGACGTGGTCATCATCGAAGGCCTCGTGGACAGCCAGGAGACCGCCGGCGAGGCCGAGCTGAATCGCCTGCTCGTCAACACGCTCAGCGCCGAGGTGATCGTAGTCGGCAGCCTCGCGGAAGGTAGCTCGGGCGAGCTCGAAGCGCGCTTGGAGTGGACCGCGAGTCGCTTCGGTGGCTTCGGCCCCGGGCGCGTCGTCGGCTGCATCGTCAATCGTGTCCCTCGAGACGCACCTACGCTGTTGCTCTCTCGCCCCGAGTTCAATCTCCTCGGCGCGATCCCGGACAATCCGGAGTTGATGGCGTATCGCACCATCGACCTTGCCCGCTACTTGAACGCCAAGGTCATCCACGAGGGCGAGATCAATCAGCGCCGCGTGAGCCGCATTCGGTTGCTCGCGCGTACCGTGGGGAACTTGGTCGGCGCGCTCAGCGCGGGCTCCGTTTTGATCGTGCCCGGCGATCGGATCGATGCCCTGGTTTTGATCGCGCTCGCCGCCGCCAACAAGATCCCGATTTCGGGCGTGATCCTGACCGGTGAGCTGGAGATCCCGGAGCGCATCCTCGAGCTCTGTCGCCCCGCGCTGGAGACGGGGCTCCCCGTGCTGCACGTGCCCGGCAACAGCTGGGAGACCACCACCTTGCTTGCTCGCATGAGCCACGAAATCCCGACCGACGATCTGGACCGCGCCCAGCGCAGCATGGAATTCGTAGCCACTTGCATCGATGTGGATTGGATCGCGCGTCATTCTCAGGTTCCGCTGGAAGCGCGCTCCTCGCCCGCCGCCTTCTGCTTCCGGTTGACCGAGCGGTCACGGGCGCTCGCCAAGCGCATCGTCCTGCCAGAGGGCAACGAACCGCGCACGCTGCGCGCGGCTGCCATTTGCACCGAGCGGGGGATCGCGCGCTGCGTGCTCCTGGTTGCCCCGGAAGAAGCCAAGCGCGTGGCCGCCGCGCATGGCATCGAGTTGCCCGCCGGCCTCGAAATGCTCGATCCGAACAGCGTGCGCGCAAACTACGTTGCGCCATTGGTCGAGCTCCGAAAGCACAAGGGCATGACCGCCCTGGGCGCGCTGGAGTTGCTCGAGGACAACGTGTGGCTGGGGACCCTGATGCTGGCCCAGGGCGAAGTCGATGGCTTGGTATCGGGCGCCGTGCACTCGACGGCGAACACGATTCGCCCCGCGCTGCAGGTGATCAAGACTCGGCCGGGCGCGCGCGTCGTTTCTTCGGTCTTCTTCATGTGTCTGCCCGAGCAAGTCGTCGTCTATGGTGATTGCGCGGTGATCCCCGACCCGGATGCGGAAACTCTGGCGGACATCGCCCTGCAGAGCGCGGACTCCGCCGCGCGTTTTGGCATCACGCCGAGGGTCGCGATGATCAGCTACTCCACCGGTGAGTCGGGCTCGGGCTCGGATGTCGACAAAGTTCGAGAGGCCACACGCCTGGCTCGGCTCGCTCGGCCAGACCTACTGCTCGACGGTCCGCTTCAATATGACGCCGCCGCCATTCCCGACGTCGCGGCCAGCAAAGCTCCGAATAGCCCGGTCGCGGGCAAAGCGAGCGTGTTCATTTTTCCGGATCTGAACACGGGCAACACGACCTACAAGGCGGTTCAGCGCAGCGCGCACGTGATCAGCATCGGTCCGATGCTTCAGGGTCTGCGGCGACCGGTGAATGATCTGTCTCGCGGCGCGCTGGTCGAGGACATCGTGTACACGATCGCGATCACCGCCATTCAAGCCGGCCCCGACGAATAGGGACGACGAGCGCCCGAGGTGGCAACCAGCAGCGGGCCGCGCGCGATCTCGCGAAAGGCCGGCCCCCGCAGGCACCGGCCGTTGCGGCCGAGCGCGATCCTCGAGCTCAGCCCTTGTGCGACTTGCCGTGCGTCGTGAGCTTGCTGTCGCTCTTCGAGCTCTTGCTCTTCGAGTCTTTCGATTCCTTGACGTCCTTCGACGCTTTCGATTCGGCTTCGCCGAGGAGGATCTCCATGTAATCGCGGCGTAAACGCACGCGGTACGCGGGGACCGAATCGCGGAAACGGAACGAGACTTCGGCGCCCTCGGTGCGGTTGCTGGTGCGGACACTCGAGATCCGATTGTCGCGCTTGGCGATGCCCGCGCCTGCTTCCATCACTTTGTGATTGGGCACGAGCACCGTGAAGCCAGTCGGCAGGAGCGCGCCTTGGATTTTGCCGCCCGGCGCATCGAGGCGCAGACGGTAAATCGTGGGCGAACGCAGCTTGCCGTGCCCCCAGGGCGTTGTGTCGGTTTTGGTCGACTTCTCGCTCTTGAGCTTGTCTTCCTTGCTCGATTTGCCGTCACTCTTGTCGTCGTCCGAGCCTTCGTCGGAGAAGCCTTCGTCGGCACTCGCGGAAGAGATCGGCGCGCCCGAGAGGTTGCTCTTGGCGTCGGCTCTTTCTTGAGCCTCGACAGCTTCCGGCGATCCGGGCGGCGGTGCGAGCGGCGCGGGTTCCATGGTTGCCATCGGGGTCGGGCCGAACAGCGGCACGTTCGCGCTGGCGATTCCGCCGGTCGACGGATCGATTGTCGCGGGCAACGCCGAGAGCGGTGCACCGGTCGAGGGCGGACCCAAGGTGGTGACCGCCGGCGTTTGTCCCGCGAGCGCGCCGGGCGGCGGTGCGACCGCAGAGCTGTGATGCATCGCGACCGCGGCCACGGTGGCCAAGAGCACGGCGCCGCCTGCGCCCAGCATCAGCTTCTTGCGGGTTAGCAGCTTGCTCGCACTGGGCACGGCCTCGTCAGTGCCAGCGCTGACGTTCGCGCTGGATTGCGGGCGAAGACGCTGGCCTTCGATGCCCTTGTTGCCGTTGGGCGCGGGCGCCGTCGTGCGGCGTTGCGGCGCGGGTTCGGCGCGCTTGGTGAGTTCGAGCACTTTGAGGCCGGCGCCTTTGAACAGGCCGCCCATGCCTTGCGCCGCGCGCGCCGAAAAACGTGCCACGGCCGCGCCCGCCGTTTGCACGGCTTCGCCGGCGTTCGCCGCCGCTTCGCCGATTCGGCCGCGCAGAGCGGCTGCGTCCGCGTCGTCTTCGTCGTCTCGTTCGTCTTCGGAATCGTCGGCGTGGTTGTCGCGCGCTGACGCGGCCGCGTCGGTGGTGACCGAGCTGGCCGGGATTTTGAAGCCTTTGCCCTCTTTCTCGCCGAAGTGCAGCACGGCCGGTTCCGGGGTGGTGTCTTCCGCGCCGGCAAAGCGCAGCTGCACGACCAACTGCGGCACGCGCGTTTGCGGATCGATGGCCACGCTCACACCGTCGATCTGGGCTTGGCGACGGCCGCCCGCTTCCAAATCTTCGACCTCGAGTTTGCGGCCGACCTTGAGGAACTCGAGGTTCGAGCCGACCTGTACGTTCTGGGAGCCGCTCTCGCGCACGCGCGCCTTCATGGGAGAGCCCAGGCCGTCGATGTGCAAGCGAACCCGCGAGCCGACCTCGGAGCGAGCGTCGTGGTGCGCTTCGGGAGCGGACTCTTGCTCACCCGCGCCATCGCACAATTCGCGAAGGGCGCCCACGCTGCCACTGTCGAGCGCCGTGAATTCGACGCCGAACTCGCCCCCGCGGCTGCCTTCGCGGCGCCAGGCCACGCGGCCTTCGACCACGATCTCACGGCCGCCCTCTTCGAAGCGGCACACCAGCGGCGCGCCATTGTCGGGCAGGTATGCGGTGCGCAAGTGCATGCCGCGCGCGCTGACATCGAGCGCTTCGGCTTCGAACGCGGGAATTCCCGGCTCATTGCCGCAAACTTCGACCAGGGTCTCGACCCGCACGCGACCTGCGCCCTCGGCGCGACGTTCTTGAATTTCGGTCATGGCTGCCTCCAGCGGGTCTCAACCAGAGATGGGAGAGGACCTGCGTCCCATCCCGAGTAAGACGACGGCGCACAAAGGGCCAAATTTCGGACGGCGAGGTGCAGGGCCGTACCCGCGATCGCCCCACAAAAACGCCGCGCGCTCGGCCGCGAGCTCGACCGAGCCGAGCGTGTGCCGCGCGTGCAATTTCGGCCAAGAGGTGGACACGAGCCCCTCCGCTGTCCATCATGCGCCGCTCATGGCCCTGACGGTCGTGGTCCGCTCCGGCGACCTCAAGTCTCAGGCAACCATCACCTTCGATGCTCCGCGGATCGTGATCGGACGGGGTGACGGTTGCGAAATCCGCTTGCCGGATCCCAGCGTGAGCCACCGCCACGCCTCGATCCGCCAACGCGGTAGCGACTACGTCGTGGTCGACGAGGGCAGCAGCAATGGCACGTTCGTGGGGCCGGTGCGGCTCTCGCCGCAAGCGCCGCGCGTCATACGCTCCGGCGATCTGATCCGGGTCGGTCGGATTTGGCTGGAGCTCACGACGTCGCAAGGGCTGCCCACGCAGAACCAGAACCAGACGACCAAAGAGATCGCGCTTTCTTTGGTGGCGAGCTCACTCGCGGCCGAGGGCGAGCGGTCCGCGCCGCGGCTGTTCGTGACCGCGGGACCCGACGCCGGCAAAGAGCTCACGCTGGCCGAATTCGATCGCGTGTACAGCATTGGCCGCGCCCCCAACGCGGACTTGGTCCTCACCGACGACGACGCTTCGCGTCGGCACGTGGAGGTCACGCGCCGCGGCACGCAGATCTTCGTGCGCGACCTGGGCTCGAAGAACGGCGCAAGCTTGTCCGACGTGCGCCTCGACCCGAAGCGCGATACGCCTTGGCCGCCGCAAGCGGTGCTCGCGCTGGGCTCGAGCCAATTTGGCTTCGAAGATCCGGTGCTCGCCGCGCTGGCCGAGATCGAGACCGCGCGCGACGAGCAAATGCAAGCCGGTGATTCGATCGATCCGCCCCGCGTGGGGCCTGGCGAAAGCGCGCCTCAGAACGCGGCCCAGGTTCACGTTCACGGCGCGGACGTAGCCGACGCACCCATCGCGCAGGTGCCCACGCGCGCCAAAGACCCCGCCAAAAAGACACAGGGATTTCGCGCGGTAGACGCGGTGGTGGCCCTGCTCGCGCTGATCGTGATCGGTCTGAGCGTGCTCGGACTGACCTGGTTGTTCCGTTCGAACTAGCGCTCGGCTCGTCTGACACACCAGCTCAGCTGGTCTTGCGATAGACGAGCCAGCGCAGCTCCATCGGTGGCTTACCGACGGGTAGGTCGAACAGGTCTTGACCGCCGGACCAGGTCTCGAACCAACCCGTGGGCGGCCACGCTTCCGCGGGCAGGTTCGCCTTCTCGTAGCCCGGCACGGATTCGTCGGAAACGCGTTGAAACGGCTGACCGTCGACGGCGTCGTCTAGTTCACGTCGCGTGAAGAGTTTGCACCACAACACTTCGGACATCTCACGCACCACGTCGTCCGGCTTGTAGCCGTCACTGCTCAGGAACGTGCTGAACAAGAGTAAGCCCCCGGCCGGCAGCAGCCTCGCCGCGACTTCGAACAGCGCGCGCAGCTCCGCGAACGTGCGAAAATGGGAGACCACCTCGGCCAAGAACACGAGGCGATAGTGGCCGGCGGGCGCGGGCAAATTCGGGTCGAGAATGCTGTGCTCGAACACTTGCACCGGCCGCCCCTCGTTCGCGACTTCTTCACGCAAAATCGCGGCCAGGGCGGGCGCCATTTCGACCGCGTCGGTCGGAAACCCGGCGCGCGACAGCGGCAACGTGTTGCGCCCGGTGCCGGCGCCAACGTCGAGGATGGGAGTTTCCGCGGGCACGCCGAGTGAACGCGCGAGATCCAAGACCTTCGCGTCCGGGTGCTTCCCGAACAAGGGAGGCGTACGGGTCTTGACCCAGTACGCGTATTCGTCGGCCATCGTCTGGGTCTCGACGTCCACGTTCCAGTTCAAGCCGGATCCGGGCGGCGCGATCGTCGAGAAACTGACCTTCACCGCCGAATAAGGAGAAGCAGCCCAGGCCCTCTCGAGGTTTTGCTTGAGGCCCGCGCGAAACTGGTCGAGGTCGGCGGCGCTGAAGACGCGGCCGATGCTGACCCAGAGGTTGTTGAACACCTGCGTGTAGTGCTCGAGCAGCGCGGGCACGGGTGGCAAGCGGAACTCCGCGTTCGCGCTCAAACGTTGCGGCAAGCGGCGCATCACGGCTTGACGCAGGATCGGCGCCTTGGTCTCGCGCTCAATCTTCTTGCCGCTGCTCACCCCTGATTTGCCTTCTTTGCTCATGCGCTTGCGACGCTAGCATCAGCCGCGCCCGCATTGCTGCGGGTTCGAGCCGCGCGGACGCGTTCGAACCCGGCTTTTTTTCTCGAAAAATACGGGAATTAGTTGCTGCCGCCGGCCTTGCCGCCGCCGCCCGATGCACCACCCGCGCCGCCTTTACCCCCGCTGCCGCCGGCGCCCGAAGTGCCACCCGCGCCGCCCTTGCCACCGCTACCCGCGGTGCCACCGCTGCCGCCCTTGCCGCCGCTACCCGCGGTACCACCGCTGCCGCCCTTGCCGCCGCTGCCCGCGGTACCACCGCTGCCGCCCTTGCCGCCGCTGCCCGCGGTACCACCGCTGCCGCCTTTGCCGCCGCTGCCCGCGGTTGCGCCGCCGCTGCCGCCCTTGCCACCACTGCCGCCGCCCGCAGACGCGCCGCCACCGCCAACCGCAGAACCGCCGCTGCCCGCTTTGCCCGAGCTGCCCGCGGCTGCACCACCCGCTCCGCCGCTGGCTCGGCCCGCCGCGCCGGCCGTAGCGCCGCCACCACCGCCATCCTCGGGACTGTCCGTCGCGTCGGAACCGCAACCGGCGATCAGACTCGCACCGACCAAGGTGAACACGCTCGCCGTCGTAAGTACGCTACGCTTCTTCATGGACATCGCCTCTCGCTTTCGCTCATGCAAAATTCGCAAGTGCCGTCGAGCCAACGTGGCTGAACCCCGCGGTCCCCTGAGTCCCGTTAGTCAACGGGGCTTGATATCGCGACCCCGCCACAAATAGCAATGTTCCAACAATAAATCGAAATAGTCGCTGCTCGCGCCGCAACTCCGTGCCTGCGCATAGCGGTGTTGCGTTACCAACCCGAAATCCGAATTCCGCTCAACGTGCAACAGCGAGTTTCGACCTGGTTTCGAGCCGTTGCGATTAGGGAGCCTCGCCCTTCGGCCCCTCGTCATACGCCCGCGGTCGGTACTTCTTCTGCACTCCGCCGTTGGCAACGCCGTTGTACACGAGGTCACTGCCGAGGAACGCAAGCCAGCTCCCGGGGTGCGCTTCGGAGGCGGCGAGCAGTTCGTCTTTGTGGGCTTCGATGATCTTCTCTTCCCACGCGCACTGCAGGCCGAGAGCGATCAGGTTCAAGTCGTTGGGCGCGAGTTGGAAGCCGCGCATGTAGTGCGGCCAGGCTTGTTCGGCGCGCTTGAGCCGACACAGCGTGTCGCCGTAATAGACGTGAGCCATCGGCCACTTGGGGGCGAGGCGCATCGCTTCGGCGTTGATCTTGAGGCGTTCTTCCAGCTGGCCGCGCGCGCCGAGCATGACCGAATAGTTGAGCTGGGCCTTGGCGCTGCGAGGAACGGCGTTGTGCGTCGCGCGCCAGAAGATCAAATCGTCCGTGTAATCGAAGGCGTGCCAGCGACCGGCCAAGGCCTGGAAGCCGAGAAACGCGCCGACCGCGGTCGCCCCCCAGGGCCACTTACTGCGGATCAGCCGCGTGAACAGCACCGCCAGCACGCACGCTGAGCCGAACGCCGGCAGATACCAGAAGCGTTCGGCGCGAATCGTAGGCAAGAGTACGGGGATGTTCGAGTGCGGAAAGTATGCGATTGGCAGCCAAACCAGGCCGATCGCCAGCAACGCGAGCGTGCCCTGGCGCTCGTCGAACGCGACCTCGATGCCGTGCAGTTTCGCGCGGGCCCGGGCGCGCGCTTCGCGGACCAAGCTCGCGATCCAGATCGCGACACCGGCGATTGGAGGCAGTAGCAAGAGTAGCCCGCCGATGATGCTCTCGGGGAAGTAGACGCGATCTGGACTGGGCTCTTGGGGGAACGAATAATCGCCGCTGAGCGTCCAAGGAAAGACCAGCTGCCCGAGGCCACGCGCATACACGCGCAGCGCGCCGGCCACGCGGTGCGGCAGATCCGCGTCGACCAGGGGATTATTGACCGGATCGTGCGGCAATTGCGGCTGCTGAAACCAGTGTAGAAACTTGGACAGTGCGCGCGCGAACGCGCCCGCTTCAGCGGGTAACGCAGCTCCGGCATCGACCTGAGACACGACCGGGAAGAAGCGCCGACGCAAGTAGGTGTAGGCCACGAGCGCGGCCGCCGCCGCGATGAACGCCACCGCGGCCCGCAACACGCGCAAGGGTCGCGAGCGGTGCAGGATCGGCGCGCTGAGCAGCGCTACCCAGGGCACGAGCGGCAATGCAACCAGCACGCTCTCTTTGCTGAACAAACCGAGCAGCACCATCGCGAACACGCACAGCGGCATGGTGAGCAGACCGCGCTGCAACAGCACCAAGGCGGCGAGCACGAACAGACCGCCGAACACGTCCGCGATGCCGACCACGCCCGTGACCGCCTCGGTAAGCACCGCCGCCGCCAAGAAGCACGCGCCCGCGAGCCAGCCCGTGTCCCGCCGACGACTGAGCGTGAACACGAAGCTTGCCACGAGTGAGGCATTCACGGCGTGCACCAGCACGTTCACCCAGTGGTGCAAAAATGGGCGGTGACTCACGAACCACAGCGCGCGCCACACCAAATCCGGCAGCGGCCGGTACGAGCCGATGCTGCGATCCGGCGGCAAACCCCAGAAGTCGCGCGTGAATGCACTCAGGAAGCCACCCGCTTGGCCATTGACGTACGGGTTCGCAAGCAGCGCCTCTTGTTCGTCGAAGATGTAGTTCGAGAGCGGGCTGCGCACGTAGATCAGCACGCTGAGCACGAACGCGGGGGCGAAGGCGGTCAAGAAGCGTGGGTCTTGCTCGCTGAAGTAGGCCTTGAGCCCGGTCAGCCAAGCGCTCAGCCGCTCACGCACGGTCAAGCGAGGCTCGGGAGCGAGGGGGCTGGGAAGTGACTCGCCGTTCATAGGCTGCGCTCGGCCGTTGTAGTGCCAAGCCCCCGAAGTCTCAATGAGCGAGTTCTTGGCTCGACACAGGGCCGATTTGCGATGTTAACGTGCGCGCGAAATGACGGCAGCGGAACGCTTCGACGGCTGCGAAGTCGTAAAAAAGCTGAGCACAGGGCCGATCACGGACTTGTACCACGTGGTCCAAGAGCCGCTCGGTCGCCCCGCGTTCATCAAAGCGCTCGGCTCGAGCATATTGCCGTCGTCGCCATTCGCGGCCTCACTGGAGCGTGAAGCGCGGCTGCTCGCCGAGCTCAACCACCCGAACATCCTCGAGGTCTACGACTTCGTACGCCGAGAAGAGCGCATGTGGCTCGTACTCGAGTACGTCGACGGCGTGTCGCTCGAAGAGGTGATGAAGCGCACCAAGCGCGTGCCCGAAGCGTTCGCGTGCGCGGTCGCGCTCGAGGTTTGCCGCGCGCTTTCGCACGCGCACGCGCACGGCGTCGTGCACCGCGATGTACAGCCGAAGAACATCCTGCTCGGCAAGGACGGCTCGCTCAAGCTGGCCAACTTCAGCGTCGCGTTCGACGAGCGCATGCCCACCGCACCGGAGCTACTCGAAGGCGGCACGGGCTACGGTGGTCCTTCGTACATGTCGCCCGAGCAGATCTTGGGTGAGCGTGCGGATGGCCGCAGCGATCTCTTCTCACTCGGCGTGCTCCTGTACGAGATGCTCAGCGGTGAGCGGCCGTTCGACGGGCCCGACGACCGCAGCACGTCGCTGCGCATTCGACGCGACCCGGTACCACCCTTGGGGAAGAAGTCGCCCGGGGTCAGCCCTGCGCTCGAGCGCGTGACCCAACGCTGCCTAGAAAAGATGCCCAGCGACCGCTTCGATGGCGCGCTCGAAGCGTGCGCGGGCCTGGAAGCGGCCGCCGCTGAATTGGGCGCCGAGCCGACCGCGCCGCTGATTCGCGACACGCTGATTCGCGCGCGTTTGATCGACGGCAGCCCGCTCAAAGGCGCCGCCGTCCGCAAACCGCGCGCGGCTGAAGGGCGCATCGGGCTGACGCTCGCCGGCCTGTTCGTGGCATTGTTGGCGGTCGTGGGCGGCGGGTTCGCGATTCAACTGCTCTCGGGCAAGGCCGTGGGCACCGCGGTCGCTGCGCAAGCCGGGCGCCGACTCGAACTCCTGCCGACTGGGCGCGCCTACTTGCGGGTCGTGGCGCATCCCTGGGCGCACGTGATCGTGGACGGGCAAGAGGTGGAAATCACACCCTTTGCCCGCCCTATCCCGCTCAGCGCCGGCAGCCACTACGTGCGTCTCGAACATCCCAACGCGCCGGTGGAACGTCGCACCATCGAGCTGACACCGGGTGAGACGCTCCTGCTCGATGTCACCCTCAAGGTGAGTGCGCCAAAACTCAGCGCGAGCGCGGCCGCGCAAGCCAAGGCGCGAGCGGCCGCGTTGAACGGCGCATCCGACCCAGGCGACAGCGGTACACCCTGAACCACATGAACCCACGCGCCGCAAACGCGTTCACGACGCGTCGCGTTGGCGTGCGCGTAAACTCGGCAGGGTGACACTCGCATGGCCCGAAAAGTCGTGGCATAAATAGGGGTAGCGAAGTTCGCCACCGGACTTCATCGCCGGGCCACGCCCCCGATCGTTGGTCGCTCCGACCCGCACATGAACGCCGAATTAAAGTCAGGCTCGACCTTGGGCCATTACGAGCTCCTCACCCGCCTCGGGCGGGGCGGCATGGCGAGCGTTTGGGTTGCGCGCGAGCGAGCACCGGTGAGTGGCAAACAGCGTTTGGTTGCCGTCAAAGCCATGCTGCCCGAGCTGGCGCGGCACTCCGACTTTCGCGCGATGTTTTTGGAAGAGGGTCAGATCGTGCGCAGCATCGATCACCCCAACGTGGTCAAAGTGCACGAGGTGTCGGAAGACCGCGGCATCTTGTACATGGCCATGGAGTGGGTCGAAGGCGACTCACTGCGCACCGTGATCAAGGAAGCCAAGCGCCGCCGCGCCATCCCCGCCGAGATGGCGGTGAAGATCATTGCGGACACCGCGGGCGGTTTGCACGCTGCGCACGAGCTGCGCGGTTGGGACGGCGAGCTGCGCAAGATCGTCCATTGCGACATCTCCCCGCACAACATTTTGGTCGGCTTGGATGGGCAGGCCAAGCTGGTCGACTTCGGCGTTGCCAACGCGGCCGCTCATAGTGACATTGACGGCGGAGACCGGATCAAAGGCAAATTCGGCTACATGTCGCCGGAGCAGGCGAGCGCGGGTAAGGTCGACCGGCGCAGTGACGTGTTCGCGCTCGGCATCGTGCTGTACGAGCTCACGACGGGCGAGCGGTTATTTCGCGGCGACGACCCGGCGCAAACGCTGGAGCTGGTCAAGAACGGCCCCATCCCAGAGCCCAAAGAGATCTACGCGAAGTATCCGGATGGCCTCGCGGCGATCGTCAAACGCGCGCTCGCGCGCAACGTGACCGAACGTTTTCAGACCGCCGCTGATTTTCGTGACGCGCTCGAGCACTACCTGAAAGACGAGCGCATCATGGTTTCGCCCGCGGGCGTCGGCCAGTTGGTGAAGCGCGTGCTCGGCCCGCGCATCGAGCAACAACGCCAGGCGCTGCGCGACGCGCTGACGGTGGCTGACGGCACGGTCGTGACGGGCCTCGTGCCCGACCAGTCGGCTTCCCCCGATCGCACGATCGCGGACATGCCGAACGGCCATTTCGGGTTTCCCTCCGAGCCGCCCACCAGCAGCTCGCAGTATTCGACTTCGCGTACCGGCAGCACCCCGCACCCGCAAACGCTCGATCGCGGGCACGTGTACCGTACCGGTTTTTTGCCGCTGTTTGCCGCCATCGGCGGCCTGGCGGCCGCCGCCAGCGCGATCTTTTGGGTGACTCATCGCCCCGCCCCTCGTCCCTTGATCACCACGCAACTCGGCGCGACGACTCATCAGGTCACCCGCAACGGCGCGCGAAGCGACGACGACACGGGCCCGGTGGGCGTGAACATCGACAGTTTGCCGACCGCGGTCGGCGTTGCTCCGGCCGCACCCAATGCCGACGCGATTCGCCGCGCGGCGTCGCCGGCCGCCAGCGCGGCGCGCGCCGGCAAAGACCTAGGTCGCGATCCAGCCGAAGTCGAGAACCCGTACAAGGCAAAGCTGCCCGCGAGCGCAGACGTGCCGCCGCCCGCTACGGTCACACCGCCTCCCGCAACGGCCGCCGCAACGCCTCCGGCCTCGGAGGTGCCGCCCGATCAGCGCGCTCGGCTCAACAAAGGTGCAGCACTGGCCGCGCTCGGTTCGGCCTCGTCCGCTGCCAGCAGCTGCAAACGCGCGGACGGCCCGAGCGGTTCCGGCTCGGCCAGCGTGACCTTCTCGCCGGAGGGCCCCGTGAAGTCAGTGACGGTTTCGGCGCCTTTCGCGGGCACGGCCGTGGGCCAATGCATCGCCAGCGCGTTCCGGGGCGCACAGGTGCCGCCCTTCAGTGGCAGCGCGGTCACGCTGAGTAAGAGCTTCCAAATTCCGCAGTAGCGAGGCATTTCGGCAATTAGCGCCGCGGGACGCCCACCCAGACTGGCGGGGGGCGAGCGCTGTCCTATGCACTCCGCCCACTTTCAGCATCAGCAAAAGGAGGGCGACATGGCAAAAATGAGGGCCGTTCAGATTTCGAAAGCCAACGGACCGTTCGAGCTCGTCGAACGCGACGTGCCCGCGGTTGGAGCGCGGCAAGTACGCATCAAGGTCGAAGCGTGTGGCATCTGTCACAGTGACGCATTCGTGAAGTTCGCGGTTTACCCGGGCCTGCAGCTGCCGCGCATCCCCGGTCATGAAATCGCCGGCACGGTCGACGCCGTGGGTGAAGGCGTGGACGCATGGAAGGTCGGTGAGCGCGTGGGTGTGGGCTGGCACGGCGGGCACTGTTTTCAGTGCAAAGCTTGCCGCAAAGGCCAATTCATCAACTGCGAAAAGGCGCAGGTGTGCGGCATCAGCTACGATGGCGGCTACGCCGAATTCGTGGTCGTGCCGCAAGAAGCAGTGGCGCGCATGCCGGCCGAGCTCGACTCGGCGGATGCCGCGCCGCTCCTGTGCGCGGGCATCACGACCTACAATGCGCTTCGCAATAGTGGCGCGCGCGCCGGCGATACCGTCGCCGTGCAGGGCATCGGTGGGCTCGGCCACTTGGGCATTCAGTACGCCGCCAAGATGGGCTTTCGCACCGTCGCCATCTCGCGCGGCGCGGACAAGCAAGCCCTGGCGCAACAACTCGGCGCACACGAATACATCGACACCAAGCTGATCTCAGCGGCCGAAGGCCTGCAAAAGCTCGGGGGGGCCGATTTGGTGCTGGCGACCGCGCCCAACGCGGAAGCCATGGCTAGCACGGTCGACGGCCTGAAGCCTCGGGGCAAGTTACTGATCATCGCCGCGCCCCAAGGTTCGATCTCGGTCTCACCGTTCGGTCTCCTCAGCGGCAAGACCGTCGCCGGCTGGCCCAGCGGTACGGCCATGGATTCCGAAGAGACGCTCAGCTTCAGCGCGCTCAGCGGTGTCCGTCCGCGCATCGAACGCTTCAAACTGGAGCAGGCGGATGAAGCGTTCGCCAAAGTGATGGAGAACAAGGTGCGCTTCCGCGCCGTGCTGACGCCCTGAGCGGGCTCCGCGACTATTCGGTTTCGCGATCGTGAGCGCGCTTGATCGAAGCACGCAGTGGCGCCGGCAGCTGATTGATATCGACGATCAGCTTGCCGTCGTGCACCGCCTTGATCGCAATGCCGGGCAACACGGCTTGCCCAACGCCTTCGATTTCAACCAGCAACTCATGGGCGTGAATGCCCACCACGGCACCGAATGCCGCGCCGTCTTCACGTTGGAACAGCTGATCACCAATCTTGACGGGTACGCGTTGCGTCATGGTTACCTGAGTGTACCGTAGCGCGTTCTGGCCCGGCAAACAGCTGGCGCGCGGGTGGGATGGCCGCATTTCGAGCCATTTTTCCGCGGAACCCTGAACTTTCACTCCGGACGGCCGCTCTAGTCGGCAAAGGATTGACGCGTTTTCATATGTCGAATCAAGAGCTGCCTCTGGCGAAGTTGATCGGAGCGCTCAGCTACGCGCTCGACATCACCGAGGGGCAGCCGCCAGGGCACTGCGTCCGTTGTTGTTTGATCGGAATGCGGATCGGTCGCGCGATTGGCATGCAGGAAGAAGCGCTGTGGGAGCTGTACTACACGCTGCTGCTCAAGGACGTTGGTTGTAGCAGCAACGCCGCTCGCATCTGCGAGCTGTACATGACCGACGACATCAGCTTCAAGCGCGACTTCAAGTGGGTCGACGGCAGCTTCCCGCAGGTCGTGCGCTTCGTGCTCGGCCACACGGGCCTCGGCGCGAGCCTGCTCGACAAGTTCAAGATTTTGCTCAGCTCGATGCGGACGCGTGAAGAAGCCGCGCAGGAGTTGATCACCACGCGCTGTCAACGCGGCGCTTCGATCGCGCGCCGGCTCGGCTTTCACGAGCGCGTGGCCCAAGGCATTCACAGTTTGGACGAGCAGTGGAACGGCAAGGGTCGCCCCCAACATTCGGCGGGCGAAGCCATCCCCATTTACGCCCGGATCGCGCTCCTGGCGCAAGTCGTCGATGTATTTCACACTTCGGGCGGCCCCGATGCGGCGCTGGAAGAGGCGCAAGCGCGCCGCGGTACCTGGTTCGATCCGAGCTTGGTCGATGCGCTCGCCGCGTTGAGCACGGAAGATGCGCTGTGGCAGATGTTGAACGCGCCGAACCTGAGCGAGCTCGTGTTCAGCGCCGAGCCCGCGCTGCACAAGATCAAAGTCGATGAAGAATATCTGGACGCGGTGGCCGCCGCCTTCGGTGAAATCGTGGACTCGAAGAGTCCGTACACGGCCGGCCACAGCGGGCGCGTCGCGTTGTACAGCGACTTGATCGCGGCCGAGCTGGGCCTCAGCGCGGAGCGCCGGCGCTGGCTCTATCGCGGCGCGCTCTTGCACGACGTGGGCAAGCTGGGTGTGAGCAACGCCGTGCTCGACAAGCCGGGCAAACTCGACGCCGCGGAGTGGGAAGCCGTGCGCAAGCACGCCATGTTCACGGAAGAGATCTTATCGCGCATCCCCCAGTTCGAAGAGCTAGCCGTGGTCGCCGCGGCGCACCACGAGCGGCTCGACGGCAAGGGCTACCCGCGTGGCATCTCCGCCGACGCCATCGCGCTCGAAACGCGCATCATCACCACCGCCGACATCTTCGACGCGATCACCGCCGAGCGACCGTATCGCGCCGCCATTCCCCTCGCGAAGAGCCTCGAGATGATGCGCGAAACCGTGGGCAGCGCGCTCGACGCGCGATGCTTTGCCGCCCTCGAACGCGTGGTGGTGGTGATCGAAGAAGAGAAGAGCTCGCTGCCGCCGCACGCGGCGTAGCGCGTGAGCGTCAGCGAAAGCGCCAACCGCGCTCGTCTTCGAACGCGCGCGCCAAGCGGCGCTGCTCTTGGATCAGCGCGCCGTACGCTTTGGGCACCCGCGTGTCGGACATGAACGCGGCGAACACGTGCAGCGTGGCTTCCGCGTCCGCGGCCGCGCGGTGCGCGTTCTCGAGCACGATCCCGAGGCGCTGCACGACGTCACCGAGGGCGCGGCTCTTTTCTAGCTTCTGCAGCTCGCGCGCCCAAACCAGCGGGTCGACCCATTCCACGCCTTTGCGGAAAGCGGGCGGTGTGATCGCGGGCAGACTCGCCAAGCGGCCGAGTTCGGCCATCAGGATCTTGCGATCGTATTCGGCGTTGTAC
>Ga0247757_10000281_pt1 | contig 42851 bp, 39 predicted proteins | sample UWRJL126311R4_FD_180929 | JGI IMG/M metagenome (GOLD analysis project Ga0247757, IMG submission 180929) | Plant litter microbial communities from Arlington Agricultural Research Station in Wisconsin, United States - UWRJ-L126-311R-4 | ecosystem: Environmental > Terrestrial > Plant litter >... | reverse complement strand
AAAGTGAGAAGAGAGAGAAAAAAAGTGAGAAGAGAGAGAAAAAAAGTGAGAAGAGAGAGAAAAAAAGTGAGAAGAGAGAGAAAAAAAGTGAGAAGAGAGAGAAAAAAAGTGAGAAAGAAAAGGAACATCGATGCGCAAAATGAAACGTCGGTGCATAAATCACAATACCTTGACCGTAGCAGTAACAGGCATCAGTCTTCATCAACTCGCGATGGCCGATAAACCTGATGATCCTTCATCTTGGGATACTTGCGCGCGACAAAGAAGTCCACTACTAAGATAAATAGCTTCCACAGCGCTTGCAACAGAACTAGGTCCGCTACTAGTACCGAGAAAAAGAGGCTGCCCGTACTCTTAAGACGTGGTACCTGACATAGATACGTGACCGAGATGACGGATGGATCAATACCAAGTGTCCAGTTGGGTGTAGGTGTATACGGGCCTGCGGCCAGACCAGGGATATACTTGAGATTATTACCCCATCCCCACGTTTCATCACCACCATCTTGTAGCTCTTTTATCGAGGTGAAGTTGCTCGTAAAATAGGTAAGTAGATCTGGGTCGGAGACGATGTTGGTACCGCCCTGGCCTAGGTCTGCCATAATGGTCGCATGCAGAGACTTCGCCATACTCTCTACAAACGGCCATATCGATGGGTATGGTAGAGGATATTTTTCACACCACAGAACCGAGTTCTCCACGCCGTTGTCACTGAAGGGTATGAAAAAGCAGTTAGGTAACCGTGCAGATTGCCAGGATGCTGACCTGTAGTCTTCCGAACGAGTAACTTCAGTCGGAGGATAGAACCGAATGTATCCTTTAAATGTCGGCTTGTTGTTACGGGCAGCCTCTTGGGTCGCCATGTAGATGTCCCGTGTAAGTTTAACATAGTTCCATGCCAACAGCGACTCGCCCCACCACAAACTCGACTTGTTCTTCTCATCACGGCCAGGGAATCCAATTACACCGTCGCTGTTAAGGTCGTAGGTAGTTGTCATATTGATCGTTATTACTCCTTGGTCGTTCTCGATCGCGCAATTGACATGTGTTACTAGCGACGCCCCCCACTGCTGTTTCGCAATCTGTAGAGCTGAACGCTGTAGACCCTCGTAAAAGATTTCGATAAACGGTATCGTGCAGTTTTGTAGACGATTGTGTAGATAGAGCACGTCTCCCAACTGTTTTTGTTCAGTGGGAGTAGGACTCTCGGCTTTCCAGATACTCTCAAGATGGTAGAGGAAGGCCGTATTATTTGTATAGTATGCGCTATTAACAGCGAGAGTTTTCGACTCGCAACTCGGCCTAGTTTTAGCGCTTAGGTATGATGGCCATTTTGAGAAGTAGGTACCGTGGGAAACAGTGTTATTAGGGTCAGTTGTTTCAACGGTTACCATTTCGTAGCCAGTCGTAGCGATATTAACAAAAGAGAATAAAGTCGTGGCAACGAGCGTACCCACGATCACAACTGGTGTAAACCATGGAAAAGGATATGGTCTCGTTAGGCTGTAGGAAAAGATCGATTCATATGTCGAAGAGGCCATATTGAAGGTGTAAGAGTGACTGTTAGGTATAAGGCTGAGCGCTGTACATTGTTCTGCCAGCGATTCTTCATAGACCCCAAAGCTTGGCTTTTTCTGATGAAGGTTAAATACACCATTTCGACCAGTAAAAAACGGTGGGTTGTTTGGGACATATTTGTAGAGTGCGAATTGATAAGCATAAATCTATCCCCTTTTTTATGGAAACCGTTATAGTGGTTAAGACATAGGCGTAGGAAGGTGAGTGTTACGGCTACGCCTCACAGTGATGAGGAAAGCGAACGGGAGTGGGGGTTTCCGAAGTGGAGCGCAATTTAGACATGTGAGTAAACACGTGACCAACTCTACATCTTGGTACATAAAATTAGAGTTATATGGAGTTAACCCCTGTGCTTCCGCAACTCTATCTGATATAGGGTTACAGATTAATAGAGTTGTATTAGAATCTTAAGCATATAGCAAGCACCACACTCCTCAGATAGCCCTTGTCGTTAATCTAATCTTTGACCAAGAGTCACATACATTGACATCTGTGGGAACAAAAGTATGTTCGAACACTATTTTAACTGAGAGATGTCTATATACGCTGCGACAACATCCTCTCCGGTATCTATGTTATACATGATTCATTGGCGATCATCCTCGCTGTCTTGATTCCACCTTGTACTTCCATTAACCACAACTGCGGCCCCCTCAGAGGTTACCTTATTGATACCAAGGTCACCCTGTTACAGTAGGTCTCGCACTTGCTTCCTCGCCCTGTGATAGGAATTCTCATGTACACTATACGGAACTCGATACTGGTTATATAGATAATGACGGACGAATAGGATAGGTACCAAGACAATATTTTTCCATCGCGTTAGAGGACTGTCTAGTACATCGATGCCAGTACGTAGTTTACGAAGTATTCTAGTGGTAGTACCTGTATTTCTAAATAAAAGATTTGTGTAACTATAGCTTGCAATCTACATGGAATATCGATCATCACAAAAAAGAATGAAGTAGTGTATAATTAGAACTTGATAATACCGTTAAGGTTGAGTCATGTTAACGATCCATATACAAAATGATAGAATCCTCATTCGTCATGGAGTTAGCCATAGTAGGGTCGTGCCTCGCCGCAAATTTCATTTTGCCGTATAGTTTCAAAGCTTGTTCATTTCCTCGTCTGACCAACGCCCTGACTAAAACCTTCTCGTCTCCCTCCTGAGCTACCACACCCTGTGCATGTGAAATAGACGCTTCGATGAGAGCACCACCGAGCCCATGTCCCCTAGCTTCCGGTGATACAAACAGGCCGTTGATTTCGAAGGTGCCTGCCAAATTAGATTTCTCTGCAATCTCTGTCTTGGAGCTGGATGGATTGGATAAACGTGAAATGTCCAACAGAACACTACAGCCTACCCACTCCCCATCAATCAAATCTTGTAATGCTGAATCATTCGAGGCGGACGGCGTCTTAACTGCGACCAAGGTATAGACGAATGGATGTTGTAGGCGGGCCTCCCATTCAGCCCACGTAAACACAATCTCCCTTTCATACGTCGAAGAAAACGATTCAGGTGCTGTCAGCAACGAAAGCAAACGAAGAGCCTTTTGTTTGGCAACTAGTGTAGCCCATGATGAAGGATCTGAACATGATTTTGGTATGATATGTATAGTATACGTCGGATTCAAGGCCATTGTATAGATATGAAAAATAATGAACATAAGACATATCGTTGAATATATAAGTCGCCGTTCATGGACAGATGACTCATAACGCGGGTGAATGTGGCTGTGTCCAGACAGATGACCAAAACTGGAAAGGTTAGCCGTAGTATGTGTTCTTTGGAGAAAAACTTATCGAAAAAATAAGTGCCGCCGCGAAGGCGGCGGATTGGACCCAACTCCTCACAGCTGGCTCCCACCTAGGCCCTAACGTCAAAGCAATAACATCGGCCAGTCCATACCGTTGGCACAACCCAGATCTAGCCAGAACGTGCTTTAAGAAAGGCAGGTGAAATGACCAGCAAAAAGTCTCATCCAGAGGGCATTACAAGCCAGTCTAAGCGGCCACAGTCTTGTAGGCAATCTAGACGGACAGGTCGAAGCCTTGATCCTCACTCGAGAGAGGTCCCGTTTCAAAAGCCCAAAGGAGTGTGTTGCTGTCTCTCTTTCTGAGCCTGTAGGCCCCTGGTCGCGACCATTGTGTTTGATCAACCATATCCTCTCACTCAGCAAAGCTCTTGTTGGTGTAGCTATCTCCAGAATGTGATCGATATAGCTTGAATATCAGCATTGCGAGGCCGCCAGGCTTTGGCACAAGCCACTCTTAAAACCTTCGTCGAGCCACCTTACCCTCATCGCAACAGTACCTTCGTTTTCATCGACCAAGGCGCGCTAATGGATACCTCCTAGTCGGAACAGCACAGCAAACACGCAACTCTTTTCTAAACACCTTTGCATCCAGGGCATTTGCTGTTGAAGCTTCTCTCTGTGTGTACTTGCATGACTCTCTGAGACAAGTCTTTGTTTCCTTCCCAATCATCGTCAGGCTGGGAGGCATTTGAGTACGGACAAAGGACATCCTCAAAAACCGTACGTTGATGCTCGTTGCGGCTATTAAGCCGTTCGAGCAATTGATAGGCAAACGCTCGTCGATTCAACTGCAGGCTGAACATACAGGCTCGGCGATTAACGCGACTGGCCGGATATTACTAGAAGTAACAAGTGTCGGTGGTTGCAACCGTGACACAGGCTTCAGGACACCAGGTCGGGCGCGTGAGGTTGGAGATATGGTGAGAACATATTGGTGCACATGTTGGGGTTATCAGAACGGGCAAGTGACCGATTCCTAATTCAATGTCAGGGTTCTTCGTCGCCTTTGCAGCAAGTCAATTCCACGACGGCTACCATGGGTATAAACGTTGCGTACTAAGTCCAAGACCATATAAAGAATCAAAGGCCGCATCGTGAGCATTCAAGGCGTCAGGTCTGGAGCGTGACGGTACACCACAAGCGACAATCACGAACTGAGTCACAATGAGACCTCGCTAGGCATACAAGACACCTTTCTGACGAGTGGATCTCTGTGATAAGCCGAAGCTGCTCGGTTCGAAACGTCTGTATGTAAGGTACGAGCATAGGCCTAAACCATGCTCTACCGTGCTCACCTTCAACCAATCCAGTTCATCGACAGGTGGCCAACCCGATATGTGGATTTAATCGGTACTTAGTGTTACAGCTCTCCAATGGTTTTCGCGACGGAGTGACTTGTGCGCGGACGGTATTCAAGACCCAGAAGACAACCCTTGGCCAAGGAGTCCGACATTGCCCTCCATATCTCTCCTCAGCAACACCATCGTGGTCGTCCATTGAAGATATCCATGTTGACCAGAGTCTGTTGCACAGTTGAGGCCGCGACGTGGTTCTCGCATGAGAACTTTAACGCCCCGATGGGCACATGACACCTCAAGTAGAAGCCCGTAGCTTCCCGTACCTCGAGCCTGCCGTTCAACTACCTTCTTGCTTGTCGACATACCCGAAGGCACATCAACAGCTGCCCGGCGTCTAATTGGGAGGTCGGCGACATGACCGCGATACTGTTCGTCGTGTGTGAAACGCGACGAATGCAAAAAATCGTTAGGGTTAAGATCCGAGCCTGCCCTCCTCACGCACTACTCTAGTGTTGCCACCAGATCGCTTGACTAAACACAAACATCCCATTGAGACCATACTAGGAGGCTCAGGTGTGTGCCAGCATTGCACGTACGTGAGGCGCCGCGAGGCATTCCGACCGAAGTGGAAGACAGGCACCGGGAACTGTTGGGAAAGTGGCATGCATTGCTAACTTGCAGACCAAGCGAGAGAAGAGTAGGTATGTTTGAAGAGTGTTGCGTGCTACCCCGCCATTGTCGACATAGTCAGAGGTTTCCAAAAGGTTGCGATCGTCAGGAATCCGGTAACAGTGCAATCGGGTGGCGTTGGCAAGCGGACAGAAGACAGAGTATGTTGCGAGTGTTGTTGTCGTAGTTCTAGAAGAACAGACGCGCCTCGGAAAGGGCTGGGAGACGCGCAACAGAAAACGCGCTAGTAAATTTAGGATTAGCCCATCCTATGTCATCACGCTTTTGTCTCCAAGTCCCACATGCGTAGAACATTTGTCTGTCTTTGCCACTCCATCAACTCTCGTTTGCATGATGCAATATGAGTGCCACAGAAGATGCCGTGGACGTTGCCGCCCGCTTTGTCGGCCCTTTCCTCGGCAAAGGAAACAGACCGCCAAACGAATCGGTCGACCACCGTGACATTGTAGAAGAGGCTCTTATACATTTACATGCGATAAACGCCGCTGAGCAGACAGCAGCTCCCGATGCACCGTACGATGGGTCCCTTGTCGGGGTCATATATGGCCTTTTAGACTTGATCACCTCGTTCGGAATCTTACCCTATCTCTCCTATGGAGTTGCCTTTGGCCAGCGCCCGCAGTCCGTACTTGTAACATCAGTGGCAGCAAGCTCCAATTCTGCCCCAGATTTCCTCTCTGCCGTTGTTAGGAAGCTGCTGCCTGTTCTAGAGCAAGATGGCTCAGGGGTTCAACCACTCCTCAGCCAGCGGATTCTTCCTGATGTTATATCAGCGCTTGCGGAGCTCTCGTTCTCACCCCGAACCGGCGAGCAGTCGCATGAGACATATAGAAGCAAATACGAAAAACTAGTTGCTTCAACTCCCACCTCGCGGCTTCTCCCTATTCTTACTTCTCTCCTTCAGCAAGATGTTCCTTCCTGGTGGAAACCGTTGCTATCAAAGGAACTTTCTATGGTTCCTCTTCGCCCTCATGGCGTCCGACACACCATAGAATTTCTCTCTCTGTCGTATCTATCTCAAAATTCAAAAGTCCCTCAGGATGCGTCCAGTTTGAAGTCAAACATGCCCCTTCCACTCGATGCCATCACCCAAGCTTCGCGACTGCTTGCTTCAGTGCCTAGTGGATGGAATCAGGATACATGGTTTACTCGAATCGCACCTGAATTGTTCCATTTGCTTGATGGGTCTGAAGGCAAAGAGTTGAGTCGAGCTGCCGGCCAAATCATAGCAGGAGGCATTCTAGCCAAGAAGAGCACAGGTGCACCAAAAACAATAGGATGGGAGCTCTTTGCAGCGCCATTTCTAGCAGCAATATCTCCTCCTATGTCTACCGCAGCCGATATACGCAAAAACATGTTGGGCGAGGTTATCGTCACTGAACAGGAGTTAAATTTAGCTTTGAAGAGACTTGGCACGCTTGCCTCATCTTACTCGCACGCAGGCCTTTTGAAACGGCTCCTAGGCCCCGTTGTACTGTCGCTGTGGGGATTGATCACCTATTCTTCGACTCATCGATCCCTCAACAGAGAATGGATTGAGCTTCCTCGCGCTATTATGCTGAGATACATGAATATCGCTTGCGAACCTCCACGCATTAGCGCCATCCTGAGCAATATTTTCTACGATGGAGAAGTTACATGGACATTTTCCCCCGGTTCCGAAGGCGGCATTGAGATCCGGAAGCGAGCTCAAGCCAACGATCGTGAGATGGGCATGGGAGGCGTTCTTGAACGAATTACTAAGGTGGATCAATACGTCAGTATACTTGTAACACTACTAGCTGAAGCCGATCTGGATGATCTTATCAGTGGTTCTATATTTGTGCAGACCTCGAGGAAGTGGCTGTCACCCACACGTCCAGCGACCCAGTCTTTGACCAATGATCCCGATGTGGATCCAATCTTAGCACTCGTTGAAGTGAAGTTCTCTGAAGCGTTGGCAACACAATTCAAAGATAAATTTGCCCGAAGTCCTCAGCATATCATCGAGTTGATGCGACAAATAATACAGAACTTCGTTGATGAACACCAGACTCAAGAGAAAGACCTCACGAGTATGAAGAACCCTAGTATGAAGAACCTGGGCAGGCTTGTACACACTACGCGTCCGAGTGTTAATGAAGCTACCGAAACAGGGTCGGATGATCTTGCTTCATTTGCCCTTAGCATCACCAACACACTGCTCACGTCCAAAGACTTTAAACGGAATCCCGAGATCACTATGGTTTTGGATTCCATGCTCACTCCCCTAAAATACCTCTCACAAAATGCCCATGAGATTCCAATCTCATCTGTAGTAATCAATGCCGCAGCAAACCTCATCCGAAGCATACAGCCCGCTTTCATACCAACAGCCTCTATCGATACTCAAGCGCAACATCGTGAAACACTTAATAGTGCCATCATAGACCTGACCTCACCTGAGCCGCCAAATCGATCGTGGGCCATATCAATACTCCGCAAGCTTGTACGGAACTCCGCAGCATTTCCTATTATCGATGTGCCCTCCACAGCATATATGATCCTTTCATCATCCATAGCAGACCCCGAATCCTACGTTTACACAGCCGCCATTCCTCTCCTCGTCGACCTCGCAGTTCGCGCACCTAATCCTACTATCCGAATCATAGTTGATGCCTTCGTAGACATCGAAGAGCAATCATTGCGACTCAAGAAGGAGAAAGACATCGAGGAAGCTTTGGACTTTCGACTTCGCGTGGGTGAAGTATTAAACCAAATCGTGCTTGAAGATTCCTTCTGGGTGTCAAGCACGGTACTTACTTCAAAATATACCAGCCTAAAATTGATCATGGAGTCGGCTTTGTCCCTGGCTTCTCGTCGTGGCCACCGAAAGCAAACTTTGGCTAAGCGGAACGAGACCACTGAGGCAGAACGAAGACAACAGGAAGAGGGTGAAGCAGCATGGGGAGGGCCGATACCGAATCTCCTTGATCCCAATGCTGACAATCCCGTCGAACAAGCTGAGCGCGATGCACTCTTTAAGATTATACAAGGCTGGGAGGATACAGGCATTGAGGAAGACGTGCGAATACGGGCTTCTGCGCTGAGTGTCCTAAGTAGCGTTATGGAAAAGCGGCTAAGTCTCTTGAGCAAAGTTTCTGTGGACGCAATATTGCAAATGATCCTCCTCATTCTTACAATGGAATCTACGGAGGCCAAGGGTATCCTCAGACGTGCTGCTGTACTCGTAGTCATGGGGATGTTAAGAGCGATGGTTGCTGAGATTGAAGCTGGAAGAGAGAGTGCTGCAGGGCTTGGACCAGAGAAAACTGAAGAGATTAAAAAGGTGATGGAGTGGTTGAAAGATGATGATGTTGACGTATTGGTTAGAGGCCATGCAGGAAGCGTCATAGAGGGGCTGGAAGCATTGCAAATGCAGAGACTGTACAAGATCCGGGATGCAGGACTGAGGTTGGGGCCTAACATGGGACTTGAAGAGAATTTGCTCGGCCTCAATATACAGCCCGTATCGCAGCACCAAGGAAAGAAAAGGCTAGTCGTGGAAGAGATTGAATAGTTTCAATTGACCGTGGAGGATCAAATGCTTTTCTGCGCTTATTCTACTATCCGTGCGCCATTCAGTTTTTGTGGTATCAGAGCAGGTCAAACACAGTTCTCTATCACTGTTTCCGTTGCTTCTCATTTGGACATGTTCGACCAATACTGCATCCGGTCGGATCTAAACATGCAGTTTTCGTGTTCAAATGGTGACACCCTTTATCACCATTCCAAATTCATATTCTCCAATATCAAAAGTACCATCTCAGCCGGACATGGCTGTATCGGTTGCGATATTGGAATCTATCTTCGCTGCGTCCCCAATCCAGAGGACATTGTTGCATCTGTTGGCAGTCAGCAGCTGTCATATTTGTACGCCCTGCATGTTCATAGTAGATGCGCATACAGCCTCCTTGCGGGCTGAGTGGTGCGTTGAATTTTTACCTTATGAGTACCTGGCCTAGTTGTCCTGAACTTTTTCCATTTATGAATTCCTCGGTGTCATTGAGTTGCAGGTTCATATACAAATCAACCGAGACAAGCCTGCCGCGATATTCTGTGTGGCCCCATTTAAGGCGAACGACGATGTCTTTATCGACCCTTCTCGTTGGTTAGATATCTAACAGTCGAAGCGGTGGTGGTAGGTTGGGTTCGTACAAGCTCTGGAGCATAGGCCGTGGGTTGAAGGGCGCTGTCTGTTTGTTGGTGCGTCAGTCTTACTTTCAGAAATCAGAGCCGAAGCGTACTTACAGACATTGTTGTGGTTTTCAATCTGTTAGATATGAAGGTTGAGTGCTTAACGCGGTCTGAGGTGTTCTGCTCTGTCAACAGGTAAAGCTTCAATGTCGCGCCGCGCAAAGTTCTCGGCAGAATAGTTTATCCGAGTTGCTCTTAGCGACCAATCAAGTGACAGCCTCCCCGCCCCCGCAATGACAAGCTTCATAACTTTGGGAGCAACGTGAAGCTGCTCCAGCTAGAGATACCCGGATCCCCAGCTCTGCCAACATGGTGCTCGCACTTGCTCTATCTGCTGAGTTAAATGGGTATGTTACTATCTTTCCGTGGAGAACAACCTCGACTTACTCCGTGAAGTGTCACAGACCTTCGCCCAACTGACACCGAAGATTCGCCCTTTCATTATACATTTAAAGTTCAATGCACATCATGTCGCGAAACGCATCCAAACTTTGTCACCATGACCCGATTCGTATGACAACTCCTACCTGTCTTATTCCATTCTTATATGTTTCTAATAGCAACTTAGGAGATGAATGACGTGAGTGGCAGCAGGGGTGAGGCAAACTTCGTTTGGAAGTGCAAGAATTGTAAGGTCGATATGCACCAGTCTGATCTCACTAGATTCATGCTGAGTATGATGATCAGAGGGAACACTCAGCCAATATCAAGGCAGCGCCAGCAAGCTACGAGCAGTCGGACCCGCCAAAGGTGGTGAACGTACTGGAATTCGATTGCAGAGGGCTGGAATTTACGGAATTTAAAGCGGAAGTGAGTAATTTCTCCTGTGTCTCCGAAGGATACTAAGTAAGGAAGGGCGAATTCGAGGCCAAAGGCGCTGACTCTAGCACCAAATTCTCTTCGATCGATATCTCCGAAGGTGAGTGGTTTGATTACGATGAGAAGGCAGGGGAGGAAGTTAGCATCACAAATGTAAAGTGGCAGATTCGGAGAGCATGATCGATTGCTGTCCGCGAATACTGGTTCTTCATGGTGAAAAATCAGAGGATCTGTTGAACTAGGCTTGGAAGGGTGCCTCCGAGAAAATAAAAGCTGGGTAAAACAGCACTTTTAGGCCCCTGTAGAAGAGTGTTTAACGTAAGTAAAAGACGATCCATAAGATAATAAAGACCGTCTAATGATGTCAAACCTGTGCTCACCGTAAGAGACTGGGAGAGTATATGGAGCTTTGCGCTAGTCCACATATGCAACCATTCTGTCCGCCACTAGCCGCATGATGCAACTTAACGTGCGCCTGGCACCCTCTTCTTCAGGATCATGTCAACTGTCTTTCCAGGGTTTCAACCTTTTTTTGCATTTGGAAAAGATGTCGCACTGCGAGCCGCACGCGGATCGCACATTATCTAATGTGAAACCTTCTGCCTGTGGCGGGGGCTCGCGTGACCATCTCTATGAAAGCCGTGAAGCTGCCTGAACAGAGCACGAGCGCCTATCACACGGGCTAGAAGTCGACGCAACATGAGCAGAAGGGCTCACTCTTCAACATTAGCCTTTCCTCGTACTTTGGTTTCGCCAAATTATGGCAACACCGTTTCGACCAGCATCAGCCGCTGAAGAGCTTCCTACATACTATCAAGACCTCTGCGATGAAGAAATATCATGGTCCTTCAGAGACTTTGACATCGAAGGAAATTTCGAACTCTTTGATCGGCAAACACGCAATCCGCATAGCAACAACTTTTGCATAGATTTTGGCGATGACGACGCGTACTGTGCTTTCGATTTGGGTGCAGATTCCTTCTCAAGACTCTTATCGGCTCCAAGGCCAGCGAATCTTCATACACGATGGATTAATATATGGGTTCCGTATTTACAAAAGGACACGCTTCATGTTCTAGCTCAACACTACGACTTCTCTCCCAGGCTCCTTGGAATGATGTGCTCTGACCCACCACCTCGTGAAAGCCCCTTGCATACAAAACAGAGCTCTGCTACACTTGGATCTTCAAAATCTCGGAAATCTCAGCGATCAAAAAGGTCTCAAAGATCGTCAGAGAAGCCGAAGGAAGCGTCACTGGACTCGGAAGAAAGCATCGGCATGACAGACATGATGCATTCCACTCAGCTGGATATGGTGAGAGATCTCAGCCACTATCATATCGTCAACGAAGTCTGGCACTGGTCGACTGTCGATTGGGGAAGGCGATGTATGAACACTTCCTCCCTCCTCAACCTTGAATCGAGCTAACTATTATCAGTCTTGTGCTTAGGCTATAATTCCCTCCATGATGTCAGAAACAGAAAACGGAGCGACCAAATGGATAACGTCGATAAGAATCGAGACGTGCCTTTGGCAACGCGGGTATGGAATTGGCTTCTGCTCGCTGAGGACAAGACCGTCGTAACGATTTCCGAAGATCCTTTTCCTTACAGTAACGGCAACTTACAGCCATCCGAGCTGAAAGCACTGTATAGTATACGGAGAAACATGGTGAGCGTCTTTCGCCAGCTTACTAAAGCACCAACCCCTCTCCGGGAGGCGTCACTTATCATGCTTCCGATACGGCATCGAATCGGGAACAGCGAAGAGGAAACAGCACATAGACCTACCGATGCACCTGGCCTTCTTTTCTATTATCTCTTTGAAGACTGGTTCACGACTTACAGCCTAGTCACCAGACGTGAGCATGGATATGGAGCAGAACTCAATCGACTAGTTAGCCAGCACTCCTATAAAGATAGATCACATGCTAACAAGGAAACAGCGACGGGAGATGCTTGTCCGAGCGAACTTAGAACATGTGGATCAACTATACCATATCGGCTGCCAGCTTTCAGTGCTCAAACGTGTATACCAAGCCTACGAGCTTATAATCGAGCGCGTATTGAAGAAACAAGAACCCACCCTCGCCTCACTAAAAAATTCGCGCATAGTATCAGGTATGGATTCTTTGGCGTCATCTGTGCCTGTGGGCTCTCCAGGCCTGCCAGTGCCCGAAGTGGATAGCATGCTCGGTGTTTCCTTGAGTTCCGCAGCCCGAGCCAGGTTCGAGCGCTTGAAAGATCGCATCATGCTATATGCGCTCAGTGAAATCCAAGAATGCATTGACCAGAAGGAATCGCTGGTCATGATGGTACGTGTATTCATCCTTGTGGGCTCGCTTTTCAGCCAATCCTTCCCTCTAACATTAGCACCAGAATTTCAACCTCATCGCCATCAAGGAGTCTTTCAGTGTAGAGCGCCTAACACGCATTACGCTTCTTCTCGCCAAAGTTACGATTGTTTTCATGCCGGTGACCCTCATGACAGGATACTTTTCTATCCAGTTCGCAAATACCGAGTTCACGGTGAAGAGTTATTGGTGGGCTTTCGCTGTAATTCTGGTAGTTAGCCTGGTGTTGCTCGTCATATTCAGCTTCTTCAGTGGGTCGTTCGAAGGTAAGATTGTTACGCGACCCTTAAGTCGGATGATGTACGATGTTAGTAGGCGGTGGTGGACGCATCGAAGAAAGAAGGGCAAAGTCTTTTGACATGTTCAAGAAGCATTGGCCTATATTATTTTTCGTTGTTAAGTGTTCCGCGTAAAAGGGCACCCATTGATCTTTGTGCATACTTTCTTCCATGTTAAAGCATGCTTTCAAAGCGCTTGATACGAATAAAAGAAAAATGTAAAATCCTCTAATTTTTTCTGTCTATTGCAAGTTTCCTTCGTGAAGCAGGTGTAATTATGAGGCAACAACGGGCAGCTGTAACTCGGAATGTCTACCCGCGAACGATGACGTTGTTGTGGTGAACGCATGGTCATTGTCGCTCTTACAAACCGAATAGAAGCACGCGCCTCGTATAATCGACTGTGGAAGCCACAGAATGGTGAAGCCACATCAAGCCCCGCCGTAAAGAGAACCTGCACCTCAAATGGGACTCGGATCCCCCGCCAGGTGCCCTGTTTGGGATGGGCAACGAGCACATTCCATGATGGCTGACGGGAGCAACGGACAAGCTATGAGCTTTGACCTACGTCATTTGGCGCAGGTACCTTTCACAGCTTCCGCATCCCACCTTTAAAGGCCTGTTGCCCGCACCATTTGCTACATACCTATTGAACTTCGAAAATCCTACATCTCAGCTCACGAAAGATTCTCAACCGCATTCTCATTTTGCGCAACCATGGATGTAGGGACTCAAAGTGACCAGGGATTGACGCAAGGCTGACCGTCGCGTGCAGGTTTACTACTTTTACAACTACGGCACTGCGGCTTGGATGGGTGAGCTTGCCATATAGGTGTCATTGAGGCTGTGTTGATCTTTGTATAGCCCTACAAGCTGCGCCTTTGATCGCGTCGCCAACAATGATCATGGCATTATTGTCACCAGAAGTCCGAGAAGCATCAAGTAGGTCAAGCATCCAAATAACCCGAGAACAAAGCCATTGACCCCACACAGCTCTCGAAGTCTACTTCTCCCGTAGTCTCGGGTTTTCACTTCTCGCCATTGGTGCCATGACCGTCCTCCTAACAGGTTCGGTTCCGCTCTCAAGTAGACTCACGGAAGGTATTTACTAGCCTCCTCAATGAGACACATTCCAGTAAGCTAATACGTTGTAGGGGTTACGACGTCAGCCACGGATCCGAAGGCGCCGTACGCGCTTCCTACACTCACAATCACCGCTTTTTTCCACGCTGCTCTGGCATTCTATGGCTATGCCATGTGGACAGAGACTGGCATACTATCGTTTTCACTTGGAACCATAGGTAGCGGATTCTTTTGCGCTGTTGCTTTGTGGTGTATTCTATTCGCTAGCAGCGACGGAAGAATCAGCCGCAAGACAGGGGCCGACAAGCGCACGAGTGGATTTCCATTCAAAAATGCAGAGGCAGACAAAAGAAAGAGTAAATAAATGGATGCCGGGACTGCTTTCAACAGCCAGGCGAGGCTCAAAAGTGGTGATGATCGAGATATTAGGACATAAGGCACGTAGCATCTAGCTAGCACAACAAGGCGTTGGGAGGTTCGTGGGAAGAAATCGGGTTCTGCGTCATGTGGTCTAGTATTCATCATACATTGTTTGCTTGCAACTGGGGGCACGCGCTCAAAAGACCGGTGAAGAACACTAGGCGATACACTAATCGTCTTCAGGCTCAATGTATAGTGAGAATCTGGCAGTACATTAGCGACATGAATAATCGGATATGGCCAACTCAGATATGTCTTGATTGCGCATCAGATTGTAAAGTGTGTGTTGAGTATTCGGCATGCGGCAGGCCCGAAAGCAAGCCGTTGGAATTGCAGAACTCATAATTCATCACAAGCTAATCAAGAGAAATCATGCGGAAAATAGGACTTACAGATGGAGTATGTTCCGGAGTGTTGATGTATTGGGGAGAAAGGCGGGTGAGATTTTTGAGTTTCGGCGGGAGCGCCTCTTGTTCGGCCCACCTCCACACGGTCCGTGCTCGTCCGCTATCTAGAACGCGCAGCCATCGCTCCTCCCTCTCCCAACGCGCTCGTTGCCTATAAACCCAACAAACATCCTTAGCGATCGTGACAATGGACTCCCCGGCCTCAGATCTTTCTGACTACGCCAGCGAAGACTTCCCCGACGACGTCAAGGGCCGTCGGCTGAGTATCGAACACACCCCCGACCACGAGCCATCCAGCCGTCCTACCAAGCGCCCGCGCCTGAACAATCGCGTGCCTTCAGACCCTCCCGTTAGCATGCCGCCCCCCGATGATCTGGGTGAGCTGTCAGAAGATACAGATGGATCAGTCCCGGCTTCACCTCATCACCCAGGCATGTCCGCCGACGATGACTTTGGACAAGACCAAGTCACCATATGCAAGTGGGAAGGGTGCGAGGCTGGTGATTTAGAAAACATGGACAACCTGGTAGAACATCTTCACGATGAACATATTGGAACGCGCCAGAAGAAGTATAGCTGCGAGTGGAGTGACTGCAGCCGTAAAGGCATACCACATGCTAGCGGCTATGCCTTGAGAGCCCACATGCGCAGTCATACACGGGAGAAGCCATTCTATTGCACATTACCAGGTAAGTGAGATGCTGAATTTGAATCGATCGCCAAACTAACTGTAGCAGAATGCGACCGCTCTTTCACGCGCTCCGACGCTTTAGCTAAGCACATGCGTACTGTTCACGAGACAGAAGCACTGCGACCGTCCGATCCTGTCCCAAAACACCATTCTTCAAACCCCTCCAACAAGTTTCAGCGTATCAAGCTTGTCTTGAGCGAGGCTAAGAAGGCTGCCGAGAAGGGCTCCACGCCTGCATCACCCTCGTCGCACCCACCCAACAGCGCAACGGTTCCGCTCAGCGGCGACGCCGAGTACTCTCATAATAACGTGGTGTACATCCAAGATCTTGCCTCTCCAGATGCACAGACCATGGTACAATTCCCGCCCGATGTAACCTTCACTCCACGTGAACTTGCTTTACCTGCCCCCCAACTTTTCCGCTTACTTCGGCGGCAACTTCTTTGGGCAACGCAAGAAGGCGAGCAACTCCGCGCAGAAGCAGAAGCACTAGAGAAGAAGCGCAAGGGGGAGTGGATAGCTAAAGAGCTGCTCGTGGAAAATATTATGGAGGCTGAACTCGTAAAGAAAACGCGGGCACTCGTGGAAGCTGGGGAACCAGACAATTCTAACCATGTAGCGCTTCTAAACGCTGACATTATCCCATCAAAGAGACTTAAAGTAGACCCTATAGGGGGTAAAATGCCTTGGTGGCGGGAGGACGATTGGCTTGAACGCCGCATCGAGAAGGAGGCAGGGGGCCTACCAGTACCTGAAGGATCACAGTCTGACTCAAGAGCTGAGACAACTGCAACCGCAGACGCAACATGACGTATGGTATTGGAGCACGTATGGTCTTTGTGTTTGAACTCTATTATGAGGACAGGAGATGCGATACCCTAGTCTTATGTACACCAAATACAGTCGGTTTGTTTCCCTTCTTTTCTACCATCCCAGTACTATTGCTCTAGATGTGCACGCCCTCCCTCCGGGTATCTATGGCCTTGAACCGGGAATTTCTTCAGAATTTCTTCAATCAAAGCCATGTCATCATCATTGAGCTCGGCTGGTGCGCAGTTCTCTTTTACCCTCTCCTCCGTGGTTGCTCCTGGAATAGGAAGAATATCTCCCAATCCATTCTTCCCGCTGTGTGCAATCACCCACCCCAAGGCAATCTGCCCCGGGGTGCAACCTTTCTGCTTTGCAACATGTTCCACCTCGTGCAGCAACTTGATGTTCTCTCCAAAGACATCGGGCTGGAAGCGTGGCATGTGTCTCAACATAGAATTTTCGGGCAGATCCTCGAACTTCTTGAACTGGCCGGTCTAGCCGAGCATTAGCTGCATGATCAGAGAGGAACAAACAAGGGCGTGCAGACGTACCAAGAACCCCCTTCCGAGTGGTGAGTACGCAACTATAGGTATACCAAGCTCTCCACACGCCTGGGCAACTCCATTGGTAAGAATATCTGTTGACCACAGCGAGAATTCGACCTCGACTGCCGAGATGGGGTGAATCGCATGGGCCTTCTTTATCGTGTTCGCATTCACCTCGCTCAGGCTGATGCCGCCCACCTTTCCTGCCTTCACATACTCTACAATCGTTCCAATGGTCTCCTCGAGCGGGGTACTTCCATCCAGCCTTGCGCACTCGAACAAGTCCAGGGTCTTCTTTCCATCCAAATGCTTGAGGCACTCCTCGATACTGCGTGACACGTTTTCCTTGGTGGCGAGAGGCTCGATGGTGCCGGGTTTGCAACCACCTTTTATCGAGAGGATGACCTTGTCGGCGTCGGAAGGATATTTGGTGAAGTATTCGCTGAGGAGCTGTAGAGAGTTACGTTCAGGACTTCCGTAAATCTCGCCGGCGTTCCAGTTCACGGCGCCAGATGCGAGGGCGGCGCGCATAGCAGCGAAAGCTTGGCCCTGAGGCGGGGGCGAGGCACGCCATGTTAGGCCTATATGAACATGGTGAGTCCATGATCATTAGGCGTATTTGGAGGTTAGAAGATTGAATTGGCATTACGTACCCATGAGGCCGTAGCCAACATTGCCGACTTCTTTATCGAGGATTTTGACCATAGTGAAGATGTGAGTGTGTTTGTTGGAATGCAATGTTTTTTTTCCGTGCAGGTTGCCCCGCAAAGATATACTCGAGATACTATACTATCGAGCGAATAACAATGACGCAAGTGTTTATGGTGGCAGCGCTTACTTATCACCGCATCTAACTCCGATATAGCCCCACAGCGTCATTTACTTCGCACCGGACCAGTATGAATCTTCAAGTCCGCTCATGGAAGTTTGAATGGTGTTCGGAGATAATAGGGGAATGTGGCTAAGTATTCCATAATCAGCTACAGATGAGATTCGATACGTTATTCGAAATGCTCGAATCGAGACACTTCTCTCATGGAAAAAAGTGCCTGGATATAGCTTCTTTCCTTCGAGTAAGGCTCAAAGGGGCTCAAGAGACCACCCGTGTGCTCGCATGCTGATTTTTTTCCTCAAAGAATGTTTCCCTTCAACCATGCTGTTTCGCTCGGGGATATATACCTTTACATATTTGATCAATTCTGCAACACTAGTTGCATTTTATGAGCAATGCTTAGAGAACTTTAAAATATCATCAGTGATAACTGGGGACGAGAGCATTCGAGCTCTTGGATAGCTTCTGGTTGTTCGTTCACAAACGGTATTTGCCAAAGTTTCTATGAAGGCCTCATAGCCGAGTTGCAGTGTATTCCGTCTATCTATTTGGGCACTGTATAATCTATAATGCATCGTCTTACCGACTCCGGTGACCCATGGTTAATTCCTGCAAAATGTAACAGAGCCAGGCTCAACGTCAACCTATTGGGCCTTTTTTCCGACAGACTTCGCCCCAGAGCCCTCAAGATTTTGCAAGACAGCCTTGACTGGCCATACAAAACCCTCCTCTACTTTGTCTGCTTTCCCATCTTCGATTGTAATGAGATACTCCACCAGAGCCATACCCACATAGGCGCCGATGCCAGTGAAAATGTGCCACCAGCCATGCAATTCAAACACGAAGGCCCAAGGCATACCTAGAGTGTGCTTGAAGCGCGTAACATAAGAGCACAAGTGATAATCAATGTTCCAAAGGAAGTACCCAAATAGACCGCTTCCTGCAAGAAGGATCAGCTACACAAAGCTCAGCCGCAGAGAGAGCAAGCTCACCTAAGCCAAAATTTGCCATGTTGATTAGTTTCTTTCTTGATTCGGCACTCTTGACTTTCTCGCGGATCAGTAGTCGAGTCTTCTTGCCGCAGAGGAAGACCATGACAGCAAAGGCAATCTCATGAACAATGATCTCATCTGTCCAACAGTGATAGACTGAAATGGGAATGACGGTACCCAGGATAAGAAGGGTAGCATTACGGCGACGAGCAGGGGGCTGATTGAAGATTGACAATTGGTGAAGGAGGGCCCCAACTGCGAGGAACATGGAGAGATCATCACCTGTTCGAGTCAGTTATGTTGTAAGTACTACCTAAAACTGTAACCAATTAGAAGAAAGGTAAAACCCACCCATCTGACTATGATAGTTGAGCGTAGCATGGAACCACGCTGATAACACTCCAACGCTGATGAGACCCCAGTAAGGGAACGCAAGCGTGGACAACAAGCCGCCGTCTTTTCGGGGTTGAACTCTACGAAGACCATGCATACCGTAAATGACTGTAATATAAATGGTTAGACAAGTTCAACCACCATTATAGAGAGGCTTAGGAATTGTACCATATGTGAGATTCGTGAGCGTGTTGACGAACTCTGCAATGTATGGTGTTATAACGTAGTCCTCCGCGATGGTCAGCACACACACCGCTCAATCAGTCCAATGGTGCGTCTACCTCTTCACAGAAGCTTTGGTTATGTTAGAGAAGTACGTAGATGAAGATTTATTACAATATCAACATAAAATGCCCCTGGACTCACTTGGCATTTGAGGAGGGTGTCCCCCAGAATCCATGCTCTGGGCTCTCGGCATAGGGCCATCGCAGACGTAGCATGACTCCTATAGCGTGGACGATGCGATCTGTGCCTAAGCTAAAAAAAAGGGCGTTAATGGTAGGCTTCAATGGTGGATCGATGGTGTCAACGGAGTTGATTCAGGCGGAAGCCACGGCCGCGCGGTTGACCTTGTCAAACTGTGTGGTTCACAGCCTATGCTGATTAAGCTATCATGTGACAGCCCTGGTCAGCTAGCGTCTCATTCCTTGCTAAGCCTGAATTGGATGCATGCGTCCCTATCCGCTCAACATCTGGATGCTAGAAAACTATATGGAAAATGTTGGATATAAGAGAGAAAAAATATAGAATATTCCACCTAACTCAAGGCGGAAGAGAAGATAGCGGCAACGAAAAACCCATGACCTTCAAAGCTATGTAACAATGGCTCTTTAGCAACCCATATATTCCTACAGATGAGCAGAATTCCCTGGAGACGATATTCGATTCAGACCTGACAAAAGAGAACCAAAAATATCAACTCAGCGGGCCTAGCCGGGGATCGAACCCGGGACCACCTGCATCTTAGAGATGAGCTCCCTAAGCAGGTATCCTACCACTAGACCACCAGGCCGCTGTCGAGCTGACGCTGACTAATTATGAAATTTAGTGTCATTTTGAAATCTATATAACCTCAACTCTGAAGTGGAATAATGCTGAAGCATTCCGATTGCAATCGAATTCAAACGGGGGCGTTTACTCGGGCAAAACTTTTGTGGTGTGGCCATGGCGTTTACCGAACGAGACCCACTTCGCTGCCTTACTTTTGTCAGACAAGGTCACCAGTCAAGCCAGAGCATTCAGCATAACAAACAAACAATCAGAAGAACATCATCATCTTTCGCCATCATGATATCTCTTTGAAATTTAGGCGCTCTATTCGTATCCATTGCTCTGTGGTAGCATCCGGAGGTCTTGATTAACAACTCGATATGGTTGAAGTGGAACAAGCCAGCGCGTCGAGCATGTTGATCAAAGGTTCATCCAGCAAATGTACTGGGTTGGATACCTTATGAAGATTCTTCCATGCCAGTACAGGCTCTTGGAGGGAAGATGGATGTAGAGGTAAATAGCATGTCAAATCAGCCATTCGATAACCTTCATTCGTCCCAGGGACCACTTAGTGTGTGCATCAACGAGGCGTGACCAAGAATCCAAGCTATTGTGTTTGCCTAAGATGGTGGTCGAAAGAGCTTCGACGGTTAAACGGGTTTTTGCCCAGTCTTACAGGGGGTGAATTTAAACGTGCCAATAGACGCGAGCGCCGACTACCGGCTGTACTATATGTGACATCAACAAGGCCGTTCCGTTATCTGTTTATGCAATCTTGTATGTGCAAATCGAGATGCTGCCACGAGTCGATCTGTCTCATTATCGAAGAAGATGCAAATGTCCCGTCCTGCTGGGAATAGTTCGATGCAATCCCCCGCAGAACGCATTGATCGTCGCAATTTGACTTTGAACGTCTTGTGCAGCGGGGTCTTCCCAATCGCCCAGACGCCAACTGAACGAAACCCCCAGATTCAGCGCGGAAATTCCACAAATGAGAATATAGAGCTCAGCGTCTCCCTTGGTCTGACCCTGGTAGCTTCAGCGTTTACCAAGACAGCGGAGCGGGTGACAACTCCACCCCAAGGACGCAGCCGAGGATGCCAAGCTGGTGCTCTAGATGCCCTTCGGAGCAATAGCTGTAGCGGGAACGCAGCTCTCCTTAGCCGATGCTATATATGATCCCTCTACCGCCTCTCATAGCGACGCGCTCTCGTGGTAAGGATACGCGTGTATCATCACACCCAAAGCTCTCTTTTCATTGCGCAGCCTTTCCCTCGATTCGACGCAGCGAGCGCTGCCGAAGTCAGTCGCAATGAAGCTCCTAACCTTCCCAAAGATCTACAATGTCTATTTCTTAGCAGTTATCGCTACTATGGGAGGGATGCTGTTTGGTTTCGATATCTCGTCCATGAGCGCCATTATCGGAACTAATCAATACCGGTAAGAGCTTATTTCAGACAACTACACATACATCTAACCCATATACCTAAAGTAATTATTTTGACAACCCTTCTGGTGTTGCTCAAGGCGCTATTGGTTCTGCGCTCGCTGCCGGTTCTGTTGTAGGATCTATTATGGCCGGCTCAGTTTCCGACAAGTTCGGCCGCCGCGATTCGCTCATGTTTGCCTGTCTCTGGTGGCTCATTGGAACTGCGCTCCAAGTCGCATGTAACGGGCGAGCTATGCTGATTGCCGGACGTGTTTTGAACGGCATCACAGTGGGGATCACATCTTCTCAGGTGCCTGTTTACTTGGCCGAGATCTCAAAGCATGACCAGCGAGGCGCCATCATCATCATCCAACAGCTGGCCATCGAATGGGGTATTTTAATAATGTAGGTCTAAACCTAGGTTCTCTCTTGTGCGTTGCTAAATATGACCAGGTACTTCATCGGCTATGGTTGCTCATTTATTGGTAACGACAACAGCACGACGTCTTTCAGGGTTGCATGGGGCATGCAATTCGTTCCCTGCGTCTTATTCATGATCGGCCTCCCGTTCCTACCGCGTTCTCCGCGTTGGCTCGCAATGGTTGACCGCACGGAAGAAGCCATCCATGTTCTAGCCAACATCCAAGCAAATGGAAATGTGGATGACCCATATGTCATCGCCGAGTATGAAGAAATCGTTACCGTCTTGACTGCTGAACGACAGGCACCAAAATCTTGGCGGAAATTTGTCTACAACGGGATGTGGAAGCGAACACTTGCTGGCTTTTCGGTCCAAGCCTGGCAACAACTTTCAGGTGCTAACGTAAGTGCCGTGTGTTTCATCTCGCTTTTCAGGGAGGATATGTTTTGGACTTCCTGCCATCTGACATGAGACTTAGGTCATGACTTACTACCTCGTCTACATTTTCTACATGGCCAACCTTTCGGGTAATGTCACTCTGATCAGCGCTGGCGTGCAATACGCACTATTCATCATTTTCTCCAGCATCATGTTCTTCTTCGTCGACAAGATTGGTCGCAGGACGCTGCTTGTGTATGGAGCCGTGGCCATGGGCTTCTGCCATTTCGTCGTGGGAGGCGTTCTAGGCGCACACTACACCTACGTGCCTGGTGAGAAACCGCAGCAAAAAAACAAAGTCTTGTTACAGCCTGCTAACTGTGTCCAGAGGGTGTCAATGGTGACCAAAACGTTGTTATGAGGGTCGTGGGTCCCCCCGCGCATACGGTCATTGCCTTTTCATATATTCTTATCATTGTCTACGCTTTGACGCTTGCGCCCATCTGCTGGGTGTATGCTGCTGAGGTGTGGTCGCTGGAAACTCGGGCTTGGGGTATGGGCATTGCGGCAATTGGAAACTGGCTCTTCAACTTTGGTGCGCAATCAATCTGAAAAGACTCAAACTGCTCAGAACTGACAAGCGTAGCTATCGGTCTTTTCATCCCACCTGCATTGCTGAACATTCGCTGGAAGCTGTTCATTGTCTTCGGAGTCATGTGCATCGCTGGCGCTATCCAGTTCTATCTCACTTATCCTGAGGTACGTTTTGTTCCAGCCTGTGACTGGAGAAAAAAGGGTTACTAACTGGAAACCAGACCTGCGGCAAGACCATCGAGGAGATTGAAGTGCTCTTCAGCAAGGACGGTCCTCATGCTTGGCAGACGCGCAAGGGACACTCCCGTCTTGATGTCGAGGTTCAAGCTGTGGTGAACGCTCAAGCTAAGGGCGAGGCGAGAGCCAGTATCGAGAAGGTCATCCAGCAAGACAAGGGTATGACGGAGGCTACCGCGCATAGGACGGAAGCGGTTTAGAGCATCCTGACAAAGTAACCAATAGTGTTTGGACAAACTTGAGATGGCTCTATGTTTTGCGGAGTTATTAACGTGGACAATTTTCGTAGAAGTGTAAAGGCAGATGCAACTAGTATCCTTAAAAGACTCTTGGCTCTTCTTCAAGTGACGAAGAGACAGTGAACGCCTTGGGGCTTTTTTCCTGTTTCTTTCATGATATGTTTTAGTGGGTTTTAAAAGCATCCAGAAGTCTCTAACTTTGAATATGCTATTATTTAAAACTTTTTTTCCGTTTCATTAGCTTAACACCCCAAGTAATGCGTGAAACAAACAAAACAGAAAGTTCAAGGCCCGCTAAGAGAAGAGACATGACAAATAGTAAGCAAAAAACACGAGGGTATACACGCGTACAAAAGGTTGGCGCAGATAGCTTTGCATATAGAAAAGAGAAATCCGAAACACGCCAGCCACTCCTGTTAACGGGCTCTTGAAGGCCTTCGAAAGCGCGTCGCTTCAACCAAACCTACCCAGCACCGACCGGATCTTGGCAAGCAAATCCGGGATTCTGAACGGTTTGCTCACCACGTCATCCATCCCACTCTTTATAGCCGCTTTCATCTGCTCGTCGCGTACGTTTGCCGTGACTGCAATAACGGGGACGTGGCCTTTGATAACTCCCGCACCTTCCATATCGCGTATGCGTCCGACGCAGGTGAGGCCATCCATTTCTGGCATTTCAAGATCCATTAGAATGACTGAGAGAGGACGGCCTGTCGGATCCTGGAAGGAGGTTGTGGAAAGAACATCTAATGCAAGAAGACCATTGTCGGCCGTATATATCGTACAGCCGGCCTTTTGGAGCTGTTTTGATAGTACACGCTGATTGACGAGGTTGTCTTCGACGATCAATATGTACAGGTCGGATTCGACCGCTGCCGACTCTTTAGCTAGTGTTGTAGTCGGGATCGCTGCAGGGCTCGAATTAGATCTCAGTGAAGCTTGCACTGCGGTACGCGCAAGCTGCCCTCCCGGTAAAGGTGCTGCAGGGCTCATCAAGGATGGTCTCTGCGCAGCCGCAATCCTCCTTGCCTGTATGAAGAAGGCAAAACTGCTTCCAACGCCAGCTTCGGAAGAAACACCAACTTGGCCACCATGAAGCTCAGCAAGCTGCCTGGATATAAACAAACCGAGACCGCTACCACCGTATTGTGCGTGTGTCCGAGGTGATGCTTGGGCAAATCGTTCAAACAACTTTCGCTTTTCCTCGGCCGTAAGACCGCATCCAGTATCCTCAACTCGAACTAGGATATATAGAAGCTCACCTCCACCCCAATCCTCGCCTGCTGTGATATCGACTAGTGAGCTACGTGTCGGAACGTACTCAAATCCTTCTGCCTGAAGCTCCGGTTGGTCAAGAGACGCGCCAAGATGAACGCTGATCGTTCGCTTTGGAGAACCAGTAGTGAATTTTATCGCATTGGTGATCAGGTTCACAGTAATCTGGAGTAGTCGACTTGGGTCAAGGTTCACCCAATCTATATCAAGCGATTCCAATGAGCTGTGTGCATGAAACGAAAATTCTATGTCCTTTGCCTGCACTTCTGGTTTGAACATGCTCATGGCGCGGTGTATGACGGCAACTGGCTGAACGGGAACCGGAGTTATTAGGAGCAAGTTAGAATCAAGTTTAGATACCGTCAGTATGTCATCGACAATGGATTTCTGGTGCTGGACACATAGTGCAATGTTGTTGGCAGCTTCAATACAATCCTCGACAACTTTTGCATCGGAACTTGCAAACGAATGCTGCGACAGCGTATCGCGAATGTCATCTGCGCAAATCAGTATAGCACTTAGTGGGTTTCGCATCTCGTGGCTCGTGATGTCGATGAACTCATTTTGCTGTCGTTTGGTTTCTTCCGCTTCACGTAAACGACGGTCTTGTAAGGATTTTGCCCACCTTAAGTGGGAAATATCAGCAATGGATCCCATTATGGATCTAAGTTTGCCGTCGGGGCCGATTTCAGGCTGAGATGAAGCTAGAACCCAGTACTCTATCTGATCACCGTTTAGATCTCGTGGCACGACTTTTGGATTCTTGAGCTGCAGCTCTTCTTGTTTCGCCTTGGTATCTGTCAATAACCCATTCCACATAGCTTCGGCCTTGCCTCGGCTTTCTCCTTCTATGAGATCAAGAAAAGCCAAAGGGCTTTCATCATCCCTTGCATAGCCGGTCATTTCGTAGTAGCGTTCATTTGCTTCCAGAAGCACACCGTCCGGACTAAAAAGATACATGCCCAGAGGAGAGAGTTCTGTCATACGCCGCATCCGGTTGGCTTGAACTTCCAATTGTTGAGTAAGTTGCTCACGTTGCAAAGCAGCAACTTCGGCCGCACTTCTATTCCGTCGAACTTCTTCTTCGAAGAGTAAGAATGATGCCAACGAGGTAGTCAATTGTCGATTCAACATATGTACAAAAGCCCTGTAGTCGACATCATAAGCCCGCCGGGGATTGATGCCGATCAAGAGGAAAGCGAAGATGTTTTCACCATTAGTTGGGCGAACAGGAATGATGACAGCCTCTTTACATGGGTCGCCGTAGCCACGCCATTGAATACCCTCAATTAATTCCTCAGGTAAACTGCCGTTCCGGGTATGCAAAGTCGTAGGCTCTCGGGTCCGCATTGCCTCTCGGAAAGCTGGGATAAACCCTTCTTTGGATCTTTTTAAGTCGAGCTTGGGTGGTGCAGCTGGATGGCCTTCTGGAATGCCAATTGATCCTTCGAGAAGGCAGCTTTTCAACGAGATTGTGCTATCAGACGAGTGAGAAGCAGTGTCAGCATCATCGAAATCGGTTATAGAGTATAGAAGGGCAAATGGAACCTCGTAGGGGTTGTCTTCTAGCCCAGCAAGCACGCATTGCCAAAAGTGCTTGATTGACCTTGTTTCTGCCAGTTTCTCACCCAGTTGACGGAGAGTTTGTAGTCTTCGATGGCTTATAGTCTGGTAGGTGGTCTCAAACGGAGCATTGTAGAAACCCAGTATCCGTTTCGTACCGCCGTATACAGGTGTCCACGACCAGGAAAAGAATGTTTCTTCCAGGTAGCCATACCTCTCAATGGGCAGGTAATCATTCTCCTTTCGAATGCTTTGACCTGTGCGCGCGCACTCCCGGAAGATTCCGACGACACCCTCCCACAGTTCGCTGAAAGGCCCCGAAAATCCGGTTCCCATAAGGTCGGGGTGTTTGTTACCTGCAACCTCCTTTGCATACGCTTCGTTATAGAACATGGTGAGCTCTTCGCCCCAGAACAGAGAGGCAGGATGAGGATTTTTCATGACCAGATTCGCGACTTCCCGGAACTGTATAGACCAGCTTTCCATGGGGCCAAGAGGGGTAGCTGCCCAGTCCACACTGCGTGCAAACTTCATATGTTCAGTCAAGATTCCACGGGGTTCGGCAACAGTCCAATCAGACACACCAGTCTTAGGGGACGCTAATGTTACAGAGCCTCCACTCCCTGTTGTATCATTCGACGTGCCTCCCGAGGTGTCGTTGGACGAGCGATCTTTCGCATTCTTAGCCTTTGTCCCAGAGGATACTAGCGTACTACTTTGAATGGTAGGTTCGGGCTCAGATACGTTGATTGGAAGAGGCTTCTCGTTTACAGTAGCTGCTACGGTTGTTGAAGAAGCCAAATTACGTCTAGTGGAAGGTCGCTTCGGATTTGGCTTGAAAGTAGCATTTTCAACTGCATCTTGGTCGAAAAGATCGCCTTTAGGAAGGTGTGATATATCATAACATTGATTCCCAGATATAACTCTCCACCGCTGTCGGATAGTAGATCCTGTCCAGAGCAAACCCTGGTGAAAAAATGTCTGGGGAAACACGTCGCGGGAGTCATCAAACTCACTCACGCCTGTCGCCCAAGCTCGAAATTGGCCATAATCGGCCTGCTCGAATGTATCTACGATACTCTCAACGCTAGAGCCCGTGACACTGTCGAGTAAGCGGCTATGCAAGCGGAGGGCTGCGTTGCAGAATATAGGCCGAATGCCATCCCGTGCATCGTCATAATCCAAGAAATCGGAGTCAAGATCGCAAACAAAGGTTGGACGAGGATCCTGATCAAACACCTCTTGAAAAGCGATCCGGTCCAGCTCCTCCAAGGCTTCTTGGTCGAAGTCGACCTTGGAGCTCTTTGGGCTCTGGGTTGCTTCCGGGACTTTGTGGTCCTTTGCCGTTTCAAGCGAGGATATGGGCTGCTGGGGTGAAGGCAGCGGCGACTCCTCCATTTGGGACTGTGGTGATAGCTCAGGAGGAGATCAATCCCAGCCAGCTGTGCTGGTACTCCGGCCGACGTCATTTCCCCCGTACAGACGCATGGACGCTAAGCGATCTTTGTGCGCCCCCCGAACCCAGATTGACGAACAGCGAGAAGTCTTGGTCCGCGGACTCAAGGATGACTAAGCAGCTCGTCAACGTTGAGCCAGGTTCGAACACCGCCGCCAGCACCCCATCCCTGGTCGAATTACACAGCACTCGCGAGGCAGAGAAGATATGCCTCTATCTACCTACACGAAGTCTGGAGCCCTTGAGAAAAAGCATCGCCCACAAGACACCAGTAATCGCCACGTTCGCCACCGCCTTGTCTCGATCCTGCATCGCTATTGCAAACGCGGTCGATGGAAGCGATTTGCTTGGCTGAAAGTATTTATTCCATATATGCATACAGCTTCGGCTGAATATCGCATTCACTTGAAAGTTAACACGCACTGCAATGCCGATAGCGAGGTCGCAATGTGCACTTTCGCAAAGGAAAACAAACAAACCACGTCGGTGTCGGCATCGTTGCATCCGTGCCGAGTCTTTGTACGCGCCGATGGATTGCGGCTAATAACCCGATGCGCGCACCCAACAGACAAGTGAGAATGAAGGAAATGGTCGCTCACAGGCCAATAAGATCCAAATACTGTTTTGTTGGTGTTTCTAATTTTAGCCATGCAGCCTGGTTGCAAGCGGATGGTCGCTGTTGATCACAGCCTCCTACAATACACACACATCGACGGGCTCTGACGGATACCAATCGTTCAAGGCACGCATCAAGCCGCTGCATTGCCTTGGACGCCGTTGCTGCTCGGATGCCAATGCACAGCACTACCAAAGCCAAGCCCAGCCCTCACCCGCGCGACGCTAAGCGATAATCTCCACCGGCTCCCTCAAGCATGTCCTGGGCTCGAGGAAATTGTGCGAGGCTCATTCTAGCTCAACACAGCCCCCGCCATGCAGTGGCGTTCCTTTTGGTTCGTCGTGAAGCGTAGCGCAGGTGGCGGAGCGGTTAGAGGCCGCACACCGGCAGAACAATTGCACAAGAGTTGCTCCGATAGACAGCGCGCCCTTTTCTTCATCCTGTAGGAGTCTGGTACGCCCGGACCAGAGACTTCATCGTGCGTGGATCCACGTCATTAATTTCTTCCGACTGCCATCATCACTTTGTCGGTACCGTGCCATCATTTAAGCCGCTGCTGATGTTCCGAATCGGAGCTTCACAGGCTGTGATACTTGTACGGGGGCTGAACCCAAAGTCACAGCTCTGGTGCATAAGCCTACCAGAAACAGTAAACACAACAGACGTGGCTCGTATCCTTGGGTCAAATTGCCCGACTACTAATTCTCTCTAGGCAGTGTTTCGCGCGCACTCCCAAGTCAAGTCTGTGCCACCGCCTCGTGGGCCTGGTGGGAGCATGCCCCGGCCTGGTTGACATTACGCAGCGTCTTGATTCGCACATGGCTCTTCAAAAAGGCAAAGTACCCGTCTCATCCATAGAATGGGCTCGCTTCAGCCCTCAGTATGATTCGAGAACCCAGCGTCTCCACATGAGCTGAGGCTGAGCTCCCCACAGAGTGACAACAAAGTTGGGCCTGTTGCTGGCTCCATCGCTCTGTCTTCCGTACCAAGGAGGATGGGGCTAAATTTTGCCGTGTTTCATTTCGTACCCAAGTATAACTTCACCTAATGCCCAGCATCGTCATGGTCGGAGCTTTCTAAATACCAGACCTCCCATCGTATTTCAGCTGCACATGGCTTTACTGAATCCCCCTCGTATACTTTGATCGCGCCTCCCATATTCCCACCAAACCTTATTGGTCCACCTGGAAAAACAAACTTTATCATAAGACTTTTTTACAAGACGACGAGCCTTCTATCCGAGCGTCGTCCTCCATCCTCAACCTACCTAGGCAGACATGGCGCCAATCCCAGAGAACGACCAACCCACCAGCCAGCCAGACCCCGCGTCAGATCGCAAGCCATGGACCACGAGTACCATCGTGATGGGCGCAGTCTTCCTGTTTCTTCTCGTTGCATTCATCATAGCGCTCGTCGTTTTCGTATTCCACAAACGAGCCTTGCGCAAGAAGATGCCTCCAGAGACGCGATCCAAACCATACCGTCCTTTTCGTACCGAATCGACCGACAAGTCGCGTCTTCTCGAGAACGCGGCAGCACTAAGCCCCGATGAAGAGAGGTCGAGCATGTATAGTCGCGAGCGAGGCAGTGTATCTCTCTATGTCGATGCCGATCCTATGGTTAAGCGAACAAGCATGGAGACAGTCAGCTTGATACCGCTACAAGTCACGCCGGCACCGGAGGAGAGACAGGAGTCGCTGACAGGCAACATCAGTAACGGTAGTGGTGTAAGCGCAGGGAGTAGCAGATACACTAGCAGTAGCAGATACTCTAGGAGCAGTGCTGGTCTAAGTCCACTTTCACCAGAGCAAGACGAAGGGGATCTAGGATCACGCCGGACGAGACCACGAAGCACCAGTACGTCGAGCGTTAGGTACTACGCAACAACACCAACATCAGAGAAACCACCCGAGATACCGAAGATTGTTCATACTGTCTCGGATTGATCCAAGCATACCATGTTCATGATTTCCGAAACACATGATGAAGCATTTTACTTTATTTTCTCTACAGTCTGTCCTAGCTTTAGCGCATCGCTGTGTTTCAGAGTATTTACATATATACCCCTCGTTTCGCTCCTGGATAACAGTAGAGCTTTCAAATCAATTGCATGTAATTTCAAACCCAACCAGCAAAATAACCCGAAGAACTTGGCTTGTTTGTGTTTCAAGGCTGCTGTGTCAGATTTGCCGACGGGAGCTTGGTATCATGTTCGCACGACTGTTTGTCACGAGCTCGTCCATGAGGCCTGGTTCCAAGACATTTGCCTTTTGTGGATCCACGTCTTATATAACTGTGTGAAAGCAACTTCCGGAATTGCAGATCCAAGTGTTGTATGTACTATGCTTCGTAGCAAGACTTTACTATATTTAGTTGTTATAGCAGTGCTTCCATCTCACAGGGGCCGCTAGTCTTTTTCGCAGTTAGTGTGAAGCAGCGGAGTGAAAGAAGGGCTGGCTGAGTCACGAACACATTAAGGAAAAGGAACAAGCGAAGGTGATTGCGTCAACCATCAAATCCTGCCACGAGGGCTGATGCAAGATAAGCCTTTAGGCTTGTCATCATGGGGGCCGATGATGGCAAGGGAGACGTTGCACAGCCCACGTCAGGCAAGCCGCTACCCGTTGGTGTTCTAGATCTCAAGCGTTATTTGGTCCGGAAAACATGAAACGTCGGGCGGTCAAGGCATCGCTTGATGTTGCAGAAGAGTATCGGATACGATCAATGAAATCGTGCCAGGGTTCTCTATATGATAGTTTCATGAGAAAAGGCTGGGTGTTGAAGGGGAACAAGCAAGAGACTGAGGGGTCTAAACAGATGCACGAGTGAGAAGTTATTGTAAAACGTCTGCGCACATCTAAGAGCATTTTGTAATTGGAGAACCAAGTGCTTGTAAATCATGCAGAGCATATTAAATAACGCGTAGCAATCATAGAACTTTACAACCCTAAAGCTATTCCGATAGTGTTTAAGAAATCGCGGCTACGTACTCAAGGTAAGCTAAAGTTGCTATCTCCCTGTGCATAAAATGACATCCTTGGTGATGCAAAAGACTCTTCGCAGGTTCTTTGATGCTACTAACTGGAACTGTACTTTTGTTTCCTTATATTTATATAGCGTTCTAGATACCTTAAATGGTACACTAGCAGATAGAAATGGTTTCATGCTGTTAATTTTCTCCAGAAGTAATGCATGTTTGGCTCCTCCTCAAGAGGTACGGGTCAAAAGGATCCTTATACCTACGTAGCCGTATCGAACACAGCTGTGGGCCATACCAACAACTTGATCCAGTTCTCTTTAAGTTTACTGCTGGCACATGCCGCTGCCCGGGAGGGCCATCGCTCAATAAACCAACGCCTCGGCCCAAGATGTAGTACGGCACACCAGTAAATCAAGATAAGGAGCGCAATATCATCTTCCTGCGCTATCAAGTTAATAAAGGCTTCGGGGATTTGAGCCGGCCATTGGATATAGTCTTTCCAAGTCCATGGAAAGCCACCGCAATCTTTGGCCCAATTCTTCAGGGCTCTACAAGCTCGCAAATGCGCAGTTGAAGCACGATTATCCATAGTAGCAGCAAGGATAGTGTCCTCCAGTTCCGTCAAAGCGTTTTCAACAGAGGGGTCCAAGACCCTGGCCCATTTTTCGATGCGTAGCTGAATAGCTGGCCACATGTCGCTTTTCATGAGGTACGGCATAGTTACGAGGGCTAGATCAACAGATATTCGTAGCAACGCTAGTGTTTGTAGGTAGTCGAAGTCTCGGATTGGACAGATCTGTTGCGAGGCAAATTGAAACATTATAGTCGAGAAGCTAAAAATGAGCATAGCACACCAACTAGTTGAACTGGCATTTGAAGGCAGGGTTCGGAAGCGTTGTGAAGCGACGAGTTGAAGGTAGTAGGCTAACTGGGAATCCTGAGAGCTTGTTTGCTGGCGAGATTGTTTGTAGAGTATTTGTAGGGATTTTAGACTGGGTCCAAGATAGGAGCCCGGAAACGTATCTGGTGCCAGAGCCTGTGTCCATAAACGCATTTCGGCCACGGGGATGACAGAGTCTTGCAGAGATTCAGGGATGCACGATGTTATGATAATATCGAGAGGTGAGGGTAAAAGGTATTTGCTAGAACTTGAATCTGTTTTGGTGCTCACTGGCATGGACAAGCAGGATGCAAAATTTGCCTCAAATTGGGTAAGCGACATAGGTATATGTGGAGCCATAGCTTGTGACACTGCGGTCCAGTCTTCGTATGTGCATTTTTCATTTCTCCGGCGACAATTCGAACATGTGGGAGCCTGTTTACTGCACTGTGATGCGGACAATCAGCAATTTCGCTTGCGACAAACATGGCTTAAATACCTTTACACGCCTCTGCTTACATCGTGAACACCCGTTGCGGCTCTTATGATGGAAACTTCTCGATCCGTCGCAGTAGCCGGTCATGTGAACCTAGAGATTTCCCTCGAATTACAGAGAGCTATCACTGGTTTTATTTTTTTGGGAGGAATAGCTTGCTATCTGGTCGAGATTCCGGCACAGGCAGCGCTGTAGACGTTTCTTGAGCCACTTCTAAAGAATGGGATCAGGGAGCTTTTATTTGAAAACAAGGAGCATTCCTTTTGTCAGGCCGTATGTCTTCTAAAAATCAGCGTAAAGCTTGGCCCCAGGCATTCAGAAGTCGTTGTTATGATAGTTTCTTTAGCTAGGATGTTGTATGTACGTGGCTGGAATCAGACGATCCCGCCCAGAAGCGCGATGGGGGGTGGTGTTAGCAGCTCGGCAAACGCCTTGTGGCTTAGGGAGAAGTCACAGGTAGAGTTTTTGCGTATAACGGGAAGCCTAGAATGGAAACTACTTTCGGAGTTTTACGAGGGTGGTGTTTGTTTCTAGCTCTACTTCCGTGGGACGTTAGAATTCGGTGTCGGACACTAGGGGTCCCCCGAGCCCGATACCCCTGACCGTATTGAGTTTAGCATACGAGGTCTGGCTAGAAACGGACCAGCGTACGAAATCATATACCGGTACCTTGTAGCAACCATTTCCGACCTTCACTAGCAGTGATAGTGATGCATACGAAGCCAGCATTTAAGCCAGTGGCAGTGATGGGAATTTTATCCCTTATTCAAGCAACATGACGGCCTCGACTATAAAGCTCGCATTACAGCCTTCGAGCGCTATATTAGTCCTGCACTTCGATTGTTACAAAGCTACCCAATTCTATTCTACCCAATTCTGTTGTCATGAAGAACTTGCTTCTAGTATCCCTTGTCACATTGCCGTCGTCGTGGGCTTGTGGCTTTCATTCTGTTTCGCACACGTCTGGCGTCTCTGGGACTGATGTCCGTCGATCAACATCCTCCCCACAAGGAAAAATAGCAATTGAAAATGTTCGTGTGTTCAACGGGAGAAGTATGAGTCGAGCTCGAACCGTGTGCATCGACAAAGATCGGATATCATCTTGCCATGATAATGTCACTGAAGTCATTGATGGTTCCGGACGCTTCCTCATTCCTGGATTAATCGATAGTCATGTCCATCTACAAACAGTCAGAGATCTCGAGACTATCACGTCATATGGCATCACAACGGTTTTCAACATGGCATGCTACAACTACACTGATTGCGATCTTCTACGTAATCATGAGGGTCTTGCAGATTTTTACAGAGCTGGCATCCCAGCTATCGGTGCGACCAGCAAGCACGCTCATCTTGGTCCAATACCGCCTGAGGAGTTGATTGGTCCGGATTCCGACCCTGTGGAAATGGTGAATCGGGCACTAGGAAACCATTCCGATTACTACAAGATAACGGTGGAAATTGGAGGCCCTTCACAGACGATGCAGGGACAACTGGTGAAGGCTGCACACGCTCGCAATGTACAAACAATGTCACATGCATCTGACATTGAATCGTATAGGCAAGCCATCATGTCGCAATCGGATGGACTCCAACATACGCCTGATGATGGCAACTTGACAGAGTCATCGTGTAAGAACATTGTACGGAATGGTCAATTCGTTACACCCACCATGACCATACACAAGGCGATGTGGACAAATCCTGTAATTATGAAATTCCTACGAGGAAGCAACTCGCCTGGAAACTCATCGTGGAGCAATGTCGTTGCTAACATCAGAACAATGTACCAAGCCGATGTGCCCTTGCTTGCGGGGACGGATGCAGTTGGAACAATAATTCCCAACATAACGTTACCATACGGACTCACACTACATCAAGAGCTACAACAATTTGTGGTTGAGATTGGCATGTCTCCAGCGGAGGCGATCAATGCGGCCACCACAGTCCCAGCTAGGTACCATCGTGTACGAGATAGAGGCATCATTGCCCCAGGCATGCGTGCAGACTTAATCCTGCTCAGGAGTAATCCGTTGGTAAATATCTCGAATACTCTGGATATCGAGAGGATATGGGTGGCGGGAAGAGGTTTTGGGGGCATGCCAGAATGAGGTTCTGCACGCGACCAGGAATATCGTGTCCCTTCAAATGTCTCTTAAGGGAAAGGCGAACACTGTATGGTTATCTATAATTAGAGTTTGCACATTTCTTTCGACTTTCCCAATACCTGCACTTTGAAACTTTATGTGGTGATGACAGTTCGAGCTTCGTGTTAAGTGAATGACGTTGTACTGGGCGCGCTGATGCACGGGCCCATGCTGCGCGCGTCAAATCGCGAAACTAGGGACGCGTACCAGGGCCGTCATATACAACATCCAAGTGTACATAACACAAACCATGAGCACCGACCTTATCCGTACTTACAGTTTCGATAGAGATCATGCTGCGTAAGGTCTCTATACCCACCTCGGAAACCCCTAATCAGCCCGGACCACGTAACACCGATTCGAAACTTCACCTGCCTTCGAAGCGGAAGCGAGAGTCTGTATGTGGACTCGGTACCTTCAACAAACCGTTCACAATCCGACCTTCCCCCGAGTCGTTCTATGAAAAACCGTATACCTTTAAACCTGTTCGAATCATTTCCCGATCACAGCTTCCGCTTTCTTTATTGGATACCTCATCCGACGACAACTTTGCTACGAATCGACTTTTCTCCGCCTCTATCAACATACTCGAAGATAGTCATAGCTCTTCAGATTCAGAAAATGCGGCTCCGAAAGTCCTCATTGCGCGTTACGAATACAAGCGAACACTCTATGCCGTGGAGCGGGTTCAAGCACACGTTTACAGCCTCTGCAGACTCGCCGCATGGCTAAAGGAGAGAGAAGTGACGGAGCTATGGGACCCAGAGAAAATACAAACATACCCAGTATTTCCAAGGACAGGCCTATCAGATCTGTCAGGTAAAGAATGGTGGAAACATGCTATCGTAGATGTCCAGCTGGAAAAGAAGTCTACGGAACGAGCTAGGCTATCGATGCTACGAGCACCGCCGGATGTGCACACTAAAGAGCAGCAGCAGAGTCAGCAGGGAGCTGAAACAACTTGCAGCAAAGATCCAAAGGTCGAAGCAAGCGCAACCGTGCCCATGCCCGATAGGATGGAATTGCGGACGGTTCCCACACCACAAGAACAGCTAGAGAACTTGGTTGACCAGTACTTGAACTCCCTCTATATGTCCAAGACGTCACTCGCATACTTCGCCAAAGGCCCAATTGCCCGAATACGCAATACATTCACCTCTTCTGAAGAAGGTGCTCCCACCACCTATGAGTTGGTGGTTTTCCTTCGCTCAATGCTATTGAGTCATAAAGCAGAAGATAAGAAGTATAAGGAAAAGTTGCCAGAGTTGATCCAGGCGCTTCCACCAAGCTGCTTTTCCGATGAAGATCTGGCTGATTTCTCCGTTAAGCCAAGGAAGTCCAAGAAGAAGCTCAAACTTAGTCGGGAAGGCATGTATCCTCAGGAGGCGGAGATTGTGAAGAGATGGTGGTTTGGAGGGGTTTCTACTGCTGAAACATCTCGAGATGAACCTCTGGAACAACGAATCAGGAAAAGGTTGAGTGATTTAAGGGTACGCGAGGCTTTGCTTCAAATGATCCTGATTCTGGAAGTCGTCGCTCTGGAGTCGCTTTCCACGTATAAAGGACCAGAAGGCGGCGACAAGATAACGGCGGAGACATCCAAAGCAGCAGGAGATCCCGAAGCCAAATCGACGAAGCGCAAAAAGAAGCTCGACAACGTGAACCTGTTACTTGATCTTTTACTTGACAAGCTTTGCATTTGGCAGTCTGTTGAACAAGAGGGATTGTTGGATTTTGACACGCAAGTGAAGCAAGACGACAAATTCGGTACTGGCAGCCATGATCGACTCCAAAGCTTTTGTGTGGAGGTTGTCGTTCCATTCTATATGAATAGACTACCTGAACAAGCTAGGACAATTAACAAGAAGCTTGGTGGCCCAGCACTGTCTTCACCACCTAAGCGTAAGGCCGTGAAACCTCCGCTTATGCCGCAGAAACCTGGCGAGCCAAAAGAACCAGAATCAAAGAAACCTCGCCGATCACTGGGCCGTATAGCCACAGATACAACGGGTAAGACAGGCCACGCGCGAGCTACTCCTTCACTTGGCCGGTCTGCAACGGATTCCACTGTTATTAGAGGAATAAAACGGGAATGTAGTGAAGTACCGCTCTCTGCGGTACCTTTTCAGCGTAGCCCATCAAACGCAGCTCGGCAGTCAATGTCGCATCTTAAGCTTCTCAAAGGCCGAGAAGTAGACCTCGGTTCTACCTCCGGGACATCTGCAGCCAGAATGAGGCAGAGGAAGAAGGTGGAAGAAGACTTGAAGGAGGCCATATCTGCGTTAAAGAAACCAAACCGTGAGCTAGCAGCTAGCAGCTATGCCGACGACATTGAAAAACGCGGTCTCGGTCTTACGAACAAGTCAAGAAAGCCAGCAAACCCTGTTAGGAAGATAATACAAGACGTTCAAGTGACAGTAACGCCACGAATGGGCAAAAGGACGAAAAACATTGTTGAACAAACACCTATTCACCAACGCAATCCATTCCCGCGATCTCTCCAATCCGAGGCACTGCCTTCGAGTGACTTCTGTATACCATCTTCAGCCGTGCGCCCCGCTCCTTCGAGGATACCATCAGCCGTTGGACGGAGCGGCACAGCTCGAACCCTAGCGCCTCCCGTCGTTGCCGAGACACCATCCAAGCCATCAGCTAGGAGTTTTATCGCATCGACCAAGACTGACAACATGATCTTTGCAACGCCAATGAAGAAGTTGGACTTGTCTCCCAACTCTCCTATTCATGGTGCAGACACAACACCAACGAAAGCGATGACCTCCTCGCCCCAGAACAGCTTCACCACGCTTCCGCATACCCTTTTTGAAACACCAGTGAAGGGTGTATCTACCCCATCAAAGAAGGCTCTACCAACTGTTTCTGATGTTATCAATGCCGAAGAGCCATCAATTTATGATGCTCTTGGATGGAATGATGATGACGATTTTGTTTGACACTGGCATTTTTATGATTTTATCGCATAGCGAGGGATATGGCATGAGCGGGGAAATGAACGATGCATTGGAATGAGCATTGGGTGGCGTTAAAGTGCATGTTAGCATTGGTCTTAAAACAGGGCATATTGGCCTCGATGAGATTGTTGAATGCAGTGGCGCTATGGCAAGTCACCTGGCATGTGTGCTGCATATCCCAGTGACCGATTCTTATGAGAGGATGAGCCTACCTTTCAGAGCTGTGAAAGCACTTTTGAATAAGCAAGGTTGAATTGAAACGACGTGGCGCTCTCGAAGACATCGCGAGAGACCTGACGCTACCACGGAGAAATTACAACAACCCTATTATAACTCGGATCCTGGAGAAATGTTTTGTGGCCAGCAGCGCATTCTTGGGTCAGCCTTATGCGAAACATGATCCCTAGGCGATGCTCCTCTCATTCCTCATAAAATGGTGATCATTCGCTGGGGATCCCGGACTACTGCTGTTTTTAAATCAGCTGCACCCAATTAAAGACCAAAAGCAAGTCTTTAACAGGGAGAGTCTGCGTGGAATCGATCGAGTTCTAGATGTGTGGCGTGTTTGTCAAGTGCAAATCCACTCACCCAGCGAGCTGAAGTTGGATGTCAGTCTTAGACTACGTGCACTTGCAACTCCATTATGGCATTAAGCTTCTGGTAGCGAGTCTATCGCCGGAGCGGCGAGCGGGCGTGTGTCTGTTGGCTGGAGACGACGGCGCTGACCCCTGGAACCACGGGCCTTTCCTCTAGCGCAAGGTCTGAACGAAACCAAACGGCCAATGGCGCCTATGGGGGCGGGGGATAGTGGGTCGTTGACGGGGATCGCAGGTAGAAAACAAGGTGTCAGTGCGCTGCTCATTTCACAAAGCTCATGCCCGCCCCGTCTCCCTATGCGGCAAAGAGCTGAGAATCGCCCGTCGTGCGTGTCACCGTCGTGTTTCTCGTTCTTATATCCTGTCTTACCCACGCTGGCTCGCCCGGCGACTGGTGATCTGAAGAGTCAGACGCAGTCTAGTATCCGGTACTGTGGCACCGGCACGACCATGCCCAGGTCCAGCATGCGCCGCTATCCCACACCATAATGGAAGAAAGACCCCTACCCAAGCCCACCGGCTTGCCTTCGCCGCGCTCGCCCACCCTCAGCGAGATTTCTATGATCTTGCCAGAGGGGGAGCCGCTGCGCAGCCTGTCGCCCGACCCGTATGCGCAACGCCCACCCTCGCCGTCGAATTTCTACGCCCACTCGAATCGCTCTGCCCACACCATCAAGCTGAATCCTTCGCCGAGGATCAAGTCTCCACCGCTTTCGGCGCAGAGCTCGCGTTCGACACTGCGCAATAGCATGGGTGACGCAGTGCCTGCTGCGTCAAGCCAGCCTGCCTCCGACGATGCGTTGGCATCCTCACCCACCGTAGACGATGGCTTGTTAAACCCAGAATCGAACAACATGATTGACCCATCCCAACGCCGCCTGAGTACGACGTCGAGTTTGAACAGCGAAGATTTGGAGCACATAAGAGACAGATGGTCAGGGTTCGACAGCAACGGCTTCGATGACAGTGGTGTGGATCTGGAAGAGGAGGAAGATCGAGACCAATTTCCTGTTACGAACGCTGATGGCGATCGAGAAGGCGAGCCCTGGCTGAATGGAAACAGTGATGAGGATGACAAGCACTATTCGCCCGACATGTACTCGAGACGAGCTGAAATAATTCTAGCCAACGCCAAGAAGCGATTGAATGTAGGCGACCATGCTGCGGAACATGGGTTGGGAAATTACTGACGGGTGACAGGTCATGGAAGGCAACCTGAGGGGTGCACGGCAATCACTTGTGGTGTCACCAACGTTCAACAGCTCCAGAATGGCCTCCGACTTGCAACACCAAATATCGGCAGCGCGCGAACGAGACAGGAGATTGTATGCCGGAATCGGACCCATACCTCCTCGGATCAGGCCTTATCAGTCGTCTCCGCTCTCTTCTACCGGAAGCCCCATCCATTTCCGTGGCATGAGTGAAACCTCCGTGCCTTTGCCTTTCTCGTCTCCGACCTATATGACCAAGCCTCAGCCTTATAAGAGGTCTTCGAGTGCCATGGGAGTTGGGAGTGGACCGTGGTCGCCTGAAGGTTTTGGGAACGGTCGATTTCCAATTCGAGAATCGCGGAGTTTTGAAGCCATGCGCGACCCCCGGGGGACTGGTTCGGGGCAAGATGATCGGGATCACTCCTTGCGTTCCCATTCCAGAGGCTCCCGATCCCCACCCAACGTGCTGGAAACTCTTCTCGAAGACGAGCCTCCCCAGCTTCACCGTTCCGCCTCTACAACCAGCAGCCTGCGGGACCAAATGAATGACTTGAAGGGCAGAATTTCAAATTTGAAGCAAAAAGCACACGAGGACACTATGCGACGGCGGAGTATACTGAGTCTTCGGTCGCCCAGTCCTTTCAATCAGGCCGAGGCCTGGTATTCAGGGACCACGGCGTACAAGGCAGGCGCTTCGCCGATTTCTGCCGACGCTGGTGTAGGGATGACGTTGGAATCTCCTTCCAGGAAAGCACTGTTTGAGGAGGAACTTCACGATCCAACGCCAAGAACATCGACCATCGCACCACTTCCCAATGATAGCTATGCAGTCAAGGAAGTGAATAGCGAGCCAACACAGTCACCAACCCCTACGAATGGGAATGGCGAACCGGATTTGTACGCTCATCCGGATAAAAATGAAACCGAAGCAAACAGAGCTCGTACGGTAGGACTAGGTTTAGGGGACCTAGGCGAGGGTGAGAGTGATTATGTTTCAATCCAAGACGACGAAGACGACGACGACGACTTCGACGCGGGTTCGAGCGTCTATGAGGATGCCGTCTACGAGATGCCTGTCACTGAGCGTCACGAAGATCGTATTGACGCATTCGATTACGAAAACTTCTTTTTGCACAGTGCCATGGGGACCTACAGTGCCGTCCGACCAGGATCTTCCGGGAGCTCCAGCTCGGCGGATTCAGTGGCGACTACCAGACCAGTGACTGCCATACACACGCGCAACGTATCCACTGGGTCTGCTAAAAGAGTGTCGATGCATCAGCGCAACTCGAGCGTTGCTTCAGTTTCGACAGTGGCCTCGTTCGCAACTGCTGCAGAGGAGCAGTCGGACGATGAAGAGGAGAACGAGAAGATGGATCAGTTCTCGGCGCAGCTGTTTCCCAGACCGCAAGCTGTTGCGCCTCAGAATCTGTCTACGTCGCCCCGCTCTGATTCAGCCATCAACATGCGCAAGCCCAACGGCTCGCCATCACAGGGTTCGACGACCTCGCGTGTGTCGTCGCCGGGCCATGGTGACCTCGTCACCGGCCTTCAGACGTCGAAGATATACTCCATTTTACTCGAGTCGCCGCGGGACGAACCCCAGCTGCGGCTCAACGAGGAGGAAAAACAGCTCGTTTACAATCTCGCAGCCAGCTTGCAGCAAGTATGCGCGAGCCTCAAGAGCACAGCAGGCGATCAGTACGAACGGAAAGAATGGCGTCGTCGCCTCGATGAAGCTCGAAAGCTTCTTAATGGGGAAGAGGCCGACAGCCAAACCTTTTAATACTATTCACAGACCGCCCACGATTCTTTGGCTCGATCCGAGCCGTGTTTCTTTCCTACACCCATTGACGATTTCCTGCGTCTCAGCGTTTCCTATTCCATTGACAGGTCTCGGTTCTAATTGAAGCCAGTTGGATAAGATGCGATCCCTCAGCGCCTCTCTAAGGGGGCTTCTAATGCTACTTGTCAGATTCCCAACCACGGGGCTCTTGAAGCACATTTCTTCAAGACCAGGAAGGAAGTAATTTGTTCTGTACGTATTGCGGCGGTCAAGGCCTCTTCGCCGACCGACCGCCTATGTTTGCCTCGGCATCTGATCAACTCTCTGGCGCATCGTCTCCTTTTTTTCTTACTTTTTGAACCCTTGTTCACAATTGTTTGGGGAGGGGGAGGAAGGGATATATCTCATAGACGGCATTCCTTGGGAGGGCCCTAATGGGCCACACGTACGTATTGATACCCGGGGTGGAGACGAGTGAGTTCACCGGTGTGCAGGTGGAGACTCGTCGCGTATGTAGGAGAGGTACATGGCACAGTAATGCTATTGCTATTGAACACTTGATCTCTGCGAACGGCGGTTGGGCTTGACCGACGGAACGGAAGAAGTGAGGATTGGACGTGATGGCCGTGGGACCGGGCGACGGCTGTCTGGCACTGTCGCCCCACCGTCGCCCACTTTAACAGCTTCATGGTTGCGATGCACAGTGTGCTGTCTGGACTGGCTGCGCGGAGCCATGGACGGTCCTCTCCCGGTGCTAATGCGCGTACACAGGCATGGCGCGTCGAGGCAGGCAGACGGGCATGCTGCCATTGGGCCGGGCGCTCGCACTGGCGTGTTGTGGAAGGCGGTGGTGTGGACTGGCGGTGAGGGCGAGGCTTGCTGTCTCGTGGCGGGCGACGGCCAATTGCGGGGGTCTTCGCGGCGGCTTTGCAACCCCATTGCTCGCTCTGGCCCTTCCGCCTGCTGCACAATTGTGGACGGCTGCGGGTGCTGGAGTCCGGTTGGTGAGGTGGTAGATCCGCGGCGGGAGCATCCTACGCCCGCTTCACGAGGGTTATGCATGCATTTTGTCCATGGGCCCTTGCCGCAGCCTACCCAGGGGCCGACAAATTTTCGCCTTTGACCGGCCTTTTTAATGTAGAGCTGCTGCTGTTGTTGCTGCTGCCGGCATCGCCGTCGTTGTGGTCCTTGTATACATTCCTCCCCCTCCTCTCTACGCGCTCTACCGCCCTCCATCCAGCCCCTCCCTTTTCCTCTCCTCCACGAATTATGGACGAGGGGCCCCTGCACTGTGCGTGAAACGCCAATCGTTATCAGCAATTCACACCCCCAAGGGCCTTAGCTTAATCCAAAACACCCT
>Ga0247757_10000280_pt1 | contig 42870 bp, 38 predicted proteins | sample UWRJL126311R4_FD_180929 | JGI IMG/M metagenome (GOLD analysis project Ga0247757, IMG submission 180929) | Plant litter microbial communities from Arlington Agricultural Research Station in Wisconsin, United States - UWRJ-L126-311R-4 | ecosystem: Environmental > Terrestrial > Plant litter >... | reverse complement strand
ATTAGCTATACGCAACCTTCTAGTGTCATCTCCCAAGCACAGCAGCTTGAAGCAGAGTAAGTTGAACTTTAACGAAATTTTTTGCTTGTTTCCATGCAGTATACTGACTTGTACCAGTAGCACCATGTGGCCGTTCTCTCCAACGTACAAAAGGGTACCTGAGCTTGAAACCCCGAGCTTCAATGAAAAACAGCTCTCCATAGAAAAACACAGCGTTGCAAAATACATCGTTTTACTGCTCGTCCTTGCGAATACTCTAGCCTTGGGTCTCCCATTGTTGTTCTCTAAACCTTCGCCTTCAATTGTCGCACAGCATCTCGCACATAATCATTCAACTTCATGTACATCTCAGAATTTGCTTGCAAGTACAACTCCAAAACAGGAACAAGATTGCGGTAGTACCGTCGCCTCGGCCCGCGCGGCCAACTGTTCTTTTGACCTTCTTTCCAATAACTGGATGCCAACCTCATGCTACGATTCCGAAACTGACCTTGAATACCGCGAATGGATCAATCACCCAAATCGCACGAACGGCGCATGGCCCTACTTTACCTCCAGTTCGCTATCCCCTTCAACACACATTCCTGATCTCGAAACCTTGTCTTCCATGACCGGAATATGGCTATGGACTACCGAGGAACAGCATATCGCGCATTGCATTTTTTGGGCCCGAAGAATCCATCGTGCGCTGGAGGGGAAGTTCAGGTGGAGCAAAAGCGTGGAGGTCATGCAGCACACGTTCCACTGTGCCTATGAGGTGTTGGATACTTTGCTAGTGGAGGCACCGTTGAAGAACGTTGCCACAGGGGTGGTTCACTTCAAAGTTCAATTTGATACTTGTGCCTGAAAGCCTGAAGGGGTTTCGAGCTCAGAAGAGCGATCGAAAACAGTGAATACAAATTTCTTCTAAAGCTGTAGGAACATCATCACCATCCTGTTGCGTGTGATATTGCCGCTAGCCGAGCACCAGCTAATAAGTATGAAATGAAAAGTACGACAACCAGCTCAAGGCACGTTAAAATTAAAACTACTTCATATACTCCAGTTTGCTCAGGTTCTCCCCCAGTCTTCCCACTCGTTTACAAAACTTAACAGTTCCCCCCAATCCTTACAAGCATGCTCGGTTCCAAAACCCGACACGCCCCCAACCGCTTCATCTTTCAGCTCGAGCGTTAAATCCGGCTGACACATTAGCGCCTGCCTTAACAAATCTACGCAGTGCCGGAAATGATCTGGTGAGGACATTTCGGGCATATCCTCTTCTTCCAGTACAGTCTTTTCGTTCATGGCGGAGTAAAGGGCCCAGTACCCCTGACGCATGCCGTTCTATCAAGAATTAGTACTTTGCCTTAGCAGTGAAGGAATGTGAGATAAGGGGGGAAATTACTAGACAATGTAGTTGGTGGAACACGGAGAACACAGAACGGTGTCGGGCGAGGGTCGGATGGTTGAAGAAGCCGCCGCGGTGGGGGATCAAAGCTTTCCAAGCAGCATTGCTTGCATCGGATGACTCTGCGAAGGTTTCGTTGTACTCTAGTACCCTAGATACAGTGCTCACTTTCGCATTGTAAGTTAATTCATGTTCAAGCAGGATATGAATGTGGATCTGGGATACTGACATCGAAATTCCTCCTTTAGTTGAAGCTTCACAGTAGACCTTCTACCAGCAAAGAATCCAAACCCTCCGACCCCACAAAATGCTAGTAACAAGAGGCACCATTTCACTAACCCAATCGTTACATTACCACGGTAGCTTAGTGTTTGCTTTTCTGGATTTTCATCGCCGTCGAGAGGAGCGTATGCGTAGCCATTCGCTGAGCGACTAGGCACACCAAACATTGTGAGAATACTTTGAAGCTTTCAACATGTCACCCATGATCACTCATGATGATGAAACTATGGCAGTGGATCAGCTTAGATCATCAGACCATGGTTATCCCCGAAGCGTGGCTGCTCTATGCTTGATTATTTAGATAAGAGGAATGAAGATAATGAAAACGTCATTCGTGCTATGATTCGGCCTAATCATACTTCCGCTTATGCTTGCGCGCACGCCCATGGTTCCGCTTGCGCTTATGCGCTTACAGTCGTTCTGTATACTTACGCTAGTGCTTATACTTATTACATAGATGCATATGCATATGCACCTCAAAACGCGATCTCATGTGCCTCTCCCGTGTGACTACTTACGCCTTGTTGTTTTCTAGTCCGCTTGATGCGGGATTTCCGTGGATTTCTTTGTACAGATGTTGATCCAGGAAACCAACACTCTTGGCTGCATGTGGGTTTCCCCACATGGCAGTTTTTCATGCACAGCATGCAGATAATCAAGCAGCCACTTTGCTGGATGCGCTCGCCGGGTACATCACTAACTATTGATTTATTAGCGAGTCATATCGCTGCATGTTAATACCCGGTGAGGCTTGTCGCGTGCGACCTCGCTGTCTCCAGTCAGTTCCAAGAGCTGGTAGCTACATTGCATACTTAGATCGTAGTATCAGATCTTCCAATTGAGAAGTAGGCCTTCTGGGTGATTGATTTGCTAAGTGCTCAATGCAACAGAGGAAGCAGTAGTGACTGTTTAATTCACTATAGTTAAAAGAGCAATTGTATGTGAGCCTCCAAAAAACTAGAAGCACCCTTTAGAAGAACATACACATAACCTCTTATTCAAGGAGGTGACACCTTTAAAGCCCTGTACATCATCAGCCGGGGCGGAACAGGGATGAGCGGATTGAGCGTGACCTCTTGGATTGATCGGGGATTTGATAGCATCGTATCTATTAACCGAAGTCGGGCCGTCTTTGCTCCTCTCAGTCTCGTCCTAGACTTAGGCGTCCCTCCTGCTTGGCGATCCAATCGTAGCTGAAGCAAACTACCTGCATGCCGTGTAATATAATAGGTGAACACGCGGCCTGTGCTGTGTCGTAACTATTTAGGCATCACCGCAGCTAAACGGCCTGGCTTCTCCACGATTAGCGTTGATACTTAAAGAATGAGTAGCCAGTTACAAGGCATACTTTTCTTTTGAGTTTTTTTTTAATACAATCGAGCTTTCTCTAGTCAGTCCTATCGAACGCAACTCAGCCAAGATTCTCTTGAGACTCATCTTCGTTTAACGATGTGATCGGGTTAAGATCCGGCTGTATTTTCCACCACTCAAAATTACCGTGGTACTTCCATAAAATATGACATGAATGGAGTCCAGATTGTGGTGATTTCGCATTTCGTTTAGTATCCTCACTGACATAAGCGTTCCCAACGGCCTCTTAGAGGTCACTTGGTTCTGTTGATCGAACGCCCTACATCCTTCATGCATAGAATGCACATGTGGCTTGCAACATTAGCACATTGGCATGTCTAGGTCGGGTCACGCAAACCTCCCTCTGACCATGATGGAGCAATAGGATAATATAATCCCGTAGTCTATACCACTTTTCTCGCTCATGTCAGCATGTCTCGTGCGATACTTTTTCCTGGCATTAGCAAGTGGGGAACTTTTGACCCAATTAGAAAAAGAACTATAGCGTTACACTAGACTCATCAGAAAATATTCTTGTCATGTATTGAAACGCTAGAGTAGTATCGGCTTGATATGCATAATGAGGGCTTGACGTCAAGGTGGGGGCGGCTGCTCACGTTGGTGATTGGATCATAAGAACGAGGTACTGATGCCAACCTCCGGCGACCAATGCCAAGTGAAAATGAGGGGCATTCCCCAGTGCTGTACAAGATCATTCCGAGCTTCCTATTTGAAGTTAAAAGGAAAGGTAGCGGGGTAGTACCTATAAATGAGCTGGCTCAGCTGAAGACGGGTGAAACAAAGCCATTTGAACAGCGCTGGGAATTAGCACCCTTAATGTACGACTAAATCAATAATACGTGAAAGTGCTAAAAAAAAATGGTCGACGAGCCCCAGCTAGACAAAAGACGCCAGCAAAACAGGGACTCACAGCGTCGCTTTAGTAAGCAAAATCATACGATAGAGCTGAAGGATAGGAGGTTGACGAAGCATAGGAGAAAGAAATAAGACAAGGCGTTCTTGGAGCATCTCGGATGCGAATCATGAGCAGCTTGGATCTCTTGCTACCCCATCGGCACCACTGGGCTCAAACGTTAGCAGCAGCTCATCCGAGCACACCAGCTCGTACATGTCAAACGACTACCCAAATCTACTTTCGCTAGAGAGCTGTTCCGAAGGAAACAGCAATTGGGCGAATAGTAGGGTGCAAGAAACACATCGCGAGGACGTGCTGTATCGCCAGGCAGCGCACAGTAATGGTCCAGGTCCTTTGCCGCAAGGGCAAATGAGCTTACCACCATTCAGCACACAGCTCTCCTTGGACGGGATGACCATGCAAGGATCGAATACAGAGACAAGATACCAACAGCACCAGGGGTTTGGCCAGGCAACCGGACATAGCAAGGACGTGCTCCTTTCCCCTATATCGCTGCTTGATGCGGATGTGCACGTGGGCTCAGGCCCCCAAAAACGAAATCGGGCTGAAGAGATCACGCAGCCGCGAAGGTCTAGGCGGAAATCAGGGTCTAGAGCTGAGCAGATGATATCAGATGTAGAAAATCTCTATGAATTTGGAATTAGTCTTTCACTGTTCCCAGAGGATCCATTGCTGCGGAAGTCATTGAGAAGAATGAAGGAGCGATTCCGAGGTCTAGTGAGATCGGGGGTATCTTGCGATCAGAGGGATATGTACGACAGCTCTTCTTCAAAAACGGATAGCGATGAATAACAGGGACTGGATACGAGCACCGAGGTAGAAGAGGGCTTTCACGAATAAGCATGCCCGTACAGTAGACACGACCCGACCCGTGATCAAGCATGGAAAGAGCGTGGCGCCCGAGCTTGTGCTGTATTCCGATATGTCCAGCTCAACAAGGAGCGCAATTACTCGCACGAGGCAGTGGTAGAAAGGTAGAAGCACTAGCGGAAGCTCGGAACAGGCACACGGATCGGAGTCGGCGAAATGGATAGGGAATGTGCGCCAGAGGGACCGTGTCGTCGCCGTCGGAGGCAGAGAGCGCCGCTCGAGAAGTCGAGGAGGTCAAACGGAGAGGATTCAGATGATTCTACCGACTAATTCAGACGTGTTTTGTTGACGCCACCACGGGGTTTGGTTTGCTCGGCATAAGCGGCCCCCGATGGGCTTGGTTGGCGTTGGAGGCGCAACAAACTAAACTCATTGCGTCACTGCCGCTTCCCGCCGCAGGGCCCAAGCCGTCGATTCTCCAAACCCAAAACCAAAGATGACGCCCTAAATCGTGTGGCTTCCACACCTCACCGCTGCCTCTGTTCCTCGTCCCTAATCAATCCCCGCCCAGTTTCGACCCCAAGTTCGCCATGGCGGACCTCACCCGCGTCGAGTCGTTCCAGTATCCGTTGGGCCATGCGGCCCATCTCTCCGAGAACCAGCAGGCCCAGCTTGATGAGTTCAAGAAGATCTGCCAAGAGCAGGGCTACTGGACGCCTGTGAGTGCGGATGGAACGACACCGGCGAGTCACGATGATGAGACTATGCTGTGAGTGCCAGGCCCAGTGCGACGCCGCGGGGTACTGACTCTACCCAGGCGCTTTCTCCGCGCACGCCGCTTTGTTCCCTCAGAGGCCTTCAAGCAGTTCAAGGACACTGAGGATTGGCGCAAGGAGCATGGAATCCACGATTTGTTCCTCAACATTGAGGTAGACGAGTACGAGCAGACACGTCGTCTGGTAAGCTGCCACCGCGCTCACTAGGCGCAAGGCTGTCATTGACCTTTCGCACCAGTATCCGCAGTGGGTGGGACGACGGGACAAGCGTGGCATTCCCGTCTATTTGTTCGAAGTCGCGCCGCTAAACTCGAAGAATATTGCAGCCTATGAGAAGGACCTTAAAATTGCACGCACGACGTCACCGAAAGTCGCGACCAAGAACCTCCGCTTGTTCGCCCTGTACGAATCGCTCATAAGATTCGTCCAGCCTCTATGCTCCGCCGTCGAACGAAACAACCCTGAGACACCCATCTCGCAGAGTAACAACATCGTAGACATAAGCAATGTGGGCTTGAAACAGTTCTGGAATTTGAAGAACCACATGCAGGATGCCTCACAGCTAGCCACGGCACACTATCCAGAGACACTGGATAGGATATTCATTATTGGTGCCCCCGCTTTCTTCCCGACCGTGTGGGGATGGATCAAGCGCTGGTTCGACCCTATTACCGTTTCTAAGATTTTTATCCTCTCACCCCAAAACGTCTTACCCACTCTTTCAGAGTATATAGACCTCGACAACATCCCAAAGAAGTATGGTGGTAACCTGGATTTTGAATGGGGCAATATGCCAAACTTGGAGCCTGCCATCGAAGCCGCCATCAAATGGGAGTCCCCTGCCACCCAGAACGGCAAGAATACGATTCCCATCGGCCCTATCGCTTGGGAAGAGGGCGAGAACGGCGCACTCAAGGCAGTTGCTGTGGGCCACGAGCAAGGCCAACCCCGCCGCCGAACCATTTTCACCATCCCCCACCCTGTGAGCAGCAAAGCTACGTACACGGGCCCTACCAGTGAACCCCTCACCACTGTAGGTACCAACACTCAGCCTGCCGATGCGGACGTGCCCGACCCCGACACACAAGTCCCACCCTCAGATAGCTCGTCGCCAGCTTCGACACCCAAGCTGCAAGCCGCAGCAGGAACCGAGACGTCAGGCCTGCCTATTCGTGAAGGCACTTCATCTACACGCTACGAACAGCAGGGCCATACACACGCTTCGGGGCAGCTTGAAGAAGGCACTCCTCATGCCGCGATCAATGATCACGGATATGGCGATAAGACCGTTACAATGGAACCTGGCACTGTAGGCCAGGCCCCCAAGGACGTGTCTGTTCAGCCGGAAGAGCCATCTGCACCGAGTTATCTCGATCAGGCGAAGGCTGCCGCTGCATCAGCGTCAGCTACTGTCACCTCAACGGTGAGCTCAGCAGCAGGAGCGGTGACGGGTCTTGTGGGCGGCATTGGAGCCGCAGAAAAAGTGGAGAAGGTCGAAGAGATAGCTCCGCAGAAGAGCGAAGAAGATAAAAAATTGGATGAGGCGATCGATAAGAAGGAAGAGCCAGCTGTTGAAGGTTTCTTGAGGGAGAAGAACATTGGAGCAGCGCCCCAGGTTTAGGAACATGGGGAGTAAGCCTTCACGAAACATTTACGGACACATGACCATTAATTAGCGGGTTCGCCATCGATATACATTGCAGCTTGTAATTTGGTGGCCAGGTTTGCACATGATCTGTACAATAGTAGTTGCTCGTGTTACTGGCATCTCTGTGCATGTGTATTTCCAGCCTTGCTTTCCACGTGCAACCTAGTTTCCTGATTCTTGTATACTAGTATTTAAACATCATTGAAGCATCATTAGACTAACCTTCATGTCATTGAACTACGTTTACTTCCATACAAGCTATTGCTATCAAGAGATCATCTTCCAAATGGGAGGATCAGCGTGGGAATCATCTGAGAAGCCCTGCAGCACGTTTGCCTTCCTTAGACAACCAGGATAGCATAGAGTTTATAACTTGAAACATCCATCATGCATCTCACAAGCTAGCCGTCACTATAAGTGGTACACTTTCCTTTTGCCTTTCCTTGAAACTTTGCTTTATCTTGCGTAACAATGGCTCCCCCATGCCCTCCTTATCGATCAATTCCGCTCATCAGATACTCAATTCGTATACACAGCGCACACGACGTCCCAAAAAAAAGTCATGCAGACTGTCTCCTGAAGAAGGGCCCACAGCCGATGCAAGACTGAAGGACGTTCGAAGCGCCCGGGAGAGCGACTAGCTATACCAGGATCACGAGAGCAGCGAAACCAATCGCGGCCACCGCTTGCAATACAGTTTATGCAGTCTGCAGTCGCAACCTGAAGGTTTCCTGCAGCAGCCGCTACGTTACCATTGACGCTACCGCAACGGCACAGGGCACCGAGAGGAGGCATCGAGAGACTCGGCGGTGTACGTCGCGGCGAGGGAGGGTACGTATGTACATGTTCACGTTTCATGTGCAGGCACACGTACACACATACACATACACACTCGTACACGTACACGGACACCTCGTTGCGGTATGCCAGCCAACTTCAAAAGCAAACAAAAAAAACCCTCAGGAAACACACGCTGGAGTCCAGGCCCAGCGCGACACATCATGTACGCAGTGCCTCTGCCAGACGCGTAGCACGCACCGCGAAACAAGCTCCAGCTCCTCGTTGCACGGCAGGCGGGCCCCCAGGCCTTTGCATCTCGCCGATTGGTCCGCGCCGGGCCTTGCGTTCTGGAGATTGGACGCGCAGCGGAACCTTGTGCTGCCGAGCGGGGACGTGATTTGTATAATTAGCAACGTAGTGCAGATGTGCGGCGGAAGCGCGGATGGGGACCAGGCCATTTCCGTATCCTGCTGCGTGCTTTTTGCGTGGCTGTGACGGGAGCGTTGCTTTTGTGGGCTTGTGTGTGTGCTGGTGAAGGGGGTGGGAGGAGGCGCCTCGATCCCCATGGTGCGAGGAGAGGGAATTTCCCGGGTTGAGCGCGGTCGGGTCGGGTGGAGTGAGAGTCTAGAGTTGGCCGTGGATCGTGGCATGTGTTGTGCGACGAATTGTTTGACGGGGACGGGTTACACAGCACAAGAGGTGATCCGCCGCCCGCGGTGGATAGGATAGAACAGAGGGCTAGGTGGAGATAGGAGGTTGTTCCGTAGTGTCTGAGGTGAGATTGGGCCCGTGTGTGTGAGATAGGAATCTATCTGAGCACCATGAAATGAGACAACAGAAGTTGTAGTCAGCATGAATGAAGGATCGCGACGCAACGCCAGGGGCACGAAGTAAGAACAAGAGGTGATTGATAGTAAGGGAGAACAGCTTGTGCTAGCTCCATGGTATATTTGACTATTGATATACGTGATTCACCACACTCAATGTGGGTTCACACTATTACGTTACGTTCTTGTCCCATCACAACATATGATCCAAATGTCATGGATCATACACATGCTGCCTAGCCATCACTCGTAAAGCCTGTGGGCCCGAGAATTTAGACCTGGCTATCGTTCTTAGCCTCCACAGTTTCGGTGGCAATTGGGACCTCGATGTGCTTCTCGGCAAGATGCATCTCCTGAGCGAAAGTGGAGTGAGGCTTCCACTTGCTGGAGGTGCGTGGGGTGCTCTCCTCCAACATCTTGTCAACCTGCTCTAGGGTAAGACCCTTAGTCTCGGGGACAAAGAAGAAGGCAAAAAGGACTAGAAATGGTCAGTGAGCTGATCACTCGAATAAAGTTTAGCGATAATACTTACAGGAAATAAAGCAAAGGCCGCCCCACATGAAGAAGATGTGAGAGCCCATCTTAGCGGAGTGCGGCTGGTCGGAAACAAGGTAAGGGTTGATGACACCAATGATGCAGTTCCAGAACCAGTTAGAGGCGGTGGACAGACCGACACCACGGGAACGGATGGTGAGAGGGAAGATCTCGCCGATGACGATCCAGGCGCAAGGACCCCAAGTAACAGCGAAAGAGGAGATGTTCAAGCAGATGAAAGCGATCATAGCACGGGTAGCATTCTGGTTGTCTAGCTCTGGCTTTCCAGCAGTAGCACCGATGATAGCAGTGATGAACTGGAAGGTGACCATGAGGGCGGCACCCCAGATGAGCAGGTTACGGCGACCAATCTTCTCAACCATGACGAAGGAGAAGGGTGTGGATAGCACGTTAACCAGGGTGGTGACGAGAGAGATCAAGAAGGGGTTCGAAATGGTACCAAGCTGCTGGAAGAAGACAGTGCCAAAGTAGAAGATGAAGTTGATACCAGTAAGCTGCTGCATCATTTGCATGACAATACCCAAAACAGTACGGCGAAGGTTGGAGGAGGGCGAAGAGATCTTGCCCTCGAAGCAAGATGCCCAGGAACCAAGGTAGCTGGTTTGGGGAATGAGAGACATCTCATACTCATGGTTCGCAATGATTTCGGCAAGTTCATCCTGGATATACTCCGAGTCAACAGGCTGACCACGGACGCGTGAAAGAGCCTTAGCGGCCATGTCGAGCTTGCCCTTCTTCACCCAAAAGCGAGGGGAGTCAGGAAGAAGGATAAGACCGATGGCAAGAATGATGGCCCACAGGAACTGCACAGCAATTGGGATACGGTAGGAACCAGTGTCCCGGCGCTCCTGGGTGGCATAAACGACGCAGTTGGCAAGCAAGATACCGATGGTGATGCAGAACTGGTAGCCAGCGACAACAGCACCACGGACCTTACGAGGAGCGATTTCAGACATGTACCTAGACCACGTTAGATAGAACCACATAGTCAGACCGCAGGGGACTTACAGAATGACAATGGACGAGATGAATCCGACACCGAAACCAGCGACAAGACGACCGCCGACCATGACGTTGAGGCCAGTGGAAGCAGTCTCGAGAATACCACCAACGGCGAAGATCAAACATCCCAGAATGATGGTCATCCTACGTCCAATGAAATCGGCAAGATCACCAGCGATGATAGCACCGAAGAAGGTACCAGCAGAGAGAATCGAGGTAGTCAAGGACTGTTGCCATTGAGGAACGACGAAAAGCTTCTTGTAATCCTTGTACGCTTGGCTGGTAGTATCGCCGGGGAACTTTTCACTAGGGTATTCCAAGCCAGTGTACTGCTGGATGAAGTAGGGCATGCCGAGGACACCACCCATCCATCCTGTATCGTAACCGAAGAAGATACCACCAAAGGCAGCGAAGGCAACAATGAGATAGGCACGAACCGTCACGGGGGCCTCGACACGATTGACATCGGTCGTGCCAGTGACGGCAACAACTCCACCGCCGGGCATGATTGAAGAGGTAGAGCCTGAAGGTTACTCAAAGACAAGAATGAAGACGGCTGGGCGCGAAGCAGACCCGCTTGGAGGAAATTGAATTAGGGGAAGGCCTTCGACGCATCGCAAGGAGGTGCAGGACGTGATGCTTTTAATACGAGAACCCCTGCCAGGCGGGTACTGCAGCTCTGTGGCTTCCTCTTCATGGGACAGTAACATTGTCTATGTCGTGCTAGCCGAATTAGGGCGAAGCTCCGTGTCCCGTCTTTCTAGAAGGATTCAGACGGCCTCTCGGGACGGTTTGTTCACCTCTTGCCTGGTGAGCGGGCAGGCTCGGACAGGCATAGCCGTGCAAGTCATCAATATGTATGAACGGTTCATTTGTAGGCGTGTCTTGTCCTCGTGGAGTACTGAGGGTAGAATGCCAGGTTAAGGCGTCCCGGCGGTACGACCTGCATGTCTGCCCGGCACGATGTTGCGGAGGGATCTGGATCCAGCGGGTGGTCCGAGCAGTGATGGGGTACCTGGGGCGCTGGGGAGGTGGGCGTGGAAGCTGGGGCGCCCGATGTTTGCCCAAGCTTTGCCATGAAGGGGTCTAAGCTTGAACCCACCCGCTGCAAGGTTTTCGTCGACACGCCTGGCCTGCCGAGGTCGCAATTTTGGACGAATTGTAAAGAGATTACCCTTCGCGTTGGGGTGGCGCTAGGTGGATGATGGGCCCGAGTCCGAGCCGCGATGCTCATTGTCCCCGTGCACATCACGTTGCCTGCCAGAAACAGGTGGGTGGAACACCTGACTGCGAGCTTCAGCTGGCGACAATGCACATGTGCGCGTGAAGCCCAGGTAGACGCGCCCAAAACGGATCTTTGTCGCTAGCCGAAGGCCCCCTACTCTGGCTATGCGCCGACGGTTGGCGATGTACAGGCGACATGTACACGGTACACGACGGCAGCCTCGTCCGGACGTTACTCGCCCAAAGTCGGGCCAGGAGGGATCTGGCTCTCGCGAGGTTCTGCACAACAGTCGGATCCATTCCACCATCGTGAGTGAGCGCACCCCCGCTTAGGCCTCATGCATAACCGCTTGCCTGATGGGCATCTCAATAACCCTGGGGAGCTCTGATTGGATGCCGAGTCCGGGTATCAGGACTTTGGAGCTCTAGGGCGCGACTGTGGTGCCAGCGCCCGCTGTCGCACAATCCATGCACGTTGATCTGCCACATGCCTCTCTCGTCAGATCTATCCAGCTGAGCCGCGTCGAACTGGGGGCCGTCAAAGTCTGCCTTTGTTGTCATACGAAACGCGGTGTCGACGCCTTCTCCGAGCAACAAAGTGGCCCATAACGACCATGATTTGTTGCCAACACCAGCAGCGGTGGCGCCTCTAGCGCTGTCACCGTGCTGGCTTTGGGTAGCCACAGCCGTGCGGCACATCTGGAGAACCCTGAATGTGGCCTTGGTGGTCGCAACCTGTCTTCACATGTGTCGTTCACCAGCATGTCTCCCGTGCGACTCTGTTGGTCCAGACTCCTTCTCCGCGCCAGCAAGCTCCACCCTTCAATACAGGGAAGGAAAAGCGTTTCGAGGAGGCGGCAGCATGCAACATGGACGTGAAGTGTGCATTCCATAGTGCACTCCCAACGCCTCCTTTTAGCAATCCTGTTGTAAGCCAATCGGGAGGCCCACAGCGACCTCCAGGCAACTAAAAGGCCTGGTTGGTCCCTTGGCCCTACCACCTTCTCTGCAACCCCGATTGACGGCCCAGACTACGTTTGTACCGGCCATGTTGCAGTACCGCACGCCACAGGCGCGGTCGACGGCTGTTGTTGTTGGGAGTGCCTCCATGTGCCCTATCATCGGCGCGCCACTGGGAACAAGATATGCGCGCGAATACGGGCGGTTGGTGGCCATTGGCAGAGCTTGATCTCCACGGGGAAGCCACTAGTTCGGCGTTAGTGCAAAAGGGGCAGTCGTACCGTTGCGGAGGGCCTGAACGTGACCTGGCCTTTGAGAGCGCCCTCCCATCCTCCCATCGCCTGGAAATCCTTTCGGCCTTTCGGGCACGCCATCCAGTGCTGCACATCATTCTTTCCACTGCTCGTATTTGCGACCCGATAGTCACGGGTTTCCAATCCCTAGCACCGTTGGAGCGCCCCTTCGCAAAGGACCAGCATGGCAGCATTGTAGGGCAGCGTTTGTGTGCACGGAGCCGCACCGCGACTCAGGCGCATGAAAATTCTTTGCTTCGCCATCGTACAATAGTGTCTTCGGCAATGTCCCGAGACACCAGTGTCGGCGCCTGTGAGCCTCGTGACGGTGCAGACGGACATGAGGGAGGCCCGGGGAGAGCCTGGAACGGTACTGGCCTCCAGGTTCCACTTAGTCGCCAGAACCTCGGAGGTTAGCAAGTCAAGGGACTCCCCTAGAGTACAAATACACGATTCAGGGCTCGTCCACGCAATAAGGATGCCTCACGGTCGCCGCGTGGGGTCCCACAACAAGTTGGCACCACGATGCCTCGTGGGGACAGTGTCCGTCGTGGTGGGTGTGGATATCCTGGATGGCGGGTCCCCAGACCGGCTCATCTGACCTTCTAACTGCCGCTCTGGTGCCCTTGAAGGCGAGCACAAGAATAGCCCGTCCCACTGCACTTACCCCGAGGTGCGTCGGCACATCAACGGGACAAGACAAGGCTGGTGCTCGGGGATACATAGCTAAATGCTGGATGCTGGATGCTGGATGCATTAGGTATCGAGATGGCGACCGACTGGTGCGGCGCCGCAGCCGTACCTTCTTCTCTCACAACCGGAAGTGACCATGGATCGCTGACGACATTGAACCCTCCCAAGGCATGAAAATGCCGACACTGGCCTCATTGCATTCAGTCCCACCATGGCTTCGCACAGTACGAGGTGCTAATGTATAACAAGAGATAACAACGAGCATTCTGTAGGCTTCGGTAGTCCCACCCATCCACCCTTACTGCAAAGGCATCAATCAACAATCTCTATGCACGCGTCGGCAGTGCTCGTCAGCAGCCATGCCCAATTAGCGCGAGAAGCCCACCACACTTGTCGCCCTCGATATCCGTTATGGTAGCAGAGTGGACAAGCAACATACAAATTCCTGTTCAATATAGTAAAGACAAAAACAACTAACTAGATACATATTGCAACTTGGTGGAAGGAAACACTTTTCACCGCACCTCCTTACCCATTCATCCCCTAGACAACATTTCCGAAGAGACGAAGATGCTCAAGGCCATCAAGACGCACCACAATCGTCCTTGACAACTTCTGGCAGTCCAGGCTTTCCTAAACTTTCTCTTGCGTTGTTAGGGACTCTTCTATTGCTGTTTGTGAAGACTCCTGAGTATAATACCGATCGAACGCGCGATCTTGAATGTCCCTGTTCTTGTCGACCTTACCGGTCTCTTTGCGGGCTCTGCGTCGGAAGAACACCCTCTTACCCCATTTCCATGCCTCCACGCCTCCAAAGAAGACGCCGGCGGTGATGAACACAATCCCCCACTCCCAATCGATCGGAGCGTGTTTGAAGACCACTTTGTTGAGTGTGGGTATGTAGATCAGTGGAAACAAGGTAACAAACCCAGTCATAATGGCCCAGAAAAGGAACTGGTTTCTCCATACATCAATTGCCCACTGGGTGAAGTAGCGCTTTGACTGAGGCTGCATACGGAAGAATGACCGTCGCATGTCTACCATCTCCCACGCCAGAAAGAGCGCGAACCATGTCAAGCATGCAAAGGTAGTTGCGCGGGCGCGGAAAACGAGTTCACAGGACTCGCTATAGGTCTCATTACAACCTTCACCGAGTTCGCCATCACCAAATCCATACACAACAAGGACAAAGCTAGAGATGCAGAGTATCGCAATCCAGAGGCCGTACACGATCATATCGACGAGGAACTCAAGAGTGAAGATACCTCTCTTCAGCGACTGGGGTGGACGTCGTAAAATGTCGGGTACCGCGCGTTCAAAGCCAAGACCCATGTCAGGCATTCCTGATGTCGCCATGATGATCCATACGACCTGGACAGGGGCGAGCGGAAAAACGGACAGCCCAGTGCGATCTTTGAAAGCGAGGCCGACCAGGAGCGTGCCTGCTTGGGCGACGTTCTCAGCAAGAACATGGAGCACAAATTTCTGGATGTTGTCGAAAATTCTACGTCCTTCTTCGATGGCAGCAAGAATGGATGCGAAATTGTCGTCGGTCAATACGATATCAGATGCCTCCTGATATCGGTTAGCGTTGAGTTACGATGGCAGGTCTGAAATGAGTTCTCGTCACCTTTGCTACATCAGATCCAGCTTGTCCCATTGCAATCCCGACATCAGCCCGTTTAAGAGAAGGCGAGTCGTTGACTCCGTCACCAGTCTGACCACGAGTTAGATGTTTGTTTTCCAGAAAGATGACACACCTGATTACGTACCATGGCACAGAAGCGGCCTCGGCGATGGAGCGCTTCAATCATTCGCACCTTAGTGCTTGGTGCACACCTTGCCACTACCAAAGGTAGCATAGGCAATTTGTCTACTTGATCATCACTGAGCGCATCAAATTCAGTAGCAGTCATGACCATCGACTTTGCAACGTCTGCAGCTATACGCTTCATACGGTCGGCAGAAGGCAAGATGTTGACCTCCGTTGCGATAGCTCTGGCTGTCTCAGGATGATCACCCGTAAGCATGTGCACTTCAATGCGGGCCTCGTGACATTGGAGAACGGCAGAAGCAGACTCTGGTCGTGGTGGGTCGTAAAGGCCAATTAGACCCCGGAACACCAATTCGGATTCTACGGAAGCACGAACGACCTCGGACCCTTTCGCTACTTTGTCAGGGTACTCTTTGCTCGCCAATGCTAGGACCCGAAGGCCTAGACTAGCCAGTACCTCCATGTTGCGTAGGACCCGTTGCTTGAAGTCCTCAGTTATAGGTTGAAGATCCTCGGAATCACTGTTAGAATACGTCGTGCAGCTTTGAATGACACGTTCCACGGCACCCTTAGTGAACGAAAAGTAGCCCGTGGAATGTTTCATAATAACGGACATACGCTTCACGTCCGAGTCAAAGGGCAGCTCGACCAGCTCTTCCCACTCAGCCGATTCACCTTTGACAAGACGGGTATGGTCCATTCCGAACCGAGAAGCGAACACTTGGATAGCAATTTCGGTTGGGTCGCCGTGCGCTTCCCAGGCACCATCAGCCTTTTGTTTCACAAAGGCAAGATTGGCCAAACACGCGACGTTCAGGAAATGCTGGAAGCACCCCTGCTTATGGCTGTCAAGTTTTCCTGGTGAAATTATCTCACCGCAAGCATTACCTCCTGCCTTGAAATCCATGTTTCCGGGCGAGTCTCCATGGAAGCGGATATCACCGACCGTGGGATCATGAGGTGCTGTAGAGTTCTCAATGGTGTAGGTTCCGGTACCTGGAATCCAGGCACTACGGGCTATCATCTTGCCCTGGGTCAATGTTCCTGTCTTATCTGAGCAAATATCTGTGACGCCGCCCAAAGCTTCCAGTGATTTGAGGTTGCGGACGATGACGTTCCGTTTTGCCATGCTCTTTGTTCCAGCAGCCATGGTGATGGTAAGTACAACTACTAGACTGGCTGGGATCATTGACAGGCCGGTGGCAACGGCGTAGATGACGACCTCTTGCCTGCCACTGAACTCATTCGCAGCTAAGACAATGATCGCGCAGAGAACAGCTATGCCAAAGAGCAACATAGCCAGTTTTGACAGCTTCTTCTGTAACGGTGTACCAACATTGAGGCCCAAGAATCGCCCCACAGCGTCGGTAAAGGTAAGTGTATAGGCCTCCAAGTAGCGATGTGGTTTTGCCTTTCCATTCGGCTTACGTTTCACCGGACGAACTTTTGATTCGGTCTGGCGAAGTTGAGCTGCGATAGCGCCAATTTCTGTGAATGCTCCGGTCGCGAACACGATACCTTTTGCACGTCCTTTTGTAACGTTCGACGAGCTATAAGCGACGTTGAGACGATCTCCCGGGCCTATGTTTTCAGGAAACGTCTCTTCCTCTTGTTTGCGAACAGGTAGGGATTCTCCTGTCAACAAAGCTTCGTCGGTCTCAAAATTGATAGCATCGAACAATCTGAGGCACAATAAGTCTATATACACAGCCAAAGAATCAATTAGAGTAAACCAACCTAATATCAGCGGCAATAGTATCACCAGTCTTGACTTCGATAACGTCGCCAGGGACAATTCCAGCTGAAGGCACGGTGATTTGTTGCCCCCCTCGTATCACTCTTGCCGTGGGCGAGCTCAGCGAGCGGAGCGAATCCATCGTTTTTTCGGCTGAATACTCTTGGAAGAATCCGACGACAACATTGAGCAGGATCACAAAAGTGACGACCCCGCCTTCAATCCAGGAACGTATTCCAAAGCTGACGCCCATGGCTAGAATCAGCACCAGAGTCATCGCATTGGCAACCTGGGCGACTAGGATTTTCAGTGGAGATATGCTCTCCATTTCCCCCAGCTCGTTCTTACCATAGTCCTCTAGACGACGCGTAGCTTCAGAATCGTCAAGCCCAGACCATACATCCGTTCTCAATTCGTCCACGGTTTGTTGCAGGGTGAGGCTGTGAGCGGGCAGTGAAAGCGGACGGTTGGACTGCCCGCTGGCGTGACCCTCGAGACCTACGCTTTTCTTCTTTCCCATGGTAATGGTAGTGATGAACGTTTACTTTGATTTGCGTTTGATGGTTGTGATTAGTAAATGTTAGATGTTTTTCCTCTTGCGGGATCTCGCCCTGCGGACTCTGCCGTGGACGAATTGAGATGGATGGCAATAAGATGTGGATGACATAGAAAACTTCAGCACGGGGTTTGGGGCAGACTCCTCCTTGTTTACGCCGTGATTGGCGAGGTTGGTGGTGATGGCTTGGGTATAGAAAAGTTTGTAGGCTAAAGACTAAAGAAATGCACGAGAGACAACTTCTACAAGACTCAATTGAAGATCGAAAGATGGAGAGCTTGAAGAAAACTGAAATTTCAACAGCAGGGCGCTTAGTACAAGATAAGTTTTTCCCGTGAACTTTTGCCAAGAGGGACGTGTATTCACAGGCCCAGTAAGCGAGTCCCGCTGCGCTCGCCAAGGTACCCGCTCTAGCAGTCTCTATAGCTTGGCGGTGATACCACCAATAGATACATACAGAGCTTCTTGGCTTACTTGGACAACAGGCGCGCTGAACGGATAACACGGAACCTGTTAACATCTCGCTACACTACGATTGGCGATGGATATCAATAACGCTCAAGTGACGTAATATGTCAGTCTAAATGGCTGTGCCGACTCACCCCATCCAACTTGGCCTTTTTAGGCTTGTTTTGCTGAGCTAGCAGTTGTATCTTTATTGCTTTGAATTGCTTTAATCAATCTGGCGAGCCTGGACTTGAGACAACCTGAGAAATGAAGGATATGCCTCAGATTTAAATGGAACTGTGTAGTCGTCCACCTCTATATTCCGCCTTTTCCTTTACCTTGCTCTAGATTTCAGAACAATCCTTTGTCAAGCTCACCCACCCTGGACCTATCAACCCAACTTCAGTTAGAATTATCCAAGGCAAATCATGATTGTGCGGGAAACGTTTCTGTGTCTTGAATACATTGGAGTCATCCTGATCTTTGAAAAAAGGCAGTTCACTCAGCTAGATTTGCACTTTCCCTGCTAAGCGCTATAGCCGGCGCAGTTCTACAATTAGCTTCAAATATCTGCTGCTATACCTGAGGCATGACTACGGTGCCGTAAGAACGCTCATCATCAGTGCCGCATTGAGTAATTATGAGCCTGGGAACTACGTTCGCAGCCATGCTTAGTGCTTCCAAGAGCATAGCTTTGGGCCAACTACGGTACTGCAGTGATTAGTGATGTGAAAGGTCTCACTGTGGCAATCACTGGTCCCATATTTATACGGCTTTTGATCAAATGTAAAGGTGATGCTACTGGAAGGGGACCTTGGAGTTTGGTGCCGGGCTCTAATTGATTAAGGAATATATGAGGAGGCTACAGGAGTGGTCCACGACACACTATTAGGTCGTCAATGCCGAGTACAAGAGGATAATCCGTATTGGCAGGTATCGAGAAAAGAAAGTTGACTGAGAGAACATGCAATGGTTCGGGACAATCACGTGAACTTCATGTGATGGGCTTGGCATTAGGGGTCACGGAAGCGGAATTCCTTGGCAAGCGGAGAGCCGCTCCCATCAGTTTGATCAGACGATATATAAATGACTGCGTGTTTTCCCAGGCATTCTATCCAAAGCGCATTGAGAAACCGCCTATCTTCAGCTTATATGCTGCGTTTTTGACTCAATCTATATAAATAGACCGCGTGCACTTAAGTCCACGTGCGATAGAATAAGCCAGCACTTGAGACTCCGCACTAGCGTCCGAGCTCCGACACCGAAAGGACCTCAACCAAAGGCGATCTCATTTAACCACGACCCACTAGTCGCTAGCATGTCGGTATGTTACCAAAATAATGAATACTAGTTTCTTACTGATTTGTAAAGCCACGGGAAACGGTAGTAATAGAAGCGGCGCCACCCGCATATCCAGGCGGATATGGAACCGTCGAGGTTCATCACCACCACCACCATACGGTACGCACAAGGCCGCCTCGCGGCTCTTGCTACCGAGTTCTGCTTGTTTTTCTGCTCCTTCTATTGGCCACTTTGGCCTTCAGCGCGTTATGCTTCGTGGCATGGAACTTCTATAACCTGTCTGAGTGTGAAAAGAATAGGCTGCCGTGGGAGAAACCATGCAAGGACTGGTTGGGCAGGGATAATATCTTTTGGGGTCGTTCTGGTTGGAGGCAAGGTGGTTGAGAGGGTATTTAGGAACTACGACGCAGGAACTAGCAGCATGATTCAGTCATGGTTTACAGTCAGCATCTCTAAAGGGACCGGGCCGCAATTTATATTTCTACGATTCTTTCCCTTCTTCGTGAAATCTCGAGAATACCGTAGAATTGTTACAGAAAGTCATCTTACGTCGTCTTGATTGTACCCAGCGTGCTCAAAAAGTTGCATATACTGTACGGCTGTTAATTGACAGGGAACTCCATGGATGCTCCTCACTTTTATCTAATGCATATGTCTATTGTGATACCAAGACAGTAGATCGTGCGCTGCATTTATTGATTCTCATTCGGCATATTTTGAAGAGGCTGCCGTTCTGTTTAGGCAACACACCTTGCGGTCACAACCACCCGTCAGCCATTTTGAACCACGTCCCAGTGCCATAGATCAAAGGAGCACATTTAGTAACAATGAAATAGAGACTTCAAATTCGAGCCGTGAAAAAGAATTGTGCCCTTTCATGCCACCCGAATCAGACTTAGTTTCCGTCAATAATCATTAGAAACTTCAAAGCCACATGCCTGCTGCCGTATCTCGAAATAGTCCAAAACGTAGTCCAATCCAGGGTTCGTAAAAGTTGCGTAGGGCTCTCTATTCGCAGAAGCTAAGCCATCAGTCCGCAGTATGCAAAACTCCACCCGCCAAGCTCCAAACATATTCCCTGGATACGCATCAAGAGGAACAAAAAGAAACTTCTATAAGATGCACATCCGCTTGAACATGTATATCAACCAAATACGAGGAACATAAAGATGACTCGAACATTCGGTAAGCACCATCTCAACGTAACGCCAAAGAGAAAGATGCAAAACTCTTCCACCACAAGGGAAAGAATGTAGTAAAAATCTTAAAGGCATACCAATCGACCAAAGACTCCGTAGATGCTATCTCCCTATTACCCAAAGGTTGTCACATAGACTGCCATTCTGCTAGAATGCACCGTATTCCTTGTTTGGCTCCAACGCATACTTGTCCTCGTGCAATCTCTTGAGCGCCTCCTCGCCGTCCTCGGTAAGGTCAGGTCTACCCGCGGGTGTCACAGCGCCAGTAAAGAAGCGGGGTTGCCACTCATTACCCGTTTCCTTGCGCTCCGCCGCCTTTTTGCGTTGTTTGTCTTCGATTTCTTGTTTGAGAGTCGTGGCAAGTGAGTACTGTTTGTTGACGATTGCGTTTGTGACACCTTCCCAGAACTTGCGCGACTCGTTAGGGAGTTGTTCTTCAAGAGAAGGGATGTTCTTGGGAATCGGGAAGAGCGGGTTGAGATCGATGAGGAGGATTTTTTCCTAGGAAGCCGTTAATAAATAGCCATGTAAATGAGAAGGGAGTAAACGGACGGATGATTTCGCAAAGGGCTGACTGCCAAGTGTGTAGTACACCTTGTCCTGCCAGCTGCCTTCTATCCTTGCCAAAATGTCTTTGTCTGAGACATCCTTGATCTTTGTCTTCGTATCGTTTTCTGGATCATACTTGAAGATTACTCCAAGGACCTTATTCTGTGACCTGCCCAGCCAACCCTCTTCTTGATACTCCAGTATGACCTTCATTTTGGTTTTTGTGCAAGTCACATAGCAGGAGTCAGCGACTGAGACGCTGAGGGATCCTGCATAGGTCAGATATCTCAAGTTCGAGAACACCATCGTGTCCGCAAAACCTACCCCTGAGTAGTCCGCCAAGGTAGGCGGCGGGATGCGTCAGTTGGTATTCTTCATTATCACGGCTGTGGAGTGTTATGAAGATGCCCAAGTTGTGCGCTCCGGCAATAACACGAATGTTTGTTCCGGTGAACTTGGCGCTAAGCTGATCAAAACCACGGGCGGATATTCCCTTGGCAGGGCAGTCAATGTAAAAGGCGGAGACTGGAGGGTGATGTGAAGTCTGTTCCGTAAGATACAAGACCTTCACACGCTTATCACCGGCAACACTGCTGGCACTGCTTGAGGGTTTCGAGTTAGGGGAATGCTTAAGCTCCGGTTGAGTGTCTTCAACGTCCCAAGTACACTGCCACCATTAGCTGCTTGACCTGAGAGACAAGGCTGATACACACTCTGAAAAATTCACCAAGTGTGGAATTATATGGCTTGCATGGCTTGCCCTTAACATATTTCTGCACATGTCAGCCGACATTCTTTCGAGTCTTTTGACCTGCCCAACATACAAGATCCTTTGTGAACCAAAACCGCAACGTTCCTAGCATGCGCCCAAGCGCCTCGTCCGAGTCTCCGATACTACCCCTGTTAGCCCGTCTCTCCAGACGAAAGTATTGATATACGGACCTAATGAACGTTTCTGGTCTGTCCAGGTAATTCCAGTACTCTGTGAATTGTCAGATATTATTCCAAACGAGGAGGTCAGACGGGGCTTCTAGGATCCCGCTCTTGGAGTTACCACATACCCAGATTCGGTGTCGGCTCAAGCAGCTGCGCAGGCAGGGAGAATCGCACAGCGGCAAGGTCAGAGACGCCGATGAACCTGCGTATACCTCAGTCAGTTGTCTTGTCCCAACAAACGTCCGCAGGAATAGACGGTACACGGCAGATAGATCTACAATACCTTCTCAGAACGCCCAGGAATGTCTTAAGCTTGGAGCTGTCATCCGGCGGCTTCTCGACGGGAGCATTTGCGGGGGTGGACGCCCTCGAGGGCTGGTTCGAAGTGGTAGCCGAGTTGGGTTGCGAGGCACTCGGGGCGGCGAGCGAGTTTGCGGATGATTCCGCCATGTTTGGGTGATGGTGACGACCCTTTCAGAGGCGTATTTTGCTGGGCGAGCGCGTATGGGGTATTCGAGGCGGCAGGGGAACGTTGCGGTGAGCGAGTTCGGTTGAGGTTCGAGCTATAATTCGGCGACAGATGCCAAGGATGGGCGCCACACTGACGTCGATATCGCTACCTTATCGCTCGCGGGGTACGGATGCAGGGAACGGAGGCGGAGGCCTTGCAGAGAGAAAGGGAACTACGGAAGCTCAACAAGCTCAGTCAACGGCCGGATCAGGTTCAAGTAGCAAACACTCATCAGAGGTATCTGAACAAAGCTGCGGCTAGGATGAAACCGCGGCAAGCATGTGCGACCAATCAATTGCTACACGAATCGTCTGGGACACTCCCATTTGCACATCTGCTCCCTGCACGCGCTGCACAAGGACGGACGAGCCCCGACACTGCCACCTGCTCAGCACCTCGTAACCCACATGCTGCGCCACCAGATGCCATGTATCACTATCCTTGCCACGTGCCCAGTACCTTCGTGTGACCGAAATCCATCGTGCCGCATGCCCTGCGTATGTAACTGCATTTGGTTGCACTGTGCAAGACAATCTCCCCAGATGACTGACCAGCATCGAGTCCGATGTCGCGCCAAACTCCGCGATGCTCGAACAAAACCAAAGAGAAATCCGCGCCACAATGCTCCACATTAATGCACCCAATCAAACCCGGTCTCGCCAAACGCCCACCGTGCAAGCGTCGGGCCTATCAGTATATAGTTCCACTTCATACCACTCTTCGACAGGTCCCCCAGGCCCCGACAATCTGTCGAGAACCAAGTACAAATCTCCAGACGAATACAGGTCAGGGTCAATGTCGATGGCGTCAGTACGAATCGTGGCCGAATCTGCATATTGTCCGTCCTCGCTTGCAACCAGGAACTTACGCTCAGGTCCACGTCCTACCTCGATGCTGAACCTCATCGGACTGCGTGTAGCAGGGAGCAGTCCAAGTGCGCGGGGCGTGGTGGCTCTCAGAAATCGGACAACGATAGTGTATTTGGCCAGATATCTTGGATGGATGGGAGCCACCACCTCGTGCACATCAGCCCTAAAACATGCGAGCCCGAGCTTCATAACCAATAGGCCTGCACCATCTCGAGGTATCTGCTTAAGTGTAACTTCCTTCGTACTGTCAACTCGTAATGTATATTCACCAACCTGTCCAGGCTCGAAGAGCGAGCAAATGATGGTGTAGAGACCAGGCTGCAAATCCTCGGTCTCAGCAAGGACACACCGTACACGATGGTCGCCCGAGTCTGCTAGAACGTCGCGGCTTTGGAGCCGATATATTCTTTTTCCGTAACCTAGCGTAAGCTTGACATGTAGTGGATTCTTTTGGCTCGTGCTTGTGAGCAGAATGGCTAGTGAGACTCTCTCTTTGACCTCAAGCGTATACTGAGGGTTCTCAAAATATCTAGAGGAGTTTATACTGCCGCCCGCGGTCTGTTTTGTCCATTCGCCAGTAACAACTTTCTGAATAGGGTATCTATGCACGGCCGGTTCAAGATCAATCTCAGAATTCGAGAATACTGAGAGGGAAAACGTGTACAAAGACGGTGGCAGCTCATCCTGGTCTACGATGACAGTGTGTGTCATGTCGGCTTCGGACTTCCATCGAAGGAGGCATTGGGGCGTTGTAACATAGTCGGCACTCTCGAGGTATGACTCTTTTATATACAGTCGCTCTCCTTTTCCATCACAGACGAAGATGCTCATATAGCCTTTCATTGCATCCCCAGACGTGTCCATTTGATTATCAGCACGCACACTTCCGTCGTTGAAAGCATCTGAATCCTCTTTGGAACCCGCAGGTGCATCTCGAAAATGGCGTGTGAGTAGAAACCAAACATTGTCTGCATGTTTTGAGTGAAACGAGAACTGCGGATGAGCCACAAGACAAGGCGTATTTCCATCTAAGTCGTCAGTCAGCCACTCAAAGTGAATATCTTGCCGATATCGAAAAAGACCAGGGTTCCAGTTCAAATAAAGGCTTTCAAAATGTCTGACGACTTGCTCCAAGCCAATCCAAAATGTGGTAGGATGCGGTTGATCCACTGAAGGCAGACTATCCTGGTGGTATGCTTCGAGGCTATTTTTAGACCCATCGCTTGTCGGAGATGATTTGAAAAGTGGGCCTGTTGAAGGCCGTGGGCCACGCCATCCTCTTCCCTCTACCCATGGATTTTTAACGAGGAATAGTCGATCCTGGTCAGTATCTTTCACGTCTAAAACAACGTAGCTATGTTGACCCTCCAGTCCAAGTTCACGCGATTGCCTATTGGACATTTGCCCTGTGCCAAGGGTCACGAGAACGTCGCCATAGGCAAAGGCCTTGTATATCCGATTCCAAAGTTCGTCGGGCACGACATCAGATCTGTAATTGTAAGCTAGTGCTATTAAGCAAATTAATCATACGTACTCTTGTAGATGGACCTGTTCGGGGATCCAGCCTGTCAGTGTCCAGAGATCACTGCAGGAATTGCTGCCTGGGAAGTCATATCCACCGCGGACCTTAAGGTATGCTTTCTCAAGTAGAGCGGGCCAAAGAAGAGAAGGTTGGCGTCTGTCTACAACATGAAGCATGCGTGTGTCAGACAACGGGAGACGGTCGTCAATTGTGACTTTCCTCCAGCACCCATTGAAATTCAAACGGACAATGTATTTTCCGTTTGAAGATATCACGGGTCTTCCAAGATTTTTATCGAAAGGGTAGAGCTTGGTGGAAAGGATCTAGTACAACATGTCAGTAATGTCTTCCACTGCTAAAGGTCATCGACATCACAAACCTGATCATGTCCTCGCTCGTGCCTAGCAATACCAGCACAAAGGCTAGCTACCACAGAGCAATCTGTTGCAGCGTCTTGAACAAGATCAATAGGTCGAGAAGTAAACATCAAGGGTCCTATATTATTCTTATCACCAGGGAAGATCGAAGGTGGAGGCATGGCTTCGTTAGCCCGAACCCAGCCTCGAAAGAACTGCTGTTGGTGGCTCGATAGACTAAGATCTCGGGGCTCAGTAAACATGCCTTCCTGATCATCGAGAACAAACTCGCTCGATTTTGGAAACGTATCCCAAGGCGGACATTTGAAACTGTTAACGATAGAAGCTTTGAGTAGAATTATCTCCTCTTTCCTTGTCCGCTTCCTCGACGAGATAGGCTCAGGTAGCCTTCGTATACGAGAATGTGAGGCTAAAGATGGCAGGGTTGGTGTGTTTTCGTAATTCTTTGAGAGCGTGCTAACCGTATGTAGTTCTGGGCGCTTTAAGAAGAGTGTCCCATCCGTGTTCTGGGCCTCTTGTTGGGACACATTCGTTGCACTGACTCTTGGGGTGTCCTCCTTGGCAGCAGACTCAGGGAGCACAGGAGCTGTAGGATTGAGCGACAAGGTAGACAAAGATACGGCTGAAGTGGGAGATATATTGTTAGTAATTCCTGTGTTCAAGTTCGAAGAAAAACCCATGTGTCCCATCTCTGGCTCATCACGGGTATTAGATTGAGCAACATCTGCAGCCCATTGGCCAATCTCTTCAGACTTGGACTTCTGGACTTCTACGTTTTGGGTTGTCAGCTGTACTTCTTGTTGCGGTTGTGATTGCGGGGCTGGCTGAGGGGGGACTGAGAGTTTGGCTGGGGTCCAAGGCGCATTGCTTTTGATACGCTCTGCCACGTTCGCAATATCCGAGAACTGGCTCCTCAGTTTCTTCTTCTCTGTGGGATTGGAAGCCAGCTTGATTGCGTTCATCAGATTCTCCATGGTATGGATGGCCAGCGTGAGCGCTTCTTGCTTCGTAGTTGCAGCATCAAGCTGGGAATAATAGTTCTGCACTGGTGTCAGCACTACTCACCCGAGATGACGCCTCATTGATTGCAAAAGCTGTCATGTCAGTGATACTTACGTTTGCAGCGGCTTTATAGGCCTCTATCTGGGCAGCTTCGTCCGCCATCTTTGGCTTGCACGAACTCCCGGCAGGCGAAGGATCGGGAGAATGCTTGATCTTGTGGTGCATTAGTATAGGTACGGACTGGGAATACGAGAGTAAGGACTGGGTGGTCCTTCGTGTTGTGGCCCAGTAAGAGTTGCAGCAGCTGGGCAGCGCCGGCGCACGTGCCTCCCCAAAGATTTGGGTGACTGTCATTTACAACAGCGTCTATGCGCACAGGCATGGTACCGAGTCGGTACGCTTAATTCTACTTCACTACATGATTTGCTTTGCATCGCCTGCGAGAGATCCTCGATGAGGCTCTAGTGAGGCAACACAGCCGAACAGTGCGCACGGGTCACTCTATGTCATCTCGCGTGTCCGCCGCCCCGTCTACGGCCTCTAACTCAACCTCGGCCCAGCTCGGGTCTCATCAGCCAAAGGAAAATGCTCTTCCACACCAACCCAGAGTAGCAAAGCAATAGCACCTCTACTCCGTTTTGTCACTCCTTGCTATTTTATATATTCCCTCTGTCTAGTTACGCACATCCGACCCAGCCTTGTGGCCATGAGATAGTGTTGAACTCAATCTATCGAGATTCCCCGCAACCCCGGTCGCACGAACTCCCGCCGCTAATCTGCCACACGTCGTCACCACTCCACAACCTCCAAATTCAAGTGGACGAAAATGGCTGGAGCTTCCAAAGTAGAGAAGCTGCCCCCCTGGGGCAATGCCATTGCTGGCTCTGCAGGAGCCGTGCTTGCGAACGCGTTAGTCTATCCGTTGGACATGTAAGCTACCCTTGAGAATATCCGTGGGGTTATGGCCCACGGTAACGACGCGTCGACACAAGTTGATATCATATGCAGTGTAAAGACACGACTACAAGTCCAAGTGAAGCGCCCGGCGACCTACGCCGAAGCCGCCGCCAGTTCCGACGATGAACATTACCATTCCACCGTTGATGCAATAAGGAAGATCGTAAAGGCAGATGGTGTGATGGGGCTGTATGCGGGCATGCCAGGCTCTCTCATCGGCGTTGCGTCAACCAATTTTGCCTATTTTTACTGGTATACCGTTGTCCGCAGCATCTACCTCCAGTACTCCAGTGCACCCGGAACGGCAGCAGAGTTATCATTGGGAGCTGTTGCTGGAGCTGTTGCTCAGCTCTTTACTATCCCTGTCGCAGTGGTCACAACACGCCAACAAACAACGAGTAAGCATGAGCGGAAAGGCTTAATTGCTACTGGGAAAGATGTCATAGATAGCGAAGATGGCTGGACCGGGTTGTGGAGGGGATTGAAGGCGAGCTTGGTGCTCGTTGTGAATCCTGCCATCACATATGGAGCGTATCAGCGACTGAGAGAAACCATTTTTCCAGACAAGAAGGCATTGAAACCTTGGGAAGCTTTCGGTATGTTCCTATTTCCGCACTAGGACGTAAGAAAGGCTAACAGGCAACAGCCCTGGGTGCAATGTCTAAGACCCTTGCAACTATCGCAACACAACCACTCATCGTAGCCAAAGTCGGTTTGCAGTCAAAGCCCCCACCAGCAAGGAACGGCAAGCCTTTCAAAACTTTTGGCGAAGTCATGCAGTACATCATACAGCACGAAGGCCTCTTGGGCTTATTCAAGGGCATTGGCCCTCAGATAATGAAGGGGCTTCTTGTGCAGGGCTTTCTTATGATGACGAAAGAGCGCATCGAGCTCACCTTTATCCTTCTCTTCAGATATTTTCGCCAAGTCCGTGCCGAGAAGCTGCAGAAATTGGCTGCTCTTGCCGCTGAGAAAGCCCAGCAGACTGCGCCAGTGCTTATAAAATAGTTATGCCGAAACGCATTGCGTTGATTTTGAAGGGTTCTTGTATATTGCACTTGAGCATAGAATTTTAGTCACTGCTCGGCGTTCAGGTGCTATCTACATGGGTTATATATGATTTGTATGATATCATGCAATTTATCGATATCTTCAACTTATAAACTCAACCGCTGATTTACTGGTGTCAACACTATAAATTGCATATCATGTTAACAGCTGATGGGACTGGAATATTTTTAATGTCCCACTATAGGGAATTCAGTCAATTTCGACTCTGTTGGCACCCAAGAGGATCCCAAGCATATGAGCAATGAACTAGACGGGTAGGGCGACAGATTTATATATAATAATGACCTGTTCACGGTACCTGGACAACGAGAAAATGCACGGGTGAATATATGCTTAGTATTGGTTTTTATGTGAATGATCCGCAGCCGCACATCGGGATACGTAGACCGTAACAGCACCTTATCGGCGTATCACAGCCTGTAAACCATCGCGCAGGCAGCCTCTGGATCATGCCAGAGATAAAGCCATCCTCTATTTTATATGACCGCCCAGCTGTCGCACCTAGTCTATGATCCGTCGCTCGGTCATGGGGAACAGCTTAGTTGATCTTCTTGAGTTCGACATCGCTATAGTTTGGTCAGCATGCATCCACATGTGAAGCTTCAGTGTCCTCAATACTTACAAAATGAGATCTGAGTTTGCGGGAATAAGACCGGCAATGCTCTGTGAGCCATAGGCAAAGTCGCTGGTGATGTCTAGAGTCGCCTTTTCGCCAAGCTTCATCTGAACAACGCCCTCGTCCCAGCCTGTCTCTGTCAGCTCCTCCATCACGCAATAGTATGTTGATGACCTGGGAGATGCCGCCCCTAACCGGGCGACGTCATCGCCATCGAACCACTCACCCTTGATGACGCGACCGATGCCAATGGGTGTCTGGAAAGGTCCACGGCCAGGCTTCTCGGTGGTGTCGAACACCTTGCCCTTGGAGCCATCCGCGTTCTTCAGGTAGCCAGTGTACAGCATGGTGACGGTGTCACCGGCCTTGGGAAATGGGCCGTTGCCCTCGGAGGTGGTGGTCTTGGTAACGCCCATTTTTGCAGCTGAGGTGTGGAATGCAGAAAGTGCAGTGCGTGGGTTGGGTGTGCGGGTAAGAGTGTAAGCGATGTGTGGGAGACGTTTTAAAAGAGAGGACATGAGGGGCTGAGGGGAGGGGCAGGTTTTGAGCGGGCTCTGCTTGCTTGTGCTGCGTTGCTGGGCTATGGAATGGAGGGGCAGGTGGGGTCGCTGTCAGGGGCAGTGTTTGGCTAGCTCGGTGGCGCAAGACACACAGCCATGCAGGGAATCTGCGCGCGAGCGAAGCCTCAGATGCAGTGAGATGGAACAAGGCCTATCATAGAGGGAAAGTATTGCGCCATATGCATTCGTTCCGCCGTGGCGTTCGGATGGGAGGGAAGAGCACTGGGGAAGTTCTCCAGGCTCGCTCAGCCCCGCGGATGGCGCGTCTCGGGACAGCATGCAGCAAATACACGTGCAACGAGATTCGAGCTGCGACAGGTTGCCGGCCTTTAGTAGAGTAGCATCTGAATGCTACCTTGGATACTTTTACTGCGTTGTGCTTGACAGTGTACCGAAGCAGTGTTGGCTGCCAGGGTAGATGCGAATTGTGGATGCAGAACAAATGTACGGTTTCCCCAAGCCCTACGTCACCAGAACGAGCCCTTTCCCCGTATGAGCATGATCTGAGATTAATGTATATACATAAGTGAAAAAATGAGATCACGTGATCACGTGGCGTTGTCAAGTGTTGGCCGCGCGCTTCTACATCACCTTCGCGCGTACAACACCCACTTTCGTTTATTGGAGCTTTCCGCCTATCGATCTTACCTTTGTCACACGCTCTCTATCATTGCGTACTCGGCTATAGCCAAAGACGCGCTCAATCCCATGACCGCAGTCTCTTCCACCCAAAACATCAACAGCCGCGAAGTGGGGCTAGCAGCCCGGTGTTGACCATGGACCACGCGACGCTCGTCTTCGCCTCCGTTTTCCCCGTTCCCTCGCTCTCGCATACGACTCCTACACCCGTTGCGACACCGGACCTCGGACATACAGCGCCAGGAACATCTTTCGGCAGCCCATACCTTGCCAATGCAAGCGGAGCGCAACATGGTGCCGTGAAGCGCAACCTCGCCTGGAGTGCCGCCACTCGCTTTCTTAGCTTACCAAGCAACATAGAGGAGTCTAGGAGATCTCCTAGAAGAGGCACAGATGTAGAAGAGGCTCTGAATTATCTATTGGTCGGTGAGGGGCAGAGTCACGACGGAGAGGAGGGGCTTGTAGATTGGTATACAAACGAGGTCCGGATACATTTCGCGACATTCGTGAAGCCTAATCTAACAGAGCTTTGGGAATCGGTATGAACCCCAAGCATATAAGGTAACAGTTGTACTAACGGTATACAGGAAATAACCTTGCGTAAAGCTTGGGATGTTCTCGAGGAGACGCAACAAATCCTTGAGCGAGTTCAAAAGTTCTACTATCAGCCGTTCACCGATCACATAGTGCCTTTCCTACACCAAGCCGCCAGTAACATCACGATTCGTATGAGTCAATCGGAGGACACTGTCGACACCGATTTGGTAGAAGCCGCTATACAAAAGTTCCGACGAAGTGGACATGCCGCTTTCATACACAGTCTACCTCCAGCACGCTTCTCGAAGACCTTCAGCTACATGCTCTATGATGCTGGTTGCAAGCTGTTCCGGCTGCGCGATCGACAAGGCGGTGTTTCTACCAGCACAGCGTCTGAAAGTGCTACTGAGGTCCGCATACGAATGACCAACCTTCTCACCGGCCTAGAACGTGTCGGTTTAGGACAGGAAAATGCTCAGAGAGCACTAGCTCATGCAATGAATAAACTGTTGGACACTTTTATCAGCAGTCATTACCTGAAGGTCGATTGGTATACGAGGACGTCCGTTGTGTCGGATTTGCGGTCATGGATAGAAAATGGGTTCTGCCCGCTTGTCGAGCTTGTCATGGAATGCTTGAGATGTGACTCAGTCACTACACAGCCTTTACAGCTGAAGCAATGGCAGGAAATGGCTCTGGCCAGACTAGGCAGGGCAAGGGTGGGTAATCTATTTGACTTCGTCATCAACTGGGACCAGAGCTTGGGCGCCATACTCGACTTGAAAGTATGTATGAATACCCTTCAATAACTATTTAGCTAACCATGCGTAGGAATATTTGAGGCTCGACGGGGCTAAGGAGCATCTCAAATCTCACTTTTCCCAGCAGGTTTCAAAACGTCTGCTGCAGCCCGGCGCTACAACGACCTACATTTTAAATGTGTATATCTCCATAATACGCGCTTTTCATACGCTCGAGCCCAAAGGCGTCTTATTACAAAGTGTGGCACGTCCAATTCGGAGGTATCTCAAAGAGCGCGAGGACACAGCTCGTATCATAATATCCAGCCTTCTCATGGACTTGGATGATGAAAACAGCGCGAAGCTCATGTCTGGTACCGAACTTTCCTATGAAATTGCCAGTGAAATGGCAAAACCTTTCGCGCGTACAGGCGATGCCGATAACGAGCTTAATTGGAACGACATGAATTGGCAACCCCCTCCATACGATGCATCCCCAGAATACAAGAAGTCTAAGGTAGAAGATGTGATATACTTTCTCTTGACACTATGGGACCGCGATGACTTCATCAACGAATTAAAGAACATATTGGGAGAACATTTACTTCGATGCCAAGATCCAGAATACCAAAAGGAGATACGGTTGCTTGAGCTCATCAAGATCAGACTGGGAGAGGACAAACTTCAGGCATGCGAAGTCATGTTGCGCGATGTCTTGGAGTCCAGACGTATAAATGATACAATTCGAACAGCTAACGAACAAGCTCAGGATCAACTACCTCAGACTCCTCTAGGTCCCGGACTGGGAACATCTCAACGCCAGCGTCCAGTTGCTTCACCCGCTTCATTGTCTCCAGGCCCAACCCTCAATGCACAGATTCTTTCGTCCTTCTTCTGGCCTATACTCCGTGATGATACTTTCCGTGTCCCAGCGGAAATTGAGTCGCTTCAACAGGAATACGAATCGCGCTTCGAGCGTATCAAAGGTATGCGTAAACTGCGTTGGATGAACGCTCTAGGAGATAGCCGCGTAACACTTGAATTTGAGGACCGAACAGCTGAATTCGATAATCTAACGCCATGGCAAGTTAGCGTGGTATACGCATTCCAGGCCCAACCAGGCGAAGAATGGGTAGCTAAGGGAAAGGGAAAAGGGAGCAGTGAAGGCATAACACGAAATGTCAAGCAGCTTGAAGACATGCTTGAGATGGAAGAGACGCTTGTCCAGCAAGCACTCGCGTTTTGGGTCGGGAAAAGCGTTCTACGCGAAGTATCGCCCAACACGTACACCGTCATCGAGCGGCTTGATTCATCGACCAACGACAGCAACGCAGCTGCCGCTGCACAAGAACTCGCTGAAGTACAGGCAGCACAGTCGACAACCGTTAAATCACAGACTGACGTGTTAAACGAGAGGAAAGACGTGTACATGAGTTTCATCATTGGCATGTTGACGAACCAAGGTAATATGCCCATTATGAGAATTCTCATGATGATGCGGATGATGGTTCAGGGGGGATTCCCCTTTGGAGTAGACGAAGTCAAAACGTTGTTGGGAGAGATGGAGCAGAAAGGCCAAGTTGTGCCCTTGGGAGGCGATGTTTGGGGTATTAAGAAGTAGTATAACTACGAGGATGCCCAGAGCAGGAACAACGAAAAGTCTCGTTCGAGATCCAGCATTCATCACAGTTTCCCTCAAGTATATACTACAGCACGAGGGCATCACAACTCAACAGGGGCTTAGGCGAGATTGAGTTTTGAGAATAATGACTACGTAGGGACGTATGCTGAAAATGCAGACAGCTAAATTAGCTAATCTTACATTCCCATTAAGACTATAACTTGCTGCATTTACTAACCGAAACTACCACGCTCCGCACTAGAGATATAGACCAGGTCGGTAATTGATTAAGTTTATTAGGGCTGGATACTAAAGGTTTCATTTCTTCACTTGAATTCGTATACAGAACGTGGACTTGCGCCCTGGACATAAAAGTATCCCAGAATAAAAAGAGTATAATATATATAGTATACAAAAAGAAAGAACTAAAATTAAAAAAGAAGGATCTTTTTAAGATCTTTCGTCTTTTTAGGAAGTTATTGTACTTAACTTAAGTTCTTTAATCGTTCCTGTATCATATTGTTAGCGTGTTTTTTAATGGATTTCTCACTTACCTTTTATGTTGGCTGGTCGCCATATGGTACCTGCTGCGCCACTGGATGAAGCATCTGTTGTGCCTTTTTTTCATCCAGCCTAGTGTCCTTGCAGCCCTTTTGACACTAGCCCACCCAGAGGAGCCATCTAGGGAGTTTTTCGTTTCTCAACCTAGTGTTTCTCTACTCTGGCCCAAGGTACTTTTTATCTTCGGCGAGCCTGGGGCTCGAACCGGCGAATTAAGATTTTAATTCTCCCAAATCAAGAGGTATGTTCTTTACAGCTTTGACTATTAAGCTCACTTGATTGGTGATGGTCGTTCCATTTCTAAAATAAATATATACACCCGAGCTACACAATTAGTGAGTGTTGCATTGACCTGGCTGATTCTAAGATACCATAGAGTTTAACGCTATACGCAGCGTTCATAGCATCTATTCAGAGGGTACCAAATTCTAGCTCTGGCAACGAACGTCTGTAGATGAAAAAATTCTTTAAGACTGGAACGACTTATTAGAACAGAATGAGATCTTCTATAATAGATTATTATGCTGCGCGAAGCCAGTATACGAGGCGCCATCCCCGCACCCATCGAGTACCTTTTTTACCGTTCTTCTGGATTTCCGTAACAGGGGAAGCACCGTTATCTTAAAGATTTTCCTTGTGTGTAGGACGCAAGTTCACGTTCCGTGTATAGATTCAAGGAAAAAATAAACAAACAACACCTATCAAGATAATCATTTATTGGAATACAAAAAAGCATAGGGAGTGTCGATAGCCCGCCATAGAGAAAGCTACAACTATTATTTCTCTGCTGGACGACAAATATGTCCATCACTAATACCCTAGCTCCCTCGCAACATCCTCAATTCCCTTCACCAATCCCTCCAACGTCCCCCTCATTGTCCCGCCACTAACCACCACTCTAAAGAACTTACCCTTCTCTCCCGGCGCATAATCGACCATGAAGCCCTTGGGGATAAGCCCAGCCGCAATCTGGCTCGTTGCCTTCCCATTGGCCTCTTTGTCCGCGCTCAACTGCCCATTCTTCGCATAATAGAAACAGACCTGCATGCATGGCAGCGGCTCCGGGCTGATCGGGATGAAGTGCGGAGAGGCCTTGAGCAAGGTGTTGAGATAGGCGGCGTTGTCATGAGCGCGGGCGACCAGCGAGGAGAAGTGCTCTGCGCCATAGTATTGCAGCGCGAGGAAGAATTTCAACGAGTCAGCGCGCCGGCCGCACTGAGGCGTCAGATCAGCCAGGTCGTATACGTCGTCGACGGAGTCGCCGGCGTTGTGGAACAGGTAGCCAGCGGGCAGCGTCATGGCGGCCCAGAAGGTGCGCAGGTCGTGCGTGAGCAAGAAGCTGCATGTCATGGGCACACCGAGCATCTTGTGGGGCGTGACGGCGATGCTGTCGGCGAGGTGGGCGCCCTCAAGGTGTTGAGCGCGAGACTGCGCGTTGAAGACGACGCTGCCGCCCCAGGACCCGTCAATATGCAGCCAGAGGTTGTGCGCCTTGCAGATGGCGGAGAGCTGTGTGAAAGGATCGAAGGAGCCTAGGACGGTGGTGCCGGCTGTCGCGTTGACGAAGAAGGGGGTTTCGCCTTTGGATTTGCTTTCTTGCACGAGGCGCTCAAGTTCCGAAGGAATCATGCAACCCATCTCATCAACAGAAACGCTGATCACGTTCTTGGATCCTAGGCCGAACATTTGTGCCGCTTTTTCAAGTGAGTAGTGGCCATGGGCCGACGTGAAGAGGGTGAAGCGGTGGGAGCCATTCCCATGCTCCTTGGTGGCTGGATACAGTGTGTTGCGGGCAATGACTATGGCAGAGGAGTTTGAAGCTGAGCCTCCAGGCTGAGATATGCCGCCACAATGCGGGGACGTGTAGCCGAAGAGTTGGGCAAGGTATTTGGTGGTGTACTTTTCCACGAGAGTAAGCACCGGCGACACCTGATAGACATGCGCCTGAAAACGAGTTTGGTGAGAATTTATAAAGCATTTCAACGACGGAAAGATGGGGCTACATACGTTTGTGTTCAGGGTAGCAAGGAGAAGTTCCGATACGACACCAACCTAATACTCGTCAGTCCATCCTGTCCCGTCGATCTCTTTTCCGAGATGAAACTCACAGCATTCGTACTCGCATACAACTTGTCCATAAACCCTTGGTCCCACGTGTTTACACTGTACCTCAACACCTTGTCTACAATCTCTACTAACCCCTCTTTGCCACTACCCTCTACTGGGACCCCCAGATTCAGCAAGGCCTCAAGCTTCTTGGGCGGGTGATGTTCTATCAGTGCTGTTCTAGGCCCGGTTCCAGAAACGGCTAAACCATGTCCTGTGTACTTCACAGCAGCATCTTTATCCGCTGCACGAATATAGGGTATGATGAGTTTTTGAATAGCATCAAGAAGCTATTCCGTAAGACAATGTTGGTAGGATTCGAGATAAGCAGTCATACCTCTTTGACTTCATCAGCTCGGCTAAGAGCTTCCGGCGGGTTCAGAGTTTGAGTCATCGTACCAAAGGCTTTTCAGAGAAAGTTGCGATTACAAGGAGAGCACTTTGTTTGTGGTAGAGGCTGCAAGATAACACAAAGATGTCGCCATTGACTTAGTGTTTGCCTCAGCATAAATAACTTAGTCGGTGGATAAGACTGGTGCAACCGCCGACGCGAACGCACCAAAGGTATTTAGGTCGAATCAAAAACGACGCGAATCCTCCAAGGACCCCACATCAACGCCACCCTATGACTATAGTAGAATGTGCCGTGGGCACATGTACAAAGAAACGGCAAAACACCGACCCAATGCGCTCCGAGCCGCGTTGTTTTTCCTTTACCTGCGACTAACCGTTTTGGTGGGTATACCTACGCTATGCTTCCAGCTCACTCCGTTTTGTCCTCTTTCTTGTTCTCCTTCTTGGACTGGGCGGCATCTCTCTTTGCCTTATCTGCTTCCATTTTTGCCTTTGCCGCCTTTGACTCTGCGAACCTCTTACGCGCCAATTCGAGAGCCGTCATGTGATCACTATTTTTCCGACTTTGGGTAGGCGGAGTTGTTTCGCCATTGCTTTCGGGAAACGACTGGAAGCCTTCATTTCCAGCAGCATAGCGTGATGCTTTGACCCAGTCATGACGACGTCGCCTATAGAGGTCCATGCGCCAATTACGCCATACAGCGCGGCCTACATGGGATTCGCGAAGCGCAGCCTCGTTCTCAGCAAGCTCTTCAGCCACACGTTCTCGGATGAAAGCAAGGCCATGGGTGCCTTGCCAGACCGAGTCTATGACGTGAGAGCCTACAGGGTCCAAGGCAAGCTCACCGATATGGCCGTAGAACTGTTGAATTACTTTCCTTCGAAACATAACTGTAGCATGAGGCGATGCCAAAGCTGCTTGCAATGTCCGCGAAGCGGCAGGATCGCGAGCAATCTGGAGGGTCAGCTGTTCTCCAAGTTTCGTGAAAGATTCGAAAATCAAGTTGCCCAAATGGCCATCAACCGTCATCATCGTCTGCGCAAGCAAAGACCCATGAACTTTGTCTGACTGGGGAGACTCGTTCTTAGAATTGGCCTTGCCATCCGCAGAAGGAGGGTCCCCTAACTTCAAAACGCGCGTGATATCGAACCCGTTCGAGCCGCCGTATGCAGCTTCAAGCTGTTTAGCGATGGGGAGAGTATCTGCTCCTCTGGCAACGCAACGCTCAATCAAAGTCTTCAATATCGAGGTTCGATTGCGCTCAACAAGCCCAGGAATCTGCTCAATGATTTGGCGCGTAGCATCTGCAAGGTCTTCTTTGCTCAAACGCTCCAGTATCTTGGCCGCAACATAGCCTGCAATTTCATTCCGTGCCAGGCTGCCCATACGGTTGTGGAAGAACTGTTTGTAGATGGACTTGAATAACTTCCCTGGAGCATTCTCCAAGATTGTCTCCAGTAGCCTTGAACCAACCGGGTCGTATACCAAGCCATTAATGAACGAGGCGCTTCCTGTGCCTTCCCTTATAGGATCATCTGGGAGAAGCTTGTGGATGATGGAGTTTTCGTCCTTGGCCCGGGATTTTCCGAAAAGTGTGAGCTCCAACTTGAGCATGAGCTGTAGGGTAGGGTTTCCAGTTGGGTGTGTGGCCAGCATGCGAAGATAGTTTGTGTCTAGATTAGCGACACTGTCGTGGATAACTTTATTGAGGGCACTGAGGAAAGACTGTGGTACTTGTCTCTCTCCTAGAACCTGCTCACTGTTCTTATCTGAGCCGGGTACTCCCACCTTCTCCTTCTTTTTACTGTGCAGAGTCGATTTGTTGTTCTGTTTCTCAAGCGGAGTACCAGACAGAACGATCAGGAGTACGCGCAAGACATGCGATGCAAATCGCTCGGTAATGAGATAGCCCAAATATCCCTCCAACTCATCGAGTGTGTATAGAAACAGGTTCTCCATGGAAACGACGATGTGATTAGGATCGGACGATAGCGGCGTGTGTATGAGGTCGGGCTTGGCGACTTCTTGCGAGACGACAGGTGCGGTTTGTATGAAGAGAGCCTCGCAGCAATGCGAAGCGAATCGGTGCTGCACGAGGTGCACAAAGCTGTCATGGTCAGCGCAGGAAAGACTAGGTAAGGTGCATGGAAGACTTGCTGTCCGCTGAACTTTTGAAAGAGGTCCTTTAACTGGCTCGGCGACGACAGGAGGATCAGACGCTCCATCAGACGCGAGCAGGACTGGCTGTTCGCAATTTTGAGTTCCTTGCCGCTTGCTTCCTTCCACACGCTTTCGATGAAGAGACTGCGCTCGTCGGGACCGTCGAACTGGTTCAGCTCGAGCATTTCGTCTGCACGCTTGAAGTACTCCTGTTCGTCATCGTCGAGCATGCCGTAGAAAGGCATGGCCTCTGGGCGAGGGACACCCTCAACGGCGTCATCTTGCGGCGGTGGCGGAGGCGGCGCCTGGTCGTCAACGGTCGGCTCGTGGCCGATTTCGAGGCTGGTTCTGCGGCGCTTGGGTGCAGCTTCGGGGTCGTCCTGCTCCCGCTTGCGCTTCTTCTTCTGCTCCTCGCGGCGACCGCGCCTCTTGTGTTCCTTGGGCATGGCGGGTGTGGTGGCGTTGTGTGCTGCTGCGAGGCCTGCGAAAAATATATCGGCAGGCTGCTAGCTCCGTTTCGCCTATCTGGATTGCGGGGATCAGAGATCGGACTTTGGCCCGGTTTGCCTCCCAGCAAGGGCAGCGGCTTTATACGTGCCAGAACAGCGTTGCCGCGGGAGACCGGGGAAGGGGCAAAGAGTGTCTCGCGGCAATGGGCGCACGGCAGAGCCATTGGGCGCGTGCGGGCTCCTCGAGCATGGCCTGAGATGTGCATCAAGGGCGTGGCATGTTGGACGCAGCCGAAGCATGGGCTGGCCTGTGCATGGTCTTCCAGATCGATCGCCACCATCGAGCGAGTGTTTGGCCCACGGCCAGCAAGTTCAACCGACACCAGACGCACATTCGCCGCCCGAGCTCCCAAGCTCCCGCTCCAAGATTCCCAGATCCAAGCCAGCCGGCGCCCGAGCGCGCCCATCATGGACGACGTGCAGATTCGCGTGGCCGATTACCTCGACGACAAGCTGCAGACGCCCCAGGACCTCGACTCGCTCGATGCCTTGCTGGCCAACATCCACACCCAGCACGGCCAGCTCAAGCAGCAGCTGCACGACGCCCAGCAGGCCCTCGACGACGCAAAGCACCAGTCACACCTCCACCATGCCGAGCTCCAGGACCGCGCCCGCACCTACCACGCCCACCAGGCCGACATCGACCGCCGTCTGCTTGTCGTAGCCGCCTCTGAGACCAGCGACGATGCTGTGCCGCGCTTCCAGGCCGTGCTCGACACCCTGCAGCGCCTGGACGTGGCCGCCCGTTATATCGAGCTGCTCCGCGAGGTCGACGTGCTGAGCAGCGAGGCTCAGGCCCAGCTGCAGACGTCCAACGAGGCAGCACTCGCGCCTTACATCCAGCTCCGCTCCCTGCACTCCCGCCTAGCCCGCCTGCACGACGAGGCCGAGGGTGCTGCTCCACAATTGCTGTATCACGTAGACCAGATCACGCAGTCCCTGCGCTCCAAGATCCTGGGCGCCTTCTCTGCCGATCTGGACAAGGTGCTGAAGAAGATGAAGTGGCCCATCCCTTCTGCAGCGGTTGACAGTGCCCTGCACCACGAGTGGGAAGCCGCCGTGATGAAGCTGCTTCACCTGCAGATGCCCGAGCTGGAGGGCTCAAGTTACTCGCAGCGTCAGGGGAGCAAGAACACCCTCCCTGCTGTGCTGTTCCCATTTGAGGTGCTCGTGAAGCCGCTGGAGATGCGCTTCCGCTATCACTTCGATGGCGACAAGCCCACCAACCGCATTGATAGACCTGAATACTTTCTCTCACACATCACTACGCTGCTGAACGATTACAGCGGTTTCATCAATAATCATGTGCAGCCCCTTTTGCTCAAGCAGTTCCGTGGGACAGAATTCGCCCTCAACCCTGTCTTCATTGATGCAACTGCCGCCTTCATCACCGCCCTGCTTCCAATGTTGAGGGCGAAGATTGGCGTCCTCCTCCCGAAAGTGGCTGGCCAGCCCCAGCTGTTGAGCCACCTTATGCACGAGATCATGAGCTTCGACAATACCATTAGAGAGGATTGGGGTTACGACGGTGGCTATGGCTTGGAGGGGTGGAAGGGTCTATCGTGGGAGTTTCTTGTTCAGGCAGATTGGTTTGACAGGTGGCTGCAGGTCGAGAAGGACTGTACGATCCCCCCCTTACCACCCACCTGACGTCTCACGTCCGTTGCTGATGAGCGTATAGTTGCCTTGGCCCGCTACCAAAGCATTGTTGAGGCTCCCGATTTTGGTCAGTTGGACTACGAAAGCGTCGACCCGAAAGCCACAAAACCTACAAAGGGGGCAATACGTGTCAATGACTTACTCGAGACGGTAACCGGTAAGAACAATACGTCCGAATTTGACACACCACAGCTGATCCACTGTCTAGACCGATATCGACCCTTGGCATCCTTCTCTCAGAAGCTCAGATTTTTGATCGACATCCAGATTGCCATATTTGACAAGCTTCATGAGCGTCTACAGGGCAATCTGGAAGCCTATAGTACCATGACCACGACGCTGGGTCGTGCGGTGGGAGGTGTGTCCAAAGAGGAACAAGAGAGGCTGCTTGGCGTCGAGGGACTCGAGCGTCTCTGCAAGACATATGGTAGTGCAGAGTATCTGGAAAGGGCAATGCGGGACTGGAGCGACGACGTGGTGGGTTGCAGCTCTCCGCCATCCCCGAACTTCTGTATTCGCTAACGCATTTCACAGTTCTTCTTGGACATTTGGGAGGAATTGCAAGATCGTGCTCGACAGGCCAATAGTATTGGTGCCATGTCTGTTGCCGATGTTGCCGAACGCACTTCGAAAGCCGTGGGCGGCGACAGTGAAGGTGGCGCCCTGTTCGACGAGACAGCCGGGTGGTACAGCCGACTACGCATCCGCAGCGAGGAAACCATAACCGAAACCCTAATGAGTAATGTGCGGGAGGCGCTGCGGGGCTATCGACATATGTAAGTGCTTGAAGAGGCAATATCCGCGTCGGTTCGATATTTACTTTTGTAGAAACCCCTGGGCCACCCTTAACGGCCCCTCAAACGCCACAAACGCATCTCTCTCGCCTACCGCTGAATTAGACCCACTCCTCGCCTACTTGACCAGTTCACTGGGTTTCCTGTCCCGCGCCTTAGCTCCTGCGCCACTGCGCCGCATTGCTCGAAGAGTGCTCGCTACCGTGTCAGACACGCTTTGGGACAACGTGCTCAGCCGTCACCGTTTCTCGACCGCTGGCGCGGCGCAATTATCGGCTGATCTTGCAGCCATCTGCCAGGTCGTAGACGAGATGGTAGGGACGAGGTTAGCCGAGACCGGGCTGCGCAAGTGCCTCGAAGGCGCTCGCCTTGTTGGGCTCCCTGTCAAAGGCTCCAAGCTAGAGGCGGGGCGATCCGCAGAAGATCAGGGCGGAGAGGATTGGGATGCATGGGATGCAGAAGACGATGAGGCGCTACCAAGAGCAACGAGCGGGACCGTTGCCACGGAGGGTGGCGAGCTCGGGCTGTGGGAAGTCGAGAGGAGGCTCTTCGCCGACAATCACAGCGCTAGGGCAGTGCTGGAGGAACTGGACATCGAAATGCTGAGCGAAACAGAAGCCAGAGCGGTGCTTGGCCGGCGAGTTGAAGTGGCGGGTTAGGCGCTGGTGGCTTGGGGTCCAGATGCAGACTCGATGGATATGTTGTGAAAAGATGAGAAGTGTTGCATGGTAAATGAATATTACGCCTGTAGAGGGATACATGGATGATGTACATCGGGAAGTGGTCGCCGACCTGTAGTCCCTTGCCCAGATGGTTATTCGCTGGATCTGCGGATCTAAGGTAGCACAAGGCAGTCATACGCAGCTGTATGTGGACCACCGGTAATGCGCAACTGCACGAGAAGTCGTGCAACTCCGCGGTAATGGATGGTTAACCGTGGAGACGAGCCACTAAGCATACTAGCGCATGGGATGCAAATTCGGTTTATTGCGTGTAATCTCTGGTCTGTGAACAGTGTACGGCAAGGGCCGAGTGGCAGTGCCGGAATACGGTCACCGGCCCAGATCACCAAATGAATGCACGTGCCAATTGTACAGTTATAGGTTCATCGTATTATAAGTAGCTCATCAAATCATACATGATGGAAGTCCGTCTATTACATCCATCCATTCAACCGCTCAAACACAGGCCTCACGTCTCGATTCCACTTGTCGTCCAGATGGGCCCACCAAGTCCTTAGTCTCGTCTTAATTGGAGAACTTCTCGGGGACCTTCTTTCCCGTAGCCTTTTCGAACATGTTGCGAGCACCGTCCGTCTGGGACGCAACCATTAGTACATGCGACTCATAATGGGGAGGAACGGAAAATGCGAACGTACGATCTTCTCATTGATGTTCCTGTTCTTCTGGGTGTTCTGACCCCATGAGCCCCCGAACTTCTTCTCGACGGCGTCGAGGCCCTTGTCAAGGTAGTCTTCGTTCTGGGGATTGCTGCTGGTGGCCTGGTTGCCCGTGGTGTTGTTGCCGAAAGAGTTCATCGTTGCTTTTTATTTCCGTCTCGAACAAAAAGCCTTTTGGATAAAGTTAAGAGAAAAAATTGGTGGAAAAGCGCGTGCGAATTAAGATTTCGAGGTGGGTATGATGGTACGAGAGTGTATGTACGCTGCCGCCGCGGAGGGC
>Ga0247757_10000279_pt1 | contig 42958 bp, 41 predicted proteins | sample UWRJL126311R4_FD_180929 | JGI IMG/M metagenome (GOLD analysis project Ga0247757, IMG submission 180929) | Plant litter microbial communities from Arlington Agricultural Research Station in Wisconsin, United States - UWRJ-L126-311R-4 | ecosystem: Environmental > Terrestrial > Plant litter >... | reverse complement strand
TGCTATACAAAACCCCCCCCCCCCCCCCCCCTCTCTCTCTTTTCCTTTCCCCCTTTTATCCGCTTAGGATGTCTGCTGACGGAAAGAACAGATGGCACCGACTACGGCGCCGCAAAGGGCGGTCTCAAGAACGCAGAGTATTTCTACAAGAACGCCTTCTGCGCCATAATCGACTGGGGCTTCAACGCCTTCTTCTTCGAGGCCTTTGACGAGCCTTGGAAGCCGGAGTCTGTCGGTGACAGCGGCAAGGCTATCGACGAGACGACGTGGGGTGCTATGACGGCGGATCGGAAGAGCAAATATTCCCTGCAGTGCTAGAGGAACGTTGTCAGATGAGAGCAGATTGATTTGCGGAGATTGATGAACTATGTGTGTTGGACTTGTGACGGGATGTAGATAGGTAAAGGGAAGGGGGGAGGGGGGTTGGCGGTTGAGCGAGAGTGCAGGTGTATGTGTGGAAATTGTGTATATTCACTTGTGCTATTTCAGTCTCAAGTGTAGGGGCATGTACAGGATATCTATTTGGTCCTTTCCCTATCCCTTTTTATGGTGCTTAGTCATGTGTTATATATGCCCTCTTTTGGCCCTTTTAAGGTAGGTGGGTGAACTGCAAGTAGCATGTCGATAGTGGGTCATTCCTTTTCCCCTAGCGTTTGTGGCATAGCGAGGGTAACGAAGGGTGGGTAGGCATGTAATATATGGGATTGGATGGCACGCTAATAGTGTTGATGTGTGCATTAATGCACTACCATTCGGTCTTAACATCGTGCTTAGATAAGCACTGGCCGGATTCATGGCGAACCTCATTATTTTCTTTCAGCCTACGAAGCCCTCTTCTCCGTCTCTTCTCTTACAACCCTCCTGCCGTTCTTTTGGATCTTTGTAACAAGGGAAAGCGCTGATATCTTGAGATTCTTTCATATGTAAGACCTAAATCTATGTTCTGTATATGAATTCGAGAAGATGAAGGAACCAAGTAAGCTTTATATTCTCGTGTTCGTAGTTTTGTTTATTTTGAATTTTCGACTTTTTTGGGGGGATATATATAAGTGAAGCAGCCCGCGTCTTACCTATGTGGATGAAACTCAAGATAACAGGGTTTCCCAGTTCCAAAAGTCCAAGGAAATAGCAAGGCAAGATGCAAATTACCATGAACTCTCTAAGTAGCCTAACTCGGACTATCCTCAAATTGCTTTTAGGATGCCTAAGGTGCACGTCTTCTCTGCAAACACAAAGTAGGGACGTTACAAACAAGACAACCTTCCCAGATGCACTAAAACAAACTCCAAAGATAACAGTGCTTTAACTGCGGTGTAGTGACTCGAAAACGGTTGAAGATATTGAACTACAATCTCATAAAAGTAAGGAGCTTCGACGTCAAAGAAGTCCAGACGTATTTGGATACGTCATTGGTAAGTAGAGTAGAAGGAACTCCATGCGACGAAATTTCAGGATTTTGATACACGAGCTTAAGTGATAAAGTCATCGTACCGCCCGTGAACCAAGCTCTTGTAATGGTCTCGCCTTCGCCTGGACAGCGCTCGTCACTGTTGCCTGTCTTCTCTTACTCGCACCGTTGACTTCTTCCAGTCGCTGAAGCGTCTGTGGCCTTTCTCGATAGCGGCTCTTCTCTAGGCTCGCCACAACTCGGGCAAGCCACGCTGCTTATTCCTGTTTCCCCTATGCATTATTCGGCGCCATGTGTCGGGCTCAAGGTTGAAGAGCTTAATTAGTGTTTCAACAAGTCCAGTACCAGCAGCTAGAGTTACATCTAGATCGTACCCTGTATGTCATGCAGCACATCTGCTTTTGGACTGCGGGATTCACATGAGAGTTCGAGGGGCGTTCTGGTTTCGTGTCAGCCATATTTGCCTCGCCAATAGAAGTCTCAGCTGCCTTGGACGGTTCGGAAGTGGTTCTCGATAAGCTTGACGAAGTATGCGAGAGTCCTTTGGGGGTTGTTTTCCTTTCCCGTAGCAGGATTACGTCCCATCATGAAGCGTGGGACTGGCGACAGGAGAAACATAGTCCAGGGTTGTGATTTTATGATTGGGAAACTTGTACCTATACCATACCTTTACTATCTTCATGCCACAGAGCAGAGTCATCCCGATCACACACACCCTTAACCCTATGCATACCCCTTTCTTACCCTAACCTTACGAGCAAACCGAGAAGCTCAAATCCCTTCACAGCACGTAGAGATTTTACCTCGAACTCAATCCATCGGGCCCTGCTCCGGCCTGCAACCATCCCCAGTGCCCCAACACGAAAAACCGGGCAGAAAGACAGGATTCAACAACTCACCCGTCGACATAGTTTGCCCTAATCCTTAGCACCAACGCCGTGCTCTGTGCGCTCTTGTGCCATCCCGCCGCCCAAGAAACACGGCGCATGCGTCACATTGCATGGACTAACAGACACCTTTTCCCTCTCATCCGAGCCAGGAAGAACGAGGGGAGGCCGTTTCCATAGGAAGGTCCTTGGCCTCGTCAGCCTCACGGTGTAGATCGAATGGAACGCGCGAGGAAAGAAGGAAGGGGGCAAACACCGACTCTACCCAGTCACCCTGTGGTCTGCGCAGTTCACTGAAAAGGAGGGGAAGCAGACTCTTAATCCACACTTGACTCGCACTACGCGATTCCCACCATCTAGTGCCTCAGATAGCGGAGGCCGCCACAAAACATGGCGCGCTACAGCATAGCGATGGAGATGGGGTATAACGACGTGTGGTGGGCCACGGTGCGGTAGTGTGATGCATGTGGGCGTCTGGCAGACGTATCTCTCCGCGCAGCGTACTGCACGGGGGACGCATCTCTCGATCTACAGATGGAAAGGTAAGGATTGAACTTAGGCTGGGGTAGCGTTGGTACGGTGCGCTAGAAAAGGGTAGCGGGGAGGAGATGGACACGGAGGAAGATGGTGGCTAAGATGTCAGGACCCTGACTCGACGGGGAGTGCCAGGGAAAAGCTGAGTTGTGGCTGTGCAGAAATGCGTGGGTCAATGACGGAAAGCTTGTTGTCGATTTTTTTTCGGCGAGGAATGTGTGCGTGCGCGTGCAGACGGCATCACGACGGAAAACTCAACCCCCTATTCCACATGCCCGACAAGAATGTAGTACTTGATATTCAGCTTCCTTCGCCGCCGCAGCCTCGCTAACTCGCCCAACGACTGCGCCGGGCGGCCCTACACATGACGAAAACCCACGCCGGCCGCTGGTAACGACGTTCCACTCTCCAATGCGTCGCAAGCGTACCAAACAACTTCACGAGTCCACCCACAATTTCCGTCGGACCGTCGCATACTTCGCTGCTCTCCGCGGAACACACTCGTCTTTCCGTAGGAGCGGGAAGCAGGGAGAGCAATCAAGGGTAAACACCGGGCACACCTGCCCCACCAAATCGATCGTATGTCCCGAACCGTACATACCGTATTCCCATAACACAGCATCTCCCGATTCACTCCTACTACGCGCGCGGCCCTTCAGCGCCAGGCGGCAGATGGACAAGGTAAGAAAAAGGATGCATGGACGCCTCGTAAACCACTCAACTCGCGACGAAGCGGCTGGCCTATACCTTCCCGCGTTTCATGATACCTACCGGACACGCCCCTAGCCCCTACTTCCTCCCCTTTCCCTCACCCGTGCCGTCGGCGTGTGCCTGCCGACACCCTTACCTGAAGCCCTCCAACCCCCCACCCCTCCGTTGACCCATCTCTGGGTCCGTGGCTCGGTCGATCAAACGAAAACAGGTACGTACATACATGAGGGAAAAGAGCACGTGCAAAGCAGGAAGACGAACAAGGGTATATCATCGTTCATCCAACGCGCCTAAAAGATGCCAATCTATCGTTTCATACCCGATCGTGAAACACGGGTCCCCTTGACTCGTGGAAGAGTCGTTGGGGGGAAAGGTGACATTGCACGATGCTTGTTTGGCGAAGGAGACCTTTTCGAGCTGACTCGCATGCATGAGGTTAAGGTGTTGGGCGTTGATTCACCATCCCGAAGAAGTAGTGGTAGTTGAATCAATTGGGAAGGGTTGGCTAAGAATTTGCTGATCTCATAATATCTATACTTGCAACCCTTCGGGCCTGTTCCACCTTGGTTGCTTTCTTGCCTTTGGATACTCGTACACAGAAAGAATATCAGAAGAGTAAATAACTGGAAAACACGCTCCAGATCGTGTGCCGCTCCTGAAGAAACAGGCGGGAGATGGCAATAGGAAAGCGGGATGTACTTGTGCAACAGCAACCCCCGCTGTTTCATCACCGCATCCCTCCGAGCGAACGTAGCTAAAAAGTAAAAAATAAAAAGAGAGACATTATACCGAGGAGGACTGAGGGAAATCCAAGAGTAAAAAAAGACCACCAGTCCGCACTTTGTCGTTAATGATACCAAAAGAAAAGTTCTGTCCCTTTGCCAAATTCCCCCCCCACCTTACCTCGAACATTATGTATATACTCCCCCTTCCCCCTTAATAATTAGCAATACCAACATCTCCGCGTCTTCCTACAAAGTAAGCAAGGAGCGTAATAGCACAAAGAATGGTCGCTGCGTCAGATGGCTTGGTGGTTGGTGGCCCGTGTGACTCCCAATGGTGAAACCCCACCCTTCCCGTCATATTTTCCCACACCCATTCCCAAAGAAAGCGCCGTGGACATGATGACAATAGTGCTAAGACAAAGTAGATAACGAAAGCTGAAACGAGCCGATATTAGGAATTAGAGATGCGGAGGCTATAGCCCAAATACGTAGTAGGTGGTGGCGTAGGTTTTTAATCGATCCCGAGGAGGCCACTCGGTAGATACACCGAGATGTAGATGTACGTGTTCCGATATCGTGTGGAACCAGGCTGGCGGAGACAAGAGGAGAGGATACTCGCAAACAGCCCCAATTTTGAGTTTCCTGCCGGAAAATAATGGACGCGATGTTTCGGTTAAGCGACGAGAAAGAGAGTGAGGAGATTCGGCAGAGAGACACGTAAAACAATTGGTAGCAGTGCAGGGAGCAAAGCAAAGACTTCGCTATGCCCACCGGGTATATTTCCAAAAGAACCAAAAGATCCATATATCCAAACAAAAACGCCGGTAATTCATCGGACTGTACAATCATGACCGGAAGTCTCCGGGGCCTTGGTTCGCAAATATGTAATTTCTCGCTTGAGGTTCGGTGGTTCGCCTCATGTGGCCATGGACGCCTTGAGGTGGTGCGTAGTGGTGGACCAGGAAGTCTGGCATAGCCGACACAGGCGGCGCAAACGGAACATTGTGTTGAATGCCGCTAAGAGGGAAGTCCTTGAAATCCTCATAGTTGAAGCTATCAAATTGGCCATTATACGGTGCGTTGGCATCGTTGTCCTGCCGCGGTTCGGGAAGCGAGGGCCTTCTGAAGTGGTTGGGCTTCGGTTGCGCGAGTGTCAGATCGGTGCTCGAGTGGAACGCGTGTCTCATCTGTGGAGGTTGCATCATGGTGGTGCGAGGAAAGGTCTGTTGTGTAGCGGGGGCGGACTGTGGGGGTGTGTCGCGATACACGCTATCGGTGTTGAGTCGTGCTTGATTGAGTTGGGCGAGATCCAAAGGCGTAGACGAAGGCGACCCTCCGTTGCTTGGTTCCACCGACCAGTTGGCGCCGCCCAGGCTCTCTGGGCTACTGTGGTCAGGCATCGGAGGATTGGTCCTGAAGACAGTGTTGCTCTGCCAGTACGGAAATCGGCCTGTCTCGTTTGGTGTCTGTGGAGTAGGCGGGGCCAGACTGCCACCTTGGCCGAGGGTATTCACGCTGGATGAGGAAAAGGTCCTTGCAAACTTGGGGGACGATGCGGCATCAGTAAAGGTTAGACTCATGGGTGAGCGTTGCGCAGAGCCGGGGGTTGGCTTCTGCACGCGGCCTGCATTCGTGATGCCTGAGGAACGGATCCTTCGGAGTGTGTGATCGCTATTATTACCCGGAGAAGGCATGCCGTTACTGTACGATGCACTCCTGAGGGTGCTGGAGTTGAGGGCGGTAGGGCGCTTCTGCCTCCGAGCAGCGATGCTGGAGCCCTGGATTGTCGAGGCAAAATCATCGGGAGAGCCCGTCTGGATGTGGATCGCCTCGATGTTGTTGGCCAAATTGCTCGTAGACGAATTCCTACGAGTAAACACCTCATCACCGAAGGTAGGGGCGTCATACTCCGAAGGGCCGACGCTAAGCTTTCGCTCGCTGTGGCCTGGGGACGACAAAACGGCGTGTGCGGAGACATTCGAGTGCTGGTACATGTCAGACTGCGAGAAGGCTGGACCCTGGCCGTTTGGCCCCCAGAATGGCAGTGCCGCCTCGGACGCCGAAGCCTGGGGTAGATTGTACGGGGGCTCGAAGAGGTCATCGGTATCGTTTGCAGGCTTCATGTCCGCACCGGAGTCCTGGTTGTCCGTCCATCCCGAGAACATGGAGGTGATGGAGGCAACTGATGACACATTGGGTTCTGTGGATGATTGTGTCGTACCGGTCGACTGCGTTCCGGAGAAGGGCGAGGCCTCGGATGAAATGGACCCAGCGCTGTTCTGCACATCGGCAGGCGCGCCCGTGTTGAGTGCAGCAGCGTACTGCAGATAGTCCTGGAATACACCATACGACTCAGGTGATGATTCGGTCACGTTCGACCAGGCGGGTTGAGAGAAGTCGTCATTAGGCAGCCCGGTCACCAAGTTACTGTCGTAAGAGAAGCCTGAGCTCTGGGGCTGCATGTACGATGCACCGGCTGTGGCGGCCATGATGGAGTGCATGACCGCATCGGGGTGGTACGAAGTTGCTCGGTCAGCTTCCGGGATGGAGCGCAGCGAATGGTGCATGTCGTATGGCTGCTGGAGCGTCATCTGAGGACCCAAGTCTAGGGCTGACGGGCCTTCGACACTTTGGACTGGCACGCTCGCAGGGCTGACGTTAGCAGCGGTGGGGAAGAACGGTTGCGGCACGGGAAGCTGGGGCTGGGGCTGATCACGGTGCTGTGAGAACTGCGTGGTTGCAATGGGAATTTGGGGAGGTCCATAGATGCCCATGCTCATGTTGTACTGATTGATCTGCTTTTTGAGGTCTTGCTTTACCTTTGCTCTCCTGTTCTGAAACCAGTTCTAGGGATAGGGTCAGCGTGGCTCGAGGCGAGGCAGGGCAGGGCAGAAGAGCAAGCACTGACATTGATCTTGTCCAGGGGCACGCCGAGACTTTCAGCAAAGCCCTTCTTCGTGCTGGTGCTGGGCTTGTGCTGGTGCTGGAAGTGGTTCTCGAGAATGTCATGCTGTTCCTTGGTGCTGTGCAAGGGCCGTGTCAGTGAGGGAGACTGCCGTGCGGGAGCGCAAACTCGACTTACAGACGCGGTTTCACATCGGCCGTGTGCGCTGGCTTTTGGGGAGGGCCTGGCGGCTTCGCGCCTGGGTGCAATGCCTGAGCGGAAGGCGGCCGCTGGGCGCCAGCATCGTTGTGTCCAAAGGGCTGCATTGGGAGCGACAGGTGGGAGGTTGGTGGTCGGCGCGCTGGGCCGTCCTGTATGCCCCCTTCGCACACGCGGACGTCGGCAGACTGCGCAGAGCGAGCGACGGCGACGGCGACAGCGACGACGGCGACGACGACGACGACAACAACAAGGACGACAGGACCGCTCGGCAAGACGGGATGGGAGGAGAAGAGGAGGGCGAGGCGCGGGTCGGCGAGGCGAGGCGAGGCTCAGTGCGGAAGTGATGTGATGTGACGGGCAGCAGCACGGGGAGTGATGCGCGCAGCTTTGAAGCTTGAGCGCTGGCTGGGCTCGGGGGAGTGGGTTCGACGCGGCGGAAACGAGCGACTGGCTACGACATGACCAAGCGGGATCTGGCAAGAAACGAGAGGAAGCAGGACGGCTAGCAAGGAGCCGAAAGCGAGTGTGGAAACGGCGGGCAGAGCGCGGAGGAACTGGTCAGGAGAAGATGGGCGTCGGAGGCGTACCGCTTCTTAGAGCGGGAGGACGGGTCGCTGAGGCTCCGTGTGATTCGCCCGCGGCGACGCCCTCCACTCACCTCCGCTGGCAGCCCAAGAATAGACCCACGCGCAGCCCTCTAACGCACGCTGGCTCGTGGGCTCAGCGCAGCCTCTCTCTCTCTCCCGCGCGCTCTCGCTGCTCTACATGCAGAGGACATGCCCACCCGCCGCCGCAGCACCTGGAGGGAGGACGGGAGCAGGCGACGGGGTCGAGGGTGGCGGGGGCAGCGCGCCATGCCATGCCATGCGCTGCCGGGGCGGGATGCAGAGAGGATGGCCCCAGGGCGTGGATGGGATGGGATGGGATGGGATGGGATGGGATGGGATGGGATGGAATGGCTGCACTGAAGGGGCAACGATGCGATGGCTTGGGGGCATGCGACGGGGCGGGACCGGCTAGGTACAAAGTAGGCAGGCAGGTGGGTGGTGGGTGGTGGTGGTAGTGGAGGTGGAGGTGGAGGTGGTCCAGCGATGCGCTGCGATGCCGTCTGCCGCGCGCGTGCTGCTTGTCGCCGAGGCTGATGGGGAGCGGGAACAGCAGCAGCAGCAGCAGCAGCAACACAGCGAGCGAGCCAGCCAGCCAGCCAGCAAGCAACCAAGTAACCAAGCAAGCAACCAAGCAAGCAACCAAGCAAGCAAGTAACTGATGTCCGCAGGTGCACGCACGCACGGAGTGGGCTGCGTGCAAGGTGCAAGTGGGCTGCCGGGCTGCTGGCGCAGGCCTGGTGCCGCGCTGCTGCTGGTGCTGCGGGCCATGTCCGGCGTGAGCGGCTGGCTCTCGCGCTCGCTCTCCTGGCTCCCCTGGACTTTGCGTCTTGCTCCCTCCCTCCTGGCGCTGCTGTCCTGCGTCTGGCGATGGCGTTCTGCACCGGGCGGCGGCGGCGGCTGATCCGATCCGCCAACCTTGCTCGGCTGGCCATCGTCTCCCGCCAGCGGCCACTCACCACTCAGAACCGACTCCTCCTCAGCGACAGCACCACTCGAGCCTCCATCCGCTCCGTCGCCGGCTGCCAGCGTCATCTGGCCAATTTCGGGAGATGGGCACATGGGCGCGCGGCGATGGCGAACGGCAGCTTGGACCCTCGCGCGCGCGCAACACGCTCGGAGAATATGTGCCTGTCCGTCCAAGTCGAGTCTGGTGACTGCAACGTCGCCGCCGCTGCCGTGGATGCTGCTGCTGCTGCTGCTGCGAGCGAGCGCGTGCGTCGACCAGAGCAGAGAGCAGACAGCAGAGTGGCTGTGGCTACCGACCGCGGTGCCTCCCCCTGTCCGCCGCCGTCCACTACCGTCCTTTTGGCCGTGCATGTGGTGGTCCCCTGGGCTGGGGCGAGCGAGCGAGGGACGACCCTGGTCGGTCCAAGTCCAGCGCGCGACGAGGGAGAGGCTGCCGGGCGCTACTGCGGACCTTGTTCTCGGCGCCTGACGGGGCATCGGGGACAGGTGGTCCAGGAGGAGGAGGAGGAGGAGCCTCTCGCTGCCTCTCGCGCTGCCTCTCGCTGCCCATCTGGCGGGGCCTCGATGATGCCAATCACCTGCCGCCCGCGCTCCACTCAGCAGCACCCCCAACACCCACACCCACACCGCACACCGCACCGCATCGCCAGCCCCGCTTCCATCCGCCCCTCACCTCACCTCACCTCACCTCACCCGATGCCTTGCCGTGTGACATCTGCCTCTGCCTCTGCCTCTCTACCTCTACCTCTGCCTCCTCTCCCCTGCCCCGGCCTGGCGAGCGCTGCAGCCAAGCGCCCTCGCCTCGCCTCGCCTCGTCGCTCGCCCGGAGTCCTGTCCTGTGATGCCGTAGCGTACCTTGCAGCTCCCATCCCCTTTGGCCTCGGTGCCACTCGACTCGCCCAAACAGGACACGATCACGTCCCGCAGGCGCTGCGGCTGGCCCCTTTCGGCCTGGCCACAGCACCCTTCTAACCCTCCGTCGTCGTCGTCGTCGTCGCCGGCCACGGCCTTTGGCCAGCTGAAGCCTGGGCCGGAGAACTGGTTACACCCTGCGTCGTCCTGCAAGGGAGCGCAGGAGCACAGCCTCGTTGCCGCTGCCGACACGCCCCATGCACCAAGCCCCTCTTCTCTCCGCTTCTGTCCGCTCACCCCACGCTCCTTTGCCCGCGTGTCATTGGGGATTCGGGATGCTGTCGTGCACTGCCCTGAGCCCAGCCCACCGAGCCGTCCGGATGTACGTACGGTACGTCCACCACGATGCGCTGCATGCAATCCGCTGCCGTTCTAGAAAACGGATTCTGCACCCAAGTGGCTCAGACTGCCTGGCCCGACGCTTCCATGCGATGCAACACGCTTTCGCCGTCCCTCGCTTACCGCAAAAAAGATCGTAGGCACGCCGCACAGTAGGCCTGCCCGGCAAGCCTTTTTTGCTATCCAGTGGCGCCGCCCTCCCAGCGTGCCAGCCCTCACGGACACGCATCGTCTTCGACGCAAATGCTGCGATGACTCGTGCTGCGGCCCATTGGCACCGCAAAGACATGGATGTGCAGCCGGTGCCGCTCGGGCACCGAGTAGACCTGCCTGCTTTGCACACGACATCGTACCCGTTTGGCTGGCACGTCGTACTGGCCATGGTGCTAGTAGGCATGCGAGCGACCCCGCCCGTCCCCAGCTAAGACGTTGTCTGTCACCATGTTCCATTCGCCATCTAGAACAAGGATGCATCAGGCTTCTCTATCCGTCTATAAAAAGTTACAACTCCATGGCAGGCCATGACGATGATCGACCCAATCCACAGCTCTCATCATCCTGTCCTGCTCAGCCTCCTCCTCGGTGCACCAGCACACCCAATTCTTCAGCCAAGCAGCGCATCCGATATCTCGAGCTGTACTTCTCCTGTCGCCTCGTCCCAGGCCGTTAATGCGACAGACTGCATATCCCGGACGATGAAGTCAGCACCAGCTTCCTTCAGTTGATCCAAGCTGTGCGTTGTGTGCAACCCGACGACGACAAATCCAGCCGCTTTCCCGGATCGTATGCCCGCGGGGGCGTCTTCGAACACCACTATCGAGGCGTCCTGCTGCGAGAGACCAAGCTTCTTCTTGCCCAGCAAGTAGCATGCGGGGTCCGGCTTGCCATTGTCGACGTCCTCGGCAGCGACAAGGTTTTTGGGATGCGCAAGCTCCAGCACGTCCAGCCAACCGGTAACCAGAGGCCGTGTTCCAGACGTGACGATACACCAAGGGATGTTGTCCCTGTCGAGCTTTTCAAGGAAGCCTCGCGCCCCTGGTATCTCCACGGCATCCGCGCCAAACTCCTTTGGTATCCGACCTTCCTTTTCGCCAATGTCTGTTCGCTTTGTCAGCCCTGGACATGGTTGCATGAGGAGTTTCCCTCGAAGAGCGCCTACACTCCCAATTGGCCAGCTTAGGCTCGTAGATCCTGAGAACATCAATCGACCTCCGGCCGTGTGATGTAGCGAGAATCACCTTTGGGTCGACCCCGATTTCGTTCGCTATCCTGCTACTATGAGTATGTTTATGCCTCGGAGTATGCGCACGGAATCATCGTGGCTGGGGAGCTGGCGAGTCAGGCAGGCAATAGAGCCAAAGGGTGTGCCAGAATGGTGGCTCTTCCTCTGTGCACTCACGTACATTTCCCAGTTCTTGACCACTGCTTCCGTTGAGTCGATGATGGTGCCGCTGGAGTAATGTTAGCTTCGGTACCATCGGCATGCACTCGGAAGCTGCTCGCTTACTCCATATCGAAGAGCTATTGTAGATATTCTACATTAGCATTGATCGAGTAGGCTAGACTCTCACCAACCACTCACCATGCCATGACAGCGTATCGTCTGGGGCGGTGCCGAAAAGGGGGCTTCAGACGGCTCGGGAACTGTCATCTCGACTATTTCTTTGTCGTTCAAGTAGCTAGCTAGTTGTAGTCTTTGGAAAAGTAGAAGAGCAATGCCAATATATACCGTCAAGACACCCAGAGTGGAAGGAGGCGAGACGCAGAGGTGCAATTGCTCACGATCGACATCGTGATCGCTTCATGCGGTATCTTACCCGACGCTTATTAAGCTCAACACCATGGAACAGTATTATTGAACATTGGAAAGAAATTCAGGGCCCGCGGAACCCAGACCTCCTGTGGGCAAATGCGGCATCGCATACACTCGTTCACATCCAACTCCCTTGTTCCATCGTACAAGTCCCAAACCGCTCTAGCAGACATCAAGCAGAAGTCGGTGAACCTTTTTCGCCCCGCGTCATGTGGTTGGTCTCCCACTTTGTGCCACGCCTCACCGCCCCAACCCCGAAATCTTGGCATCATGCGCACGGAGGACCCACCCAAAAACTTTCGGCAACCACCTAGAATTTCGTAGGCGAGAAAGTTGCCTCGAGCCAACAGCAACGACAACACCCATTTTGCGCCGAAGGAAGAAACGTCCCAGCCATGAAGGTCGGAAGTAAGTGCCATGATAGCTGTCTATGCTACGTTTTACTAATTGCGGGTGTTCTTTTTTGTGTGAAATAGAACCCAAATCGAAGCGTGTACCCGTGCGTCTGCGGCACAAGATCGAGAAGGCGTCGGCTGCGAAACAGAAGAAGCTCAAGAAAGCCGCAAAGAATGTGCGCTAGGATGCCCTCCGCCCCTTCTCCTGCATCCATCATCTTTTGCTGATAAAGTCTTTCTTGAAGAACCCAGAGTGGCGGTCCAAGACGAAGAAGGATCCCGGCATTCCAAACTTGTTTCCGTACAAAGACAAAATCCTACACGAGATCGAGGAGAAGCGACGGCTAAAAGAGGAGGAGAATGCAAGGCGCAGGGAATTAGCGCGGCAGCAGCAACCGGGAGGTGAAGCGGCGATGGATACGTTGGATGATGGTGAGGAGGAGCTTGAGGAGCCGGAGGAGCTGCTGGATGGGGAGTCTGGCGATGAAGACTCAATGCAGGTGGTAGGTGTACTTCCTGAAGAATGGCTGGACGGTTGGACTGATTGAATGCAGGACGAGTCGAACCCCATGGCTGCTCTGCTCGCGTCGGCCAAGGCTCGCGCCGCCAAATTCGAGCAGCGGAAAGCGCATGAAGAAGATGCGATGGAAGAGGATGATGACGAAGAGGAGTTACAGGGTCTCTCAGACGGCGACGAGGAGTCGGGCGTGGTCAATGTGCGTAAGGATTCTTCGCGGCGAGCCTTCGACAAGGTATATAAGCAGGTTGTTGAAGCCGCCGACGTCGTGCTCTACGTACTCGACGCGCGCGATCCTGAAGGTACACGCTCGAAAGAAGTTGAGCAAACCGTCATGGCCGCCGACAAGGGCAGCAAGCGTCTGATATTCATCCTCAATAAGATCGACCTAGTTCCACCCCCCGTCCTCAGGTCCTGGCTCGTCCATCTACGCCGGTCATTCCCTACGCTCCCCCTCCGCGCCTCCAAACCCGCCCCCAACGCAAAAACCTTTGACCACAAGGAGCTCACCATCAAAGGCACATCCGAAACTCTCTTCCGCGCCCTCAAAACCTTTGCAGAGTCCCGCCAGCTCAAGCGCTCCATCAAAGTTGGCATCATTGGCTACCCCAACGTCGGCAAGTCCTCTGTCATCAACGCCCTCTCCTCGCGTCTCGGCGGCCGCGCCCCTGCTTGCCCCGTCGGCGCCGAAGCGGGCGTCACTACCTCCCTGCGTGAAGTCAAGCTAGATAACAAACTCAAGCTGCTCGACTCCCCAGGCATTGTGTTCCCCAACCAGGCCAACTATTCGGAATTCAACAGCAACAGCAATAAAAAGTCCAACAGTAAAGTTGAAGAGCAGGCCCGCCTTATCCTACTCAATGCTATCCCACCGAAGGATATTGACGATCCTGTCCCCGCCGTCAATTTACTCCTCAGACGCCTCTCCTCTTCCTCCGACCTCTTCGCTAAACTCATCGCCATGTACGATTTGCCCCCTCTGCACGTTGTCAACGGCGACACGACAACAGACTTCCTGGTGCAAGTCGCGCGGAAACGCGGTAGACTAGGGAAGGGTGGCGTACCGAACTTGCACAGTGCGGCGCTGACGGTGGTGAATGATTGGCGCGATGGACGGATCCAAGGATGGACGGAGCCGCCGAAGTATGTGCCGAATGTTGCGGCTGCCGAGAAGGAGGCAGGGAAGACGGCAAAGGCGATCAAGGGCGGCCTCGTGGGCGACCAGAAGGAAATTGTTAAGGAGTGGGCAGCGGAGTTCAAGCTGGAGGGGTTATGGGGAGATGAAACGGATGATGGTGGGGAAGGCGATGCGATGGAGACATGAAGTCGAAATTTATGTTTGCAACGTGATTCTGGGTGCAATAATATGTGGTCCATGGCATCTTCTTCCTCTTATAATAGGGTAGTACAGTGGGGACGTAGACCTTTTGTGAGATACCAAACGAGGGTAAACTACTGAGATCACTATTCTAAAACCCCGGGGGCACATGGCTGGGCTGTTGTCATGGACCTAAGCCGCTATCCGTGGAATCAGTTAATTCGCGGACGAAACGAACGTACTCTTCCATCCTCGCCTTTCCCCTTCTCTACATTGCCGATGCTCTTGATCTGTCCCTATTTTGCACCGCTTCCACTCTTCTTCCACACACTGAATTGTTGTCTCCGCTTCATCATTAACAGCTCGTCTGTACTATCAAATACCCTACTTTAGCAGAAAACGATGTCCAGCACCATGAACGCCTCATATAATCGACCAACCTGCATTAACCTTTACCCTGTACACACCACCTCAGACTCATAACGAGCTTCTAGAGGTACCAAAAATCATTGCGAATAGGGGGCGAGGATGAATAGCTGCATGTATGCGTTGTCAAAATATTGGGGTTTAGAAGATAGGACACTCCATGATTGGAGCACAGGCAGTGATTTCTTCGTTGATGCATATATTTCAATTTTATCCGAACGTGTAGGGTATAGAAAGTTCGGGTACGCTAACCTTTCCACATCTTGAGCAACATACGTTCAGTGCCTTTATAAAAATAGGAATCCGAGTTATAGGCTTTCCTTGTGATTGGGCGACTGGATATCTTCATGGCGGGACTCAGCTGGTTCGGGAACGAAGTTGTTATTCCCTTTGTGAACAAAGTTCTTGTTCCCTTGGCCCAGGAGGTTCTGGCTCAGCATTCAGACGGTGGGCCGACAGAAATAATAGGGGGAAGAATCCGTATAGCAACAAGAGGGACAAGTGGAGGGTGGCCTGCGCATCCTGGCTAGTACAGGGCATCACACCACCGATTGCAAGCGCAGCCATACGCCGATTGTAGTTCATCTAGAGACCACTTCAAAGCCCGCGGTCTTCCCGATGATGCTGACTCTTGAACATATGCCAGAGCGCACAGCATTACTTCCAAGCCAGTGTCAATTTTTTTTTGTTTTTTTTTGGCGACGCTGTTCACGAGACCATAATACGCGAGCACCCGCTATAAATGAGCTGGCTGTGCTTGTTATATGAAGCTAGCACGTATTCCAAGCAGACTTTCCTGGAGATCCGGCTTTTCATGTGGTTGTTATACAATATCTCCTATATAATCATATTCACAGCCACAAGAGTGCCCAGTGAATCCGCACCGCCTAGAGGCGGAGATTCATACACGAGCAGAGAAAGTTTTGGGCCAAGTTTCCGCAAGGATGAAGTTGATGAATTGGTTTCTAGTCGTGAGATAGGACTGAAGATCTGAAGATTCAGGAGGGCAGAAGGTTCTAGTATTGATATCATAAGCATTTAATGAACCAATGCCACCTCGGGAAACTCTCTATCAAGCTTTTGAAACCCCTTGTCGGTATGAGATTTCAAAACCATATCCAGGAACGCTGTAACGTAAGCAATAGTCAATTTCATGATCCTCTCCCCGTCTACCGTGCCAATGATCTCTTGAACTTTTGCCGGCAACCGACTTTGAATCCCTAGAACAAATGCTATTAAAGGTAGGTCTGAGAAGCTGTAGTGGGCTGTCTTCTGAACCTCATATTCTCTCTTCCACCCTGCCAATCGAGGCCAAATCTCAGCCCAGGAAGGATCAGTCTCTCTTGTTTTGTTCTCGTGACCAACTAGCATGAATGGATGGGTAAGGCCGCTCTTCAAAACTGGGCCGAAAATGGTTCCATCAAGATTGACTCCCCCCAGAAAGATAGATGAATTGGATATCGATGCAGCTGCAGCGGCTCCTCCGAGAGAATGTCCAAAAACAGCCACCGTGGAGATTTTACCGCCGTGACGATTACCCACAAAAAGCTTTTCTGCAATAGAATGATTTTGTAGTTGTTGGTAAACGAAGCGGATGTCACTGACACGGGTATTCAGCGCGAGCTCGACTTCAGAATCGCTACTAATGTCGGTGCCGTAAATGATGGTACCGTCTGTGAATTCAACGATGTCAGCATCGTATGGATGGTCGATAGAAACCACAAGGTAGCCACTGGCTGCCACGTTCTGTAGCATAGCGTTGTATAGATGACGTGATGTACCGAGAGCACCCGAAAACAGGACGATGGGTAAAGCACCAGAGGGGCAACGAGTGTTTTTTGGAATCTCTTTGCACGTCTCAATCTTCAGGTTCCGGAATATCCCATTGGGAAGACCGTACACGGAGAATTTCTCGTCCATAAAGAAGCCGGTGCCTGGGGGCATGTATGGAATGAAGCTCTTAGCGCCGCAGTCATAGACGGGGAAGAAACCGGACACCATGATGGATCGATGTCGGTTATCGTGGGTGAATGGATCAGGGCGGCTCCGGTCAGTCAGTGACATCGAGATAACTCCTGTACTGGAACGTTTGGACCCAAAAGTTGGAAGGATAGTCGCTGACGTCGCGATGCCAGGTAGCAAAAATAGGAAGGGGAACAACAGTGAGAGGGTACGAACAGCCATTTTGAGGTGCTGATATCAAAGCAACAATGAGAATTAGAGGGCCGCAGATTGTGCTCTTGAAAGAGTAACAGTCGATAGTAGATTTGTGCCATTAGAATAAGGGCTTTTATACTAGTAAGTCTCCACTAGACCTAGCATGATTATTGACAGCGCGCTCTAATATGCCTGGAAAAAGTTAGACGCTTTAGCAGTGCTACATAGATTGGTAATTCTTAAGAACGCTTTGAACAAGAGCCTCGTCAGTATTAACACGCACTTTACTAAGAAGGCAAGAAGCTAGATAGTGTAACGGCATGTGCTTGGTGTTATTCGTAGTTTGAACCTAATTGAGCCTAGATGCGTTCTTTCATTGCTCGTTTTGGTTAGGCTTCGCGATGCTCATTCGTATTCAGCCTGTGGATAAGTAAGCTAGCAAGCGAAGAAAGACAACGGTTGGAGGGCCAAAGACCGTCGTTTTCGCGTCGTAACTTGGCAGTCATGCGGCGCTCGTATTTCGTTCCGGCCTATACCTACCGCCTGTGATACAATAGGAGTGGTTAAACGGTCATTCACTCCTCAACCATACACACCATTTACACCATTTACACAACTGCCTGCAACCCACGGTCAAGGCCTTCACTAAGGAGTACAGCGTTTTAGTATCTTCTTGACTTTCCGCGGTAAAGGGCATGCATCCAGGAGCGGGACCTTACGATGGCCGTAGAACACGACGAAAAAGATGCAAAGCCTGTACCAAACGCAAGATCAAGGTGCGTTTCTAAACTAGCCAGTGTCAACAAACATTACTAAACAGTTTATCAGTGCCAAGGAGGCATTCCTTGCGAGTATTGTAAAAAGACTCTACAGATTTGCCAACCTTGTGTTCCGGTAGCAAACTCCAAATTGGTGTTTGTGGGCCAGGAGACAGGTATTGTAACGGCTAAAAGTTTAATACGTACCTTGGTTCCCGGTGGCTTCGAGGCCGACTTAAGCTATTTTACAGCCTGCTTCTTGCCGATGAATCTATTTTCAGGTCAATTTTTATTGGGGGAGAATGACCTACAGGCGGCCCTTCACGTTTCGCCAGCTTTAGGGCATGCAATATCTTCCATCTCGTTGTTGCATCGCTCCTCAATGTTTCAAGACGGGTGCCTTATAAGGTACAATCGTCAGGATCTCCAAAAGGCCATGGAATCGTACAGTCAGTCAGTCCGTCTGATCCAGTGCCTGATATGGAGTAATAAATTTGAGAGTGAGCCACACGCGCTGTGGTCAACATTCCTTTTGGGGCTCTTCGAAGTATGTGACCAACGTAATCCCTCAGCAAAGGATCTTCTGACAGGTCAGTTGATGCGCGACACTACCGGCCGGAATTGGCTCGTACACTTCCTCAGCGGCACATGCACTATCCTCCGTCTCCAGCACCCTTCTAGCCTCCTTTTTCAGGATGAAAACAATGTTCGGAGGCGCAAATTCTTCCTTGCAACTCGCATATTTGAGATATCTCGATCCCTGATATTCACACAACCTACGTTTCTCGCGGATTCTAACTGGGTCAATGCCCTAACACTGCTGTGGGCTGTAGATGGCGTGGGTCTGTGGCATCCAAAAGAAGCGATGTTTGACATGCTGCCAAAATTTTCTGAACTGAGTATACGGGCAATTCGCTTTTGCCATACCGAAGCAGCACAGTTGCCGCGCATACAACAGATTGAGCGCGCAAATTCACTCGCGATCGAGGGCCTGTTGCTCCAAACAATGTTGCGGGAATGGAGAGAAATAGCTATGCAGTGGTTGGATGCGAAACCCGACATTTCAACCCGGCCAGACGTCGATTTGCTCATTGCACAAGTGTACTTCCACGCAATTAACATCTATTTGTCGGGAATATTCGACTATCATGAGCCTTGGACCGAGGAAGGCGCACCGTGCGCACCCATATTGACCCGTGACGAGGTTGAGTACCATCTTGCAGAGATATTCCTGTTGAGCCGTAAGTTGCTGGCTGCGGGGGTTGCCGGTATCATGCTATTCTTTCCTCTTAGAGTTGCGGGAGCTCGTTCGAGGCGTTTTCAGGACCAAGATTTGATCATTTCGTTCTTCCGTCAAATTTCTCAGCGTGGCTATACCACTGCTACTACCTTGGTATCGGAGCTTGGTGCGCTCTGGGGCGTTACTGGGTGGCCGTCATGACTTGGTGAGGCGTGTTACTGATCTTGCTGGCATCTTTCGCAGAGGCTATTGGCTGCCAAGAACAAGTAGGCACTACCTTCGAGCTTCCGTCATCTCCGACCGCACACTGCAGCACGGCTCTACCGAGTCAACCCACTACCGCTGAGAATGAAGCCCACGATAGCCATCCCAGCAATTTCGGCTCTTGTTTATCGCGCCTGGTCCCGAAAGTCGTTGACGCCAGTGGGAATCATCACCGCTCTCGTGACCGCAGTTGTGCATGCGGCCCACCCGTGGAGCGTATGCTTTGCTCTTCTGGCTGTTTTTTTCCTCGCCGGGACTTCTGCGACAAAGGTATTTTATGCAGATATGCTTCATTCTGGATGAGGGGTTTACAATGAACAGGTCAAGCATGATATAAAGGCTAAGCTCACTCAGTCAGCCACAGGTGCAGCTGGCGGTGAGGGGGCTCGGAGCCATGTACAAGTGCTTGCAAATTCACTTACAGCTTCTGTCTTGATCCTGCTTCATTTATGGCAATTGAAAAAGGATGGATCATATTCACAGGAAGAGCTATGCTGGAAGCGTGGGAGTGATGTTTTGATTGTGGGCATAGTAGCGTGAGCAGAAACCTCAATACTTTGGTGCACTGAGGAGCTGATAAATGTTTAGCAACTATGCAGCAACATGCGCAGACACATTCTCCTCTGAACTTGGCATTTTGTCGAAGTCTAAGCCCCGCCTTGTGACTGCACCGTGGAGAGTTGTCCCCCCGGGGACGAATGGAGGGGTATCTGTAGTGGGCGTAGGCGCTGGTCTACTCGGAGCATTTATCATCGCAGTAGCATCGACCCTTCTTTTGCCTTTTTGCAAGGAATGGACCTTTGCGTACAAGATCAAATATACCTTGGCCATGACGCTTGCCGGGCTTAGTGGGTCACTCCTAGATTCGGTTCTTGGTGCTCTTCTTCAAGCAAGCGTTGTCGATGTGCATTCTGGGAAAATTATTGAAGGTGCAGGTGGGCGGAAGGTTCTCATCCACAGCCACCCCATGCGTTCCAAACCCAGCGCTGAGCTCCGAAGTAAAGTAGTCAGTTACGAAGAAGGTAAAGATGGAATCGCGAAGACATCGGCGGTGAATTCTCATCGGAATGATTCAACTAAGGTATCGAGAGCCATGCGGAATGCGGGAGCTGGCGAATCTGCGGTGGCTGATGGGCAACATGAGAGCCGAAAAGTTGCGGTGGGAAACGACATATTGGACAACAATGCAGTCAACCTCCTGATGGCTGCAATCATTAGTGTTTTGGCCATGCTTAGTGCATGCATTGTATGGGAGCTACCATTTAGCGTAATATTGCCTCTGTAAATTTAACGATCTGCAGATAGTTGATATAGGCGAAGGCATCTTGTTCTTCCAGCCGGCCTTTTACAGTGTAATCACATTCATGTCAGCTATCGGTTGGTTTATACATGTGCATGTAGGTGTGCGCAGGCGCCAAGACACTAGAAGCAGCGCGTCACTTCAATCGGAGCCTGAGCTCCAGTAGCACTCCACCTAGACAACAGCTGCGACAAACACACGACTTCCTCAAGGATTGCTCAACCGATCTCAAAAGTCTAACAACTCTTCGACCGAGTCTCGATCTGCATATACTTGCTATCTATAACAGCAACTTTCTGCCGACTCATCAGCATGGTAGGAGATGCTCTCCGAGCTTCTGTCCTTCGTTATTTGGGGGCTCTGTGGGACAAGTAGGACTAATAACGCCCAGTCTCTCCGCTTCGTCCCTCAAAAAGCGCACCCAAGCTCCATCTCTCCCGAGACCTCCGCCCCTTCAGCTCCCGGTGTTCATGACACCCTCCGCTCGCGCCTCGCTCAGACGTCCACCCCCGCTACCGCAAGCTCGTCAAAAGCCCCCGTACAAGTCCAGTCTGCACATCCGCTTGAGGCACGCCTAGTACAGTGGCGTGAGACGCAGGACCGACTGAAGATGGAGATGCTGAGGCGTCAGTTCGGCATCGCAGAGCCGATCCGGAGAGGCATGGAGCTTAAGATTGCAAAGGAGGGAGAGTGGAAGCCTGCTGTTCTCGGGGGATCGAGTGGCGTTCATAGGGATATCTTGGAGGGTAGGGACTGCGAGATTGGGTGGGAGGATGTGTTCATTGGTGAGTATTGCCCAGACCAGGCTACGAATGATGTTGACATGCTGGACCTAGGCAACGAGCTGCGCGAAGTACCAGACTTCCACACTGAGATGGAAACGAAGATGAAGATGAACTGGTAAAGGCGCCGTTCGCTTCGTTTGTATGCATTTGAAAAAATGGTAAAGGGGGATGATATCAGGATCTGCCTGTACAGGTACCCAAGGGTGGACGTTCCTAGCGGTACGGATGCTCGGGTATTGGAGTGTGTTTGGCATTGCAGACTGCTAGACGGCAGATAACGTACGAGTGCTCAACATTATGAAAAATAGACTTGCAAAGCTACAGTGACTCAGACTATGCCTTACCATGCTAACTACCTACGACCATTACATTTGACATTCATCGTCTGAAGAGTGTCTGTAGAGGCTCGCAGCGCATTAGCGAGCGATGGAGGAATCAAATACTTTATCCTCATGTCCATGCAGGCTAACGCAGCGCGGAATACCTGGATCCGAGACCAAATGACCATGGATGTTCTGTAAGCCAATCAGGCAGGCTTTTCTTCCTACACGACGTTGCGGCAGCTGGCAGGCTGGTTGATTACAGAGAGCGAACCGGGGAACTTAATGTCTATGTAATATCCGGCTTCCGATCTAAGCCCCCACCAGCCACCACCAAGAAGTCCTCAGCGACCCTTTGTTCCTGTGTCTTCACATAGGCAGCGCCACGGTCAAAGTGCATTTCCGGAGCGTTTCAGAAAAGGAACTATCACTAGCCTTCTGCCTCCAGGAGAGACAGTGCGTCAAATCGGTCTGCCAATGGCGCGACTGGGAAGCATGCAGGGGCAGCGCAGCGCAAAACCTGAATGTGGCATGACGCTAGCGGTTTTCAGGAAGCAAAGGGTGCGGCTGCTGTGCAGGGTGGGATTATCTCAAATCGAAGGGCTGCATTTCCCTGCGTTGAACCGATAAGGAGTCAGACGGAACGATTGGCCTTGCAACTGGCGGCGTGACGTGCTTCTGGGGAGTGTGGCTGTGGAGAACGGGTCGTCTTTGCATTATTGCGGAGAGGCGCCAGCCGACTGGGCTAACAGCGGACTAGATGGTGCACGATCCTCCCGGGGCATCCCATTTCATTGATTGACACTGCGCGCTCCTCCCGCACGCCCGCCTTCACCGCACACGACGTCTGCGCCCCGACCAGACGCCCGATAATTATTCTCGAGCACCTCTGGAATAACACTGAAACCTCTTCACTTGGCTACCTACAGTCGCTCACCTCCGCTTCCGCCCTAACGGCGTGATTCCACCGGGATGGCCGCCCCCTCCGACCCAAACACACAACAACAGACGCCCTCAGCGTCGCGGCCAGCGACCGGGGACAAGGCTCTTTCCAGCACACCTGTTGAGATGGCATCACTGCCGGCAGCATCCTTGGGTTCCGCAGCATTGAATACAGGCCTGGACACCCCAGAGATGGCCAAGCCAACGTCATCCGCAACCCCAGCACCACCGCAAATAACAGAAGTGCCACCTGGAGAGGGCATTGAGGCTTCTCCCACTGCTGCATCATCCTCAAGACCCGTACCTCCCGTCGACCTGAGCCGCAGCGAGACCGAAGCGATTGGTCCTTCGACCGACACCCCAGCCGCCAATCCAGACAACTCGAATGGCCCCGTCGTTGTTATCATGCTGCTTCTCACGACCGGCGCACGACATCCATATAAGATCGACGAAAGGTACCTCAAGAAGCGCAACGTCACGGTTGACGATATGGATCCGTACAACATCAGTGTTTACACATTGAAGGAGTTGATATGGCGGGACTGGCGGGAAGGTCAGTACTTCCAGAGTCCTATATCCGAAATGTGTTCCAAGCAAGAAGCCACGTTGTTCGCTTTCCGAGGTAACATATGCTTCGGTCTTGCGGTGGACGCCACATGTCACGAACCGAAGACAAAGCTAACAGATTTTGAACAGAGTGGGAGCCCCGACCGACATCGCCCAGTTCAATACGGCTGATACATTTTGGTCGCATGTTGGATGATAAATCGCCACTGAAGGGTAAGCATATCACCTTGAGACCCTCCCGCGGCTTGGCGTGGCTTCCATAGCTGCTCGGCGTTGTTTAGCAATTGGCTGGAACCCGATTTGATGCCTTTTCTTAGCCCTGAGCTGCATTTCGATACGCATGAGGGCCCCGCAAATCTCTTGGAAGACTCAGTCCCTTCCTAACTTCCTTAAGCTTTGCTCGGTTACAATGTGCAGTACACTGACGATTTGCAGATTGCCGGTTCCAAACAGAGGCTCCTAACGTTGTCCATATGACCATCAAGCCGCAAGAGGTCGTCGACGAGGAAGATGCGAGAACCGGTAAGGGCGGTGCTCGAAGAGATGGAGACGATGAGGTTCAGGCTGGTTGCCGCTGTGTTATTCTATGACGCTAGCCCGACTAGACCAACGTTACTAATGGAAACTTGCGGCAAGAAATACATATACACGGCCATTTTTTTTGGCCAAATCTCCCACTAGATCTCGGCATTGATCATTACATTTCACCTGCATCGAACCGAGCGTTACTACATGGCCGACGGTGATAAGAGAGGGACATTTTCCTTACGAGATGGTCCCCTTGTTGTTTGGCTACCAATCCCTCCAGTGTTCTAGCTTCACCTAGCAGATATACTGCAAACTTGACTTTGTAGCTGTCACATCCCCTGACCTCAACCCATTCTGTTACTGCCCCGGAAGAAGGGCAATTACATACTTTATGGAGAGATATTTCATTGAGCTCATCGTTGGCTGTCCATATCGCGCTTTTTCATTGTTGTCATCAGCTGTGCATATCCAGTGCATCCTGGTTGCGGGAGTTTCTTCTTTTCCTTTGGTGTATAAGTAGGGCTACCCCTTTGGAGAGCCTTTTATGGGGCTTTAACGGGCATTCCGGAGGGAATAAATATTCTTAAACACATGACTTAAGCAAATCCCAGTATTTAAATGTACGTTTTGCTGGTGATGCACATGTTCGATCGAAACTTGGGGATCGTGCCAAGAGCGGCGAACCAAGCCCCTGCCATTTGCTATCGTCATCGCTCAGAGCTCACTTTGCCTCACGCGTAGAGCTTCCTTAGACACAGTGCACACCTTCACGACTTTCCGAAGCACGTCAGTTGCATAGTTACAGCTACAAACGGCAGAAATGGTGCTTCAGGAATTTGATTCGTCTTCAGAGACTACTGATAACTCCGACCCCTCCTCGAATGATAGCTACACCAGGTCGTCCTCAGGCTCTCGTTTCGACGCCGATTCTCTCGCGCAGCCGCTCCCCATAATCGGAATTCTATTAGGCTACAAGCGTAGGGCAGTATGGTTAGCGAACCTCAACATCGACATGGCACAGCAAAAGGTGCGCCGGCCCCTCTCGCGCGATGAATCGCAAGCCTTTGCTGAACACATTTTCAAAATGAACCAAACAACCTCGTACTACACGACAGGCGGGCTGGCGCTGGGCACATACCGATGGTGGAAGACGTGGGACTCATTCGCGCTGGTGGGTATGACGCCCAAGCCCGAGGCAGTCCCACAGACCATTTTCTCGCTGAAAGGGCCGCAGGCGCGCATGCTGCTGCAAGGCTCGCGCCTCACACTGTACCTAACTGTGGGCGGCCTGCTGGGGAATCTCATTGGCAATGTGGCATCGCAGGCAACGGCGACGCTACGCACGAGGGAGGATGCGAGGCTGGTGCAGTACTGGATGGATAAGAAGCGCATAATTGAGCAGCAAAAGGCGCAGGGCATGACGGATCAGGATATAATGCGCGAGGATTCAAAGAGGACGCTCGAGGCCGCGTGGAAGAGTTTGCCTGGCGGCCGGCGGCCAGAACAAGGGACTGCGTCTGCTCGCGTGCCGCAGACGCCGCCGCCGAGCGCGCCTTGGACACAAAGATCTTCCTCCTCGATGGACGACGATATGTCGCCTACGGCGGGCAATGAGCCGTGGCCTTCGGAAGGCTCCAAAGACGCCTGGGGCTCTTCGGGCTTCCCTCTAGAATCTCCTACTGCCAACCCCCCTCAGCCGAGGAGGCAGCAGAATAGCGATGACGAAGCATCTCCGACAGGTGGCTTGTTCAATGACGAAGTGCAGAGTCGCTCGAAGCCCGGAGAATCAGCGTGGGAGCGTCTGCGTCGCGGGGGTGTTCCCCCCATGCAGCAGCAGCAGCCGCCTCGTCGGGAGCAGAGGGATGAAGGGTTTGGGTTTAGGGAGGAAGGCGCGGAGAGGGAACGGGCACAGCGGGAGTTTGATGCGAGGATTGACCGGGAGAAGCAGGGGAGGGATTTTGACGAGGAACGGAGGTGGTAAGTTTGATGTCGGAGTACGTGCTCGGGTTTGAGGGGTTTGAATACGAAAAGGAAACAAGTTACTCTTTTGTACAACAGTAGCTTCTACGCAGCGCTCTACTCGTAGGAAAGGGGATTACTAAAAATCAGAAGTTGGAAAAAGCCGAACAGGGGCTGTGGCATGTCAGAGTGGTGAAACATGACTGCTGGCCGAATCAAAGGAAGCAACAGTAGCGGGCTCAAGTATTTGATATATCCGAAGTCCAACATACTTCCAGGTTTTCAAGGCCTATTCCCGAAACTACTATCCTGTTGAGCCTCAGAGTGCTGAAGCGCTGCTCTCTTCTACCAAGGATGTTTCCTTTACCATCATCACTGTTATAGTGGCCACAGCCATGACCATGATTATGACCTTGCTATCTCCCAGTTAAGGACGAGAGTATAGCCCTATGGAATTACCCATGCTGTTTGAATAACCGCAATCTCTCTACTATCTCTTCTATAGGCTCAAGTCTTGCCATACGTTCAAATCCTGTACACGCACGAGGTAAGCAAAATCTGATGACCTGGTGAAGGGGGTCTCCATATGAGGAGAGTCACATCATCGCCACCCACCCACTCGGCCCTCGTCCCATCTCTCTTTTCTCTCGGCACGCAGATAGGCCGTCTTGCGACCCTCTCTAAGCCTACGGACGAACTCTGACACCTCTCGCTCGCTAGCAACGGCCTCGCCTTCGCCCTCGAGGAAGCTCTCCTCCAGGCCTCTGCACAGGGCCTCCTGCTCTCCGACAGCAGCGCTCAACCGCTGATATAGAGCCGGAGGACTGAACTCTCTCAGCGCAGCATCCTGTTGTGCCTGTTTCGATCTCCACTGCCTCTCGAGAGCCTTCAGCGAAAGCAAGCGTGATTGCGTGCTCTCGCGCTGGTGCTGGAGATGAGCGTCGAGCTTCTTGAGCGACTCGGCGAGGGCAACGTTCTGTGCAAGCAGGGCTCTTAGACGAGCCGTGGATGCGGGGATTGAGGGGTGCGCCGTCTCAGGGCTGTGGACCACGGCGTGCTGCAGCTCGGGCGTCTGCAACACGTGGTGCAGTTCGAGCGTGCTGGTAGGGACACGGCTTCAGTATCGAGGCTTCATGATTTGATACGCATTTCAACGGTGGCGTGCTACGTACGTCTTGTCCTTTAGGGCCAAGGGCAGCCAGCCTTCCGTGGGCGGGGCGATGGCGTCCTGTTGAAGGTCTCCGTGCGAGGGGTGCTGGGCATGGGGGTGCGAGGTGGCTTGCGCGTGGTCGGTCGAGGGCGGCGGAGGGAGCGGGGGTCCGGTTTGTGGTGTTGCTGTTCCGCTCGAGTGGGCGGAGGGCTTGGGGGGCGGCGGTGGAGGGGTGGAGGGGTTGTAGTTGTAGAATTGCTGGGATGGCCGCGGCGATTGGAAGGCCATGTTGTATCGGCTGCTCGGTACTTTGGCAGAGAGGTTCGGCCGTTATTCTTCGCAGGGATGCGGCAGCATGTCGGCTGGTGGTTTAGGATGGGCGTCGGCTTGTACAGAGCGAGCGAGGGCGTGTGTTGATGGTTTAGCCGCGAGGTGGGTTCGTGACGGGAGCTGTTGCATGACGCAGCGCTGGGCAGAGGCGAGGCGCACGGTATCGTGGCTGGCCCAGCACGCATTTGAATACATCACGTGGTTGCTCCGGACCTTAGCAAGAGGCTCTACTGATGATGATGCATCGGCCTCTCATCCCCGGCTGACTCGCACTATATTGTAGCCGGGAGATGTGCACAGCGAGATTGCGCCGGGCGACTCTCCTTTTTTTTCTCTTCTCATCAATGATGGGCATGCGCCAGGGGTCATGTGGCTTCCCATCCTGCCGTGTGGGGATTGCACCTTCCACCTTGAAATGCGCCGCTTCCTCTTTTGGGCGCGGGACGGAGAATTGCTTGCGCGCAACGCGGGCGGAGGGAAGGCGACGGTCTGGAGAGGCTGCATCGCCAGCGCCGCCAGAGGACAGCCACCCGCTCGCCGGCGACGGTAGTCTGTATTGTAGTCAGTAGCCTGTCCTGCAGGCAGTGGGAGAGCAGTAGATGGGATAGAGTTTGTGCATGCGCCGTGTTGTACACAGTACTGTCGGCCATGGGCGAGGCTGCGAGCGGGTCCTCCGACAGCAGCGCGAAACAGACCAGCGCGGATAAGGCATGAACTTGTCCGCTGGCCTGCTGTCGCATCGCGAACGCCGCAGGAGCCCTCAAAGCCCTTCTCCCTTCTCAGCACCTCAATTAAAGCACCCTCCCATCGCCCTCCTATCGCCCACCTATCGCCCATATCCATCCCGCCTGCACACCGACCGCCCGCGAGCATCCCCTGCCCACAGCGTCTTCGATTGGCCGGCTCGAGGCGCGTTCCTGCATGCCCCCTGGCTGCCCTTCTCCACCTGCCCTGGCGCCATTCTCCAACCACCGCCGCCCGTGGGCTCCTGCGCTCGCGAAGCGCCTTGAGTGCTGCCGAATCCAGCCAATTCAACGCCCGCCGTCTGCCCAAAGGCCGCCCTGAGATCCCGCGCTGGTTCGCACCCTAGCGAGGTCCCCCTTTGCGACCGCTTCGTTCGCGACTACTCCTCCTCCACCCTGGGCGAGCGACTTTGTGCAAGATCATGTCTTGAGCGGGGGACTAATCGTTAATATGCAAGCCCCAGACCCGCCCCAGAGCGTGGGTGCTCCTGCCACTGTCACTACTTCTCCTCCTCGAGCGAAACCTGCCTTTCTTGCCTCTCTCGCCATTCCCACCTTTGCCGCCTTTCGCTCCCAGACCTCCCAGCCAGCGCCGCCTCAGGCCGTTGCTGCCGTAGCCCAGTCCCCAGTGAGGCGGAAGCCCCTGCCTTTGGACTCGCCGGTAGTCGGACGATACCTGCCTCCTGCCCAGGACAAGCTCCCAGCAGATATACCCAGCAACATCTTTAATCGAACCCCACCGCAAGGTGCTCGTGTTGTCGCCGCCGCCGCACGCTCCCCAGCCTTCGACGACGCTGAAGACGACTTTTTTTTCCCGCGCAATCTCGACGAGTGAGTTCGAATCCTTGGTGTATATCTATGCTTCTCAGTTAACAATGTCAATAGGGACCCGCACGGTGGAACACCCCTTATCGCTCAGGCCCCGAGACCCCCGCGGCAAAGCTCCCTATCCGCTGCAAGTAACGCTAAGTTCACACCATTGCCGAGGCATGACAGATCAGCCAGCAGCTTTCAGTCACATCGGCAGAGTCGAATAGAGGAGCTCAAGGCGTCTGCAAAGGGTCAGCACGTCCGATCGCCCACCATGCCCAACATGCCAGTATACGCGGCGGAAAACCGTCAGCCGAACCTGCGGTTAAAGTTGGATGGAGTGACGGAGGATTTCATCGAGGAGGATCTGTTTGAAACAGAGGATGACCTTGTAGAAGAAGTTCGACCCGCCAAGCCAAAGTCTCCGGCGGGAGGGTTCACTTCATTCTTCGGCTGGAATTCGACTAAACAAACCGGCGCCGACTCGCCTACCACTACATTCTCGGAAAAATCACTGTCACCAGCCGCCTCTCCACGCTATCCTAAACAACCAAGCGTGTCATTCAAGACAAAACCTGCTGGCCTGAACATCCCCATAGCGAACTCACTTGCCCAACCGTCCTACTTTAATATCCCTGGAACGCCACTTCTGTCATCGTCGCCCCAGATGAACGCCCATGTCGAAGAGCTGGAGCGTGAGCTTCGAGAGGTCAGCTCCGAGCTCGCTGCATCCATTCGAAGAGAAATGGAACTAGAGGATGAGGTGGAGCGCTGGAAAGCAGAAAGTTCCTCCACAATGTCGGTGGACAATAGGAGGACCAGCGACTATTACTCCGATTCCGGAGCCAGCTCCATTCGATTTCCCATTGGGGACCCGGAAAGTAAGTTGGAAGAAGTCGAGATGCTTCGAAGGAAAGCCGAACAAGAGCGTGCGCACTTGAAAGTGCAAATGGCCGAGCGACTGCAGGAGGAACTTCGACGACGCCGTGATTTGGAGGAACAGGTGCAACACCTTGAAGAGAAGGCTAGCGGCCCATTTGACGCGTCAGCGGCTGGTCGTCCCAAGGCCAAAGAGCTTGAAGCCTCACTTCAAGATGCCCAAAGACGTTTGGCTGAAGAGAAACAGGTCAAGGAAAATTTCGAAGACCTGCTGAAGGCACTCCGGCAAGAGCTCGAGCAGCACCGCAACGAACGGGACAACCTCCGTGATGCGATTGTTCCGCAGCTGAAAGCGCGCCTTGGAGACTTGGAGTCTGAGGCTGCCAACACGCAAAGCCTTATGTATGAAATCACACGCATGCAGGAAGAAATTCAGCAACTGCGGTCGGAAAATCAATTGCTGGCCAATACGCGTAGAATGCAGCAGGAAGGTGCGCAACAATCAGTCCGTTTTCAGGCCATTGCCGAAGAGGGAGAGTCTCCTCAGAAGGTGGCTCCACGTGTGGGCTTGTCGAGATCCAATTCTCTTGCGCGTAGCTCTGGCATACTTAGCAAAAGAAGCTCTCTGCAACGTTCCAATTCGGTCAAAGACAGATCAGGGGCCGAATCCCCGCGGGAATCACCGATTGGTGGCAACCCAGTTAAGGAGTTGGAAGAGCAGCGAGATGCACTTCACAAGGCGCTTAAACATCTTTTGCAACGGCAAGAAATGCAGCAAAGGGCTTTTGAGAAACGCATCAAGGAGCTTGAAGCTGAACGAGATAATGCCCTGAATCTCACTCCACGACGTACCGCGTTCCATAAGGAGGTCGCCCACCTGAGGGATGAAGTCAACTCTCTCAGGCGCAGAGCCGATGACGCATTGGAGCAGAAGTTTCAGTGTGAGAATGGCCTCCGTGGGCTTCGTATGGATCTCGACCGAGCCCAACAGGAGACCTCCTCTTTGCGGGACTTGCTAACGGAGAATGATATCACAATCCCTGAGATACGGATAGACAATCAGCCGATGTCCCTAGACAAGGCTTATCATGAATTGCGCACTACGCATGCTCTCTCCCTTGCTCACATTAAGCAGATAGAATCAGAGGATTCCCTCGGTGCTGCTGGGGCGGAGGCCGAAAGGACCCTGGACCTTCTCAAGCGCAGCATTTCTGACGCCGAAGCTGAGCGTGATTTTGCACAGAAGGAAGCTGAGCAGTATCGCCAACAGGCCCGCGCTCTGCAAAGGTCGGAACTCGATCATCTAGGCAAAGAGCAGAAGTTGAGCAATGAGCTCCTTGCGGCAGCGTCTCGCATGGATGAGCTTTCCAACCGCATCCAACTGCAGCTTGAGTCTAACAGCGCGCTTCGCAAACGTCTGACGGATGCCGTGTCTCGCGGGGAGCAGGAGCAGGAAAAATCTGCAGAGAAGATCATTGAGCTTGAGCGACGCCTCAAGAACGCAGAAGACAAGGTCGTGTCGGCGCAGCAGTCATCCGAGGAGGCCGTCACTAAACATGAGGACGAGGTGAAAGCTCTTAGGGAGAGCAACAGCAATCATCTTCGTCGGGTGAAGTCGGGCTTGCTCAGCCCCGCATCCTTTTCGCCAAAGATGCCTGCGTCACCCGTGTTTGCGCAGAAGTCGCCTCGTCTCGATCAGACGACAAGTGGACCGGCCATGTCTATTGCTGAAGCCACTAGGACTGAGCTCCTTGAGAAGCGGGTGGAAGAGCTGGAGAAGGCTTTGAGAGAAGCCGATCACGAAATGGAGGAAGTTGTTGGCCGAATGAATATGGCCCAGATTGAGGTTGCTGAGCTTCAGTTCCAAAGGTGAGTATTCTGAAACCGGATAGCACGACTAGGAAACTAATTCCATATAGGGACGAAGCTATGCGAGAGACTAGGAAGCTCCAAGCTGACATCCTTTCCGAGCGTGAGAAGGTGAAGACCCTCATGGCTCAAGCCTAGATTGCTCATGATGCATCGCGGCGTGGATCGTTGAACGGATCATTACCATTACGACTTTTTGGATCTTAATCATAACTTTCCATTCAGATGCGGTTCGACTGCCTTCTTGGAAACCTTGTATATATATTTGGCGTTTTTCTGGTTCTTAGGCGTGGCATTTACACAGGAGCAGGCATGGTGCAGTTGTCTCGTTTTTGCACTGCATGACACCGCCAAGCGCAGAATCACGGGCAGTTGAGGCCAGTGGAGGCCACTTGCGTCACCTTTTTACGCAACCGGGCAGCCATTGACTTGGGCCCACGTTATATACCCTTTCTTTTGGTGGCAGCTCTGCTCAGAGGCAGACCGGTGGCGAGCTTTTAGCGTGGTAGTAGTTGGACGGCTAACACGTTATTGTTGTATATAATGATTTAATGGTTGGATGGTTGCACTGGATGAAGTATAACTGTACTACTGCTACAATAGAGGATAAGAAATGGTCTCCTGAATCAGACTAAGCCATCCGAGTCGGGCGGTCTCCAGGACCTGGAAGGTGCCCGTGTTTGCTCTAGGAGAACAGGTGAGCAGCCGGCGTTGGACGGAGTGCCACGCATACAGGGCCTACGCCGGCGATGTCTTGGTCTGAAGCATTCTCTGAGGTCGGACGGCGGCCTGCTGCCCGACGCGGTAAGGCCGGGCTCTCTGCAATGTGGAGTGCGGGGACACGGCGCTGCGGCACTGCGGCGTAACCTGCAAGCGTGCGTACTCGCAGCACCCTGCCATGCGAGGCACCGGGGCTTTGTGCCGTGGGCTGTGGGCTGGCTCGTCTGGGGGGTTCGGTGCAGGCCGTGGATGCAGCGTCCCGGTGTCTCTCCTGTCGACTCCCGCCAAAGGCACGCGGATTGGGGCAAGCGCACACGCTAAGCAGCCCAGTCCACCACGGCCCTCCTCCGCTGGCCGTTTGAGTTATCCCTGACTTTGAGCTTCGTGCCGCAACGCTCAGTCGTCGTCTCCTGCCCTCCTCCTTCTTTCCCTCTCCGAGTCTCTCCCATCCACGCCTCTTTTCCAGCCAGCCTCCCGTGAGACGCTGGTCCAGTGCAGCGGGGCTGTCTCACCCCCGCCACGAGCTGCTTTTTCTGCCCGCCTTCCTCGACCCCCTCCTGGAGAATTGTAGCCAATCCCTCCACCACACGACACCCGCTACGCCCGCACGCCGCACCGCCCGCTAACGAAGCTACCTTACAGCTTCGCCTTTCCTCCATCTACCCGCCATGAACAACCAGCAGCAGGGCAATCGCCTGAATCTCGCCTTTGGTTTTGGCGGTGGTGATCGCCAGAACTACCAGGAATCCTCTGGTCGTGCTTTTCCTACCACGCCCTCGACCTTTCCCCAGCCCGTCTACCCCAACCAGGCAGGTCAGCAGGAGGTTTGGGGCACACAGCAGAACAATGGCTATGGCGCTGGCTACTTCATGAACCCGTACCAACAGGCCCAGTACCAGGGACAGCAGGGGAATCTGCAGGCTCCCAACGCTGCCCGTTTCAACGAAGCTGCCAATGGCCTGGCCCAGCAGTTCTCCCATCAACACTTGGGTGGCAACGGTCGTTCTGGGAGCCCCTATGGCCGCCAGCCCTCCCCGAGCCAGCAGCGGCCTCGCACGGCTGACAACAGAGGTTACCAGTACGGAAGCTACAGTCACGTCCCGCGGCAACCCTCGCTTAACGACGAGGAGCCTCCGCCAAAAACACCCGAGAAGTACTCGGAGAACGTGTTGCGCCAAGCTAAGGTCTCGGTGAATCTTGTTTGCACCTTCTTCAAGGACAGCGTGCAACGTGCAAGAGATCGCAATCAACGGTACGTACAACAAGCACATTTGGCAACAGAAAACTGACGAAGCTGAATAGAGCCCTAGAATTGGAATCCATCATGAAGGAGCCCTCTATATCCGATGCTCGCAAAGCGCAGAAGGAGATTATTATGAGACGTCAGGAAGCTGAGTATCTGCGCTTCCTGCGGACTAAGGAGAGACCAGAGAACTTCTCAACGCTGAAGATCATCGGCAAAGGTGCCTTTGGAGAGGTCAAGCTGGTGCAAAGGAAAAACGATGGAAAAATCTATGCGCTCAAATCCCTTGTCAAGCACGAAATGGTATGCCTCCGTCCTGCATTCTCGTATTCAATGTGTGCTAACCTCTTTCCATAGTTCAAGAAAGACCAGTTGGCCCACGTTCGCTCTGAACGTGATATTCTCGCCGAGTCGGACAGCCCTTGGGTGGTCAAATTACACACCACGTTCCAAGACAACACCTTCCTTTATATGCTTATGGAATTTTTGCCCGGCGGTGATTTGATGACAATGCTGATCAAGTATGAAATCTTCACAGAGGACATCACTCGCTTCTACATGGCTGAGATCACTCTTGCCATAGAGGCTGTCCACAAACTTGGGTTTATCCATCGGTAAGCAATGAGCGTGCCGACACATTCCTTCGACATGTCTGCTGACTTTTCGTAGTGACATCAAGCCTGATAATATTCTGCTAGATCGAGGTGGTCACATCAAGCTGACTGATTTTGGTCTGTCAACAGGTTTCCATAAAGAGCACGAGGCCGGCTATTACAAGAAGCTTCTTGCCGGAGGAGCCCACAAGTCTAACCGGGAAAACCGGAATTCGATGAATCTGGACCAGATCCAGCTGACCGTCAGCAACCGTACCCAGATCAATACCTGGAGAAAATCGCGTCGGCAGCTGGCCTACTCCACTGTGGGTACTCCCGACTACATCGCTCCCGAAATCTTTAGCGGACAGGGATATGACTACGGTTGTGATTGGTGGTCTGTTGGTACCATCATGTTTGAATGCCTTATCGGATGGCCGCCGTTTTGTGCTGAGGAGCCGCATGACACATATCGAAAAATTGTGGACTGGCCGCGAAATCTACACTTCCCCCCCGATCAACAGCTAGGTGCAGAAGCCGAGGATTTTGTCAAGCGGTGAGTAGTGCCCACTTCTGCCTCGGATATTACTCTCCTCGCCTCGGTTTCTACTTAGTCTAAGCGAATTTTTACTTACTTTCATTCTAGCTTGATCTGCGACGCAGACCACCGCCTCGGGCGCATCGGCGGAGCTAGCGAGATCAAGCAGCATCCTTTCTTCCGCGGCGTGCAATGGGACGGCCTGCGCCGCATCCGTGCCCCCTTCGAACCCAAGCTCCAGTCCAACATTGACACGCAATACTTCCCCATCGACGAGATCGACCAGAACGATACGAGTGCGGCGCTACGTGCGCAGACGGCGCAGGCGGGCGAGGATGTCGCGGCCGAGATGAGCTTGCCGTTTATCGGGTACACGTACAAGCGGTTTGATGCTTACCGGGGCACGTAGATCTCGAACCTGGCCAAAAACGTGTGGTGGTGGTGTTGTAGTTGCCCCCATCCTGGTCTGGCTGGCTTTAGCTAGGGTATACGATGGTAATGAGCTACGAACGAGCTGTTTTCAGGCGCGCGAAACCTTTTTAGGAAGTTCTATATCGAGAGATCATTTTCTGGCGTCATTGTATCCATCCACGGCCATCACACATCATCGCATACTACTGACGGATCGATGCTCTTCTGGGTTTGTCTTTGTTTTGTGGCCACCAGGGCTCCATGCATTTATCCATATAAAGTACGAATGTAGCTCGTTTGTTTAAGGATAAAAGTCTCAACGCGTGTTCTTGTGCATATCTTTTTTTTCCATGCCGTCTTCTGTATTTCACGTTGGTGGGTTAATTTGGGATCTTTTGGGTACCTTGTAATGCTGTCCTTGTGCTTATGTGAATGCACGCATAGATGGAGTTGGATGAAGAGTGTGTTTGGTTTCCCAAGGGAGTATCGGGTCTGCTGCGAGGTGTTGTCTGTATGAGTGGGCGTGGGCTGCTATCATAACAGCTTGGTCTTTGGGTAGAGAGTGCGCACGTCGATGAAAACTTCGCTTGCTTTCGGAGGAACAAAAGTACATTGGTAAGGGTTGTGTTTCGAGGAAGCAGAGGGGGTTAAGAAACGAGGTCACTTTTGATGGGTTCAGTTTCAAAAGTAAATGGGGAATCTTGAATTTCCCAATGCCGTTTCCCCATGAGCCACAAGCCTATACAATATGTGCATGAATGTATACATAACATGAGCATGTAGAGTATAAGAATAATAACTTTGGTAGATGATGCCGCTCGCTACTCGCTTGATCTAACAAGTCGCTCTTACTGAAAACTGATTATATGAGTGAAAGTTGTGCATCTATTCCATGTACAACTACCTTACTCCATCCGTGAAATACTGTGATTCGACGATGAGAAGACTAAGTGGCGATGGTAGCGGAGGGGGGTTAGGCGGCACGCAAGGAATGCCCAGAGCGGAATCGTGAGTGGTGGTAGTCGTATCATATCATCCAGAGAAAGAAGGAGATTTGAGCCCTTGGATTCGCTTGCGACGCATGCATGTATAATGTGGAGCCGCATATGCAAGCCGTATACAAGCCTTCCTTCATTTCTCAACACCTCTCCCCTCATCGCGCCTCGAACTGCACCATGCTACAGAAACATAGCGTTAGCCTTCATTCATCCAGTGTGTTCCTTCTCTAAGGCCTGTGAAACCTTCTGTTTTATTCTCTCCCTCTGCATGCATGGCGCTTTTTTTTCCTCTTCTTTCTGTTTGCTCCGGATGAAGAAGTTTAGACTCACCGGTTTGTCCTCTTCTTGTACAGTACACGATGTCCACAGTTGCGGCAGCGTATCGGCTCCCCACGCTTGAGCTGCACGTCTCCATCACAGTCACCGCATGTGTAGCTCACGGCGCGTGCGTGTACGTCCGCAGCAGTCGTACTGTCTTGCGTCTGAGAGGTTTGTGGTTGATAGCCCGACATGTTTGGTTGGTAAAACCTTCCTTTTCGTATCGTGAAGGAGTAGTAGGACCGCGCGGGGTACTTCAGGGAACTTTGCGGTTTTGAAGTGGTGCGTTGGGTTGGGAGAGGTGAGGTGTGGTGAGGCGCGGCGTTGATGGATTAAATTTCTGGGCGGAGGGCGCAGCGCCTGGATTATCGATAAAGATAGACTTAGTCAGCGGGCTGGGGGGGACGGGGTTGAATTTATACGTTCACGTGGACTTAGGTCCTGCACATGGAAAAGATTCTCAAGATATTAGCACTTCCCCTACTTCAAAACCCCAAAAGAACAGTAAAAATCATCATCATATATATTAAATGAGTGTCCCATATAGTATATAGAGAAAGAACAAGCTGCAGCGCCTCGGTTAAATATAGCCATGTTACCCAGAACTGTCATAGTTGAAAGATTGGACTTCTAAGCAGTAAAATTGATGGCAATTGCACAATAAGATAACCATCAAAAAATCAACCAGACTACTGGAACAAAACACAACTTGTCTCTTTTATATTGTCCACAGTGAATGCAAAAGAAATATTTGTATACGGAGCTTGTAGAATGGGTAAAGCATGAATTCCATGTTCTCATTTGTGTGTTACATCGTTTGATAGTTATAAGTCGACGTTTTCGAAAAGACGGATTCTTTTCAGCAACAGGGCATGGCGCTATAGGGTGGTAGATCGGGATTATAATGGCTGGTATGTACGATCTTGGCAACCAAGATGCCGTCAGAGCTGGACGAAGGTTATGGGACAAGGACGTAGATATCGGAAAGGCGGCTTAAGGGAAGATCTTGATACTTGGTGGGTTGTGGCCCCAGAGAACAACCTCACTAGTTGATGCGCCAATGGACTATAGCTTGGTATCCCGATGGCTTAAGATAAATCGAGGAGGGTGGCAACAAATCCCCTACAGCTACAGATAGTCAGTCTAAGACTTTTGTAAGACAAATTTCTTTTCATCAATTTTCAGCTCTGCTTTTAGCTTTGCTTTCAGTGAATGGTATACTAAATGAATCTACATGAGATAGTGTGCCTTGGGAGGAGCCAACATCTGAAGGATGAGCGGGAATGGCTTGGATAAAAAGCCTTAAGTGGCTGAGAATGGAAGGCAATGGAGGTAGGCTGGTTAACTATGGCTCATTACTCTGCTATCGTCTTGTCGTATGGAAGGTGCAGCTGTGCGCTATGGGCAGCTGCCTTGTGGACGGCTAGGCTGAGATAGGAAGCCGTATTCTAGCTTGAGGGCCGATCGCCCATCACAACAGCCCTCGCTGGAAATCTATAGTGTCAATAAGCAGGTCCCTAATTACAAGACAATTACTCGCACTTAGCGACAATGATGCGCAACAATGCACCTGGTCTAGGCGAGCATTTATCACCAGCAGTTATTCAGTGACACCCCATATTTTAGTTTGTCACCCACCTTGCACTACGACAAATGCCCGATCATCATGGCGAAGAATTGACTCAAGATAAGGATAAATATTGATGCTCAAGGAAATGCTCTTGTAGAATGAGGATGACTCAGCTCAGCTCGACGACATCGGCCCAACTCGGCTCCCAAATACTCCACCTGCTGCTTCCCCTTGGGGACATTAACTTCCGGTGTTGAGACAAAAGTGTGAATCCCGTGGAGAATGCATATCTAGGAAAGTCTCCAGCCGAAGGAAGGTAAATATTTAAGGCAGAGAAAGCCCAGTTCAAGAGAGCAGTAACAAGAACAGCATTCTTCGAGCTACTACAAAAACTACTATCAACCATTCCATCGACTTCCTGGATTGCTTTTTCATCCGCAGCACCCTAAGAAACCAAAATTCTTCCAAATGTACGCCCCCTTGCTGCCAACCTCTATTCTATTATCACCCTAAGGACCACTATGACTGACAATTGATAAAGATTCACAATGAAGCTGACAACAAGTCTTATCATCTTTCTTGATATCATGTTAGTCTCGGCTGCATCCGTACCGGGGAGCGAGAACGTTCAGCGTGGACCTGCTGTGAGCGTGCGTTCTGACATTGTCAAGCGTGAATGCGCCTGGCGTCAATACGGCTGTGAAAAAGGCTACTGTTGGCAAAAGTGTGAGCAGAACACTCCAGGAGGATGGTGCTGGCTGGCATTTAATGGTGGAAATGGTGATTGGGTAACTTGTTCGAAGGATTCGGATTGCGTCGACATACATGACAACCATCCCAGCTGTGGGAACCCGGGAAGGCCGAGCGGCGGATGCAGCTGCTAAGGCTGTCGTGCCTTGAGGAAGCATAACACTTGCAGGAACCGGTCAGACCATTGGCTTCTTGGGGATTAAGATTAGAAAAGAATAGATCTGCACTTGAGCCAGAAGATTCGGCTACTGTAACGAGTAGTTAATAGATTTCACTGACACACAATCTCCGTCCTCAACTTTTTCGGCAGATTAAAAAAGGTGCCTTACTATTTACTCCTTAAGCATGGAGTGAATATATTGAATAACTTCATTTTACCATCCTTGTGGGCTTTGGCAATAGGGGAAGTGGGAATATCTTGAGATGACTCTCTTCGTATATGTAGGACCTAAGTCCACCTTGCGTATATGCAGTATTGATAATAAATTAAATAGTTATCACGTTCAATTACATACGACCATAGGATCTTGAAAATTGGGCTTCCCGTCCGCTCAGCCTTACACAAGCAAGATACCGGCGGATTAGTAGTTAGGTGGGTGACCACTAGCGAATACCCGCTGTCGTATGTGTTTTTTTTTTGATTCACGCCACTTCTACCGTTTTACATTGTTGTCATTCTTCCTTAAGAATCATCCTATCAGGATAGAAATAAATGGTCTCATATTTAATGGAGAGCTATAATCCATCGAGGTGGATACTATAGTGTTCTTCTATACTCAAGCAAGAGCTTTTAGAACACAATTTTAGTTAGACTAGAAGAGCAAGATAAAGGGATATAAGGGCTTTCTGGCAGCGATGTAGAGTAAGTATATCGTTTGCGACTTTCTACTTCCACGAGGGCCAAGCCTGTCGCATTCGCTAATATGATCTCTCCACGATTACTTACTCCATAGTACACATGTAGTCTGCAGCTCCAGGACTCAGCTGTCATAATTCTCCAAATATCTACTGTGAAAATCACCATGGTCTGTGGCGAACCCTCATCTTAAATCAAGAAGAGGATGGAAACTTAGGAGCTGAAAATGCCCTTCCTTTCTGACACGGCAGATTGCCCGAGTACGAAGCCCACCTAGGGCACCACGTCCTGTGTACGGGTGAGACATGGAGATGGCTTTCGCATTCGCTTAATCGTAGCCGCAGCCACACATCATCGCATGTCTCACCTGCACGCTCTATTTCCACAATCCAAGAAAAGGAAAGGTTCAAAGAGGGGATAGCACATAAATGCGAGATGCTTTAAGCTGAAAATAAGACCCAAGAGATGACGACGCGTATATCTCGGAAGCTAGGCGCAGAATAGACCCTCTCCAGGCTGCGTGTTGAGTAGGCCAAGGGCCAACCAGCGTCGGAGCTGGACTGAGATCGGGTGTATGAGATGCATACCGCGATTATCAGGACTGCTGCCTATCTGTCTCGCAAGAGAGCTATGAATACGAGTGAGAATGGTTTATAAATCGCAGCTCCTGTTCTATCGCGAGATTTCTGTAGCAGACGTACCTTCGCATCTATACACCAGCCCCCCTTATCCCCTGAAGTCATCTTGTCCAGCTTTCAACCTCCCCACAATGCTGTCTACATGCCAGAAAAAACCCGCCCCGACCCCTAAGCATCCAACCTCAAAGAAAAATGATATCCCTACTGCTCCAGCCGAGCCACTCTATAAAGCGAGCGGACAACCCATGCCAGACAAGGATGCCGCAAAAGAACAACCCCGCAACAGCAAGACCATCCGCCGATGGAAACTTATCCTCGCCCTTTTCCTCCCTAACTTTCTCGCCTCCCTCGACGTTACCATAGTCGCCCCGGCCATCCCGGCCATCTCCTCACACTTTGGTTTGTCCACCCTCCCCAGTCGATGAAGACATGCTAAAACACACCGCCCAGACCGCCTGACCACTTCCTTCAATTCGCTCATCCTCTTCTACACCCTCCCCTACACCACCTTCTTCCCGTCCTCCGGCCACCTTGCCGACATCTACGGCCGGCACTTCACGCTGCAGCTCCACATCCTGTGTATCTTGCTCGGAACGGTTCTCTGCGCCGCCGCTACCTCCTGGGCGATGCTGTTAGCTGGACGTGCATTCCAGGGCGTAGGGGCGTCGGGTGTGCAGAATCTGACGGTTATCGTGCTGGCAGACGGCGTGAGTCTCGCTGACAACGCTGTGAATAACACAATTTTCATGGGGGTGTTTGGAATAAGGTATGTGGAAAAAAAGCATCTATTGCATGGTTGGTGTATAGTGAGGGGAAGAGGAGTTTGAAACGCGGTGCTGACATTTATATCGTTTAGCTACGCACTCGGTCCTGTGTTGGGTGGCTATCTAGCGCAGGGAGGATGGCGGTGGTGTTTTCTATTTGGGATACCGCCAGCCGTGCTATCCCACATTCTCCTCTTCTCCCTCTTGCGCAAGGACCTCGTAAAAGGACGGGTTGCGCTGCAGCAGGGCGACGAGCGGAGAACGGGATGGGTTGCTGGGCTAGGATATATCGATTGGGTGGGCATAGCGACGTTCATGATCGGACTGGGACTTGTCATCCTCGCTGTGCAATGGGGTGGGACGGTGTATCCCTGGAACTCTGCCGCTGTAATCGCATCCCTGGTAGTCGGTGGTATACTGCTCGTCTTATTCTCCGCGAACGAGCATCTCTTGGAACCAGGGCGGTTCATGGCGCGAAGATTCCCCGCTTGCACCGCTATGATGGCCTCATCATTGTTCCATAAAAGGGATACTTCTCTCCTGATGATCATCAACTTTTCAACAGGCGTGTCTTTCGTCTGCGCCTTCTACTTTGTCTCATACTATTGGCAACTTGGCGAAGGATACTCTTCTTCTCGCTCCGGCCTACAGCTACTATGCTACCTCCCCGGGCTTGCAAGCGGCATCTACGGCGCGATGTTCCTGTGCAATGTATGGCCCAGACAAACCTTTTACCCACTGGTGGTCGGCGCTATCATCGAGCTCGTTGCCCTCGCTGGCCTGACCTGGGCGATCGGCAAGCGCAGCACAGTACTCGTCAACGTCTTGTTTGCCGTTGCAGGCGTGGGTACGGGCCTCCGCGGTATGCCTGTTACGCTGCATGCGGCAGGCATCTGGCCTTCACGCATGGCGGCCGTGCAGAGCGCGCTGGGTTTTGTCTCACCTCTTGGGGAGACGGTCGGAATATCTATGATGGGTAGTGTCTTCACCAATCAGTTCTCGCGCTATGTTCGCGACCTAGGCATCGGGGGCGAGGGGTTCGTGTCTGTCTCTGGCCCGTCGAATCTTGATGCCCTAGCCAACCTGGCGCCCACATTGAAGGAGGAGGTACGTGACGCGGCAGCTAGGGCTGTCATGTGGGCGTTCGTCTCAATACTGCCGTTCATGGCGCTGAGTGTTGTTGCCTCTGTGTTCCTGGGTAATGTGTGGATTGGGAGTCCGAAAAAAGTAGGGAAAGATGGCGTGGTGAAGCGAGAGGAGACGAAGGGGATGGTGATGACTATGTCGTATGCATTTGCGGCGTGTGCGGGAGGTGTTGAAAGGAACAGGGTGGAGGAGGGCCTCGTAAGGGGGGTCATGGAAGCGAGGGAGAGAGAGCCAGATGTGGAGGCTTCGATTGTACAAACGGCTGTAAAGGGTTAAGGGGTGTTTATTGGAATTGATTTTGTGGGCTGTTCGTATGTTGGGGGGATTGGTATTTGGCCAATTGTAAAGGTATTGTGTGTAATGACACCGCTGAGCATCAACGTGGTCTTGATCAGTATGGGACATGGAAGAAAAGAAGCCCGCTGACCTTTGAAGGTCAGTAGTCAGTAACAATGGATTCACGAGGAGTGGTTCAAGAACAAAGGATAAAAATAATGGTTCGCGAGCTACTCGAGACGACCCACGCCATGTCCAAAAGGCGTCCCGAGTTCCCAATATGCCGGAATCGACTACGAGCTGTTCATTGTCCAAAGTCATCGCATCGAGTTCTCGTTGGAACAAACTCGTTTGCGGTTAGCGTTGGTCTGACGCCGAGAAGGAGAGTCAGGAAGGGTTATGCGCCTGGCCTTGCATCGTGCCGTGCTGCCGTGTGTGCCGGTATCTTCTGCACCACCTGCCTGCCTGTCGTGCGATCTGATCTCACCGTGTGGCGTCCATCTTCCTCCCCTGGCGCTCAGTGAGTATGTACATAAACTGCAGTCATCGCTCGGACCGTAGTGCATCGTTAGGGAAACGGTAAAGCTCAGTTGTAGTTGCGGGCCTCCGCAGCAGCATCAGCGTCGCGCTGAAGGCGGTTCTCATCGGCGGCCTGCTGCAGCGTCTGATTGCGCGTTTGCCTCTTCTGCTCGTCGAGCTTCTTCGCCAGATCCCCGGTGACAGGCTTATTGGCACGAGCCTGATGGGTACGAACGAGAATCCGTTAGTGAAACAGGTTTCTTTCCTTCGAATCAGGGACGCTCGACCCGGCTCACATCCACACGGTAGTGGTCATGAGCTGTACCGGGAGGAGTCTCTTGCGCATTCTACT
>Ga0247757_10000278_pt1 | contig 42974 bp, 45 predicted proteins | sample UWRJL126311R4_FD_180929 | JGI IMG/M metagenome (GOLD analysis project Ga0247757, IMG submission 180929) | Plant litter microbial communities from Arlington Agricultural Research Station in Wisconsin, United States - UWRJ-L126-311R-4 | ecosystem: Environmental > Terrestrial > Plant litter >... | reverse complement strand
AAAAAAAAAAAAGATAACATACCTGGACGATTGCATACACTCCGAACGGAACAGCGCCTACACTCTTAGCATGCTGGACATGGGCTGACTACAGCGTGACGTACAAACTGCCCATAGCATCAACATGGTCCCAGGAAGGCCATCGGTATTTTTGACTCGATAGTTGTGCCATATTCTTCAGGTGGTCAGCATGTGTTGTGGGAGTGGTGAGAAGGCTTCACCTACTGTGGAACGACCTGCAGCGAGTTAGTGTACGTTGAACAAAGAAAGAATGAGGAGGAGAGGGACGAGTATTACCTGAATGCACCAACAACTATCAGAAAACGTCAGTGTCAGCTTTTTAGGCTAGCGTCAGAATTGGCTTACACTGCAGCGCTCATCAGTATACCGTAAATATTTTGTGCATGAGCAACAGCACTCACCAGTTCCGATGGTCTATAATAAAGAAAAAGCACAAGTCAGTTCCAATGAGCTTGCAATACATAAAAAATGAAGCGTACCCCGAGAACATCTGCTGCCTGTGAATGGAATTAGTAGTGGTCAACGGAGGAGTGATACAAACTCACCGGCGGAATAGACTCTTGTGGTTTCGTCATAGTAGTTTTGAAGAGTAGAGGGAGTGAGCTGGAGTGTCCAGGACACTAGGGGGGTCGGAGGGTCAAATAGTCAGGAACGCTACACAATAAGATATGCGGGGGGGACAGTAGTGTGGCTTTTTAAGGCGCAGGTGTAGATGACACTAAGTGGTGGCCTCCATGTGCGATGTGCTGGGTACCTGCACCACTATGACAAGGGCATGCCACGATGACAGCAAACGCGTGCATGGTGGAGCCGTGGCAGATGTACGGAGGACAATGAATGGACGGTGTACCCACCTCCAGCGGACCCCCATGGCTGCAGCACCCCAAAGACTGATTGTGGTCTTGGCATGCTGCCCGGTTCAACCAAAAAAGACACATGTTTGGCATGGGACTACCGGTGGGGGGCGGTATGGGGCGTGCATTTTGCTAGCTCACCGCGAGAGTCGCGTGCAAAGGACGCGGAGGCGGCAAATCCTACGCACGGATGAGAGCTTGGTCGAGGGATCTTGCTACTCGGGGAAGTTCGCCCTAGACCGGTGGTCGAGGACTGAACTATGTCCAGAGGCATCGCGTGCGCTTAGTGGTGCGTGGCTGAAAGGGCGGAGACTTGTTGACGGGGGTGGTATTCACGCAGGCCGGCCGATCGGCAATCCGATTGGCGAGTGGGGCGAGCGTTTGTGCGCGTATCTGCTTCTGGCCGGCCATGTCTCTCGCGCTCCTCCTTTGCGCCATGGCGACGTCGAGGATGCAGTCTGGTCGGAAGAAGGACCTGCTCCCCCGATTGATGGCTGCATGAAGAATGCGCAGTATATGCGGCGAGGGCCAGGGTTTGCGGTGAGGGCTCGAGTAATGGTGGCTGGAAACGGAAAAGATGACGGGGCCTCAATGAATACCCTGGCCAGGCGAAGGGCCAGGATACAATAGCCTCGCGCTGGCGCTGCACGCGGTCCACAGCCGAACGGTTTTTCGTGGGGCTGTTCAAGTGGCTTTCTCAGCTGATGCAGTCCAGGATGCAGAGGCCCTGGGGGTGAAAACTCTGAATGTACATGGCCATGGTGCTGCGGTGCTGCGGTGCTACTACTGCTGCCGCAGCCATGGCGTGCTGGCTGCTGCTGGGTGCTGCTGAAGACCCCGGCCTGGCTGCTGCTGCTGGCGGTGCTGGTGCCTCTGCTGGTCTGATGGATGGCTGGAGGGATGGATTGTGCTTCTGCTGGTGCTTCTCGGGTGGGATGGACGGTGTCACCAGGCATCCCGGAGCCGTGCTGGTGGAGCCAGACCGTCCACAGATCGGCGCATGCCCAGCAGAGAGGCCCCGTGTGTCTGCGAGCCTGCAGTCTGCGAGCCCATGGCGCTGTATGTGCGGCGCGAGCAGGCGGTACATGCCATGTACGTATATACATGGCACCTGGCATGCGCAGGACAATGGCCTGGCCTGGCCTGGCCACGGCAGCAGCCAGACTTGGGGCCTTGCCCGGTTCCAGAGGGCCCAAGGAGATCCCAAAGAGGCTCCAGAGGTCCTGGGGGCTCTGGGGGTGCGGGCACTTCCCCATCCGAGCGCTGCTAACATAATCACCCATCGCCACCTCCCGCCGTACCTGCTGTCTGCCCGCCCACCCCAGGACTTCCCTCGAGACAAAGGCCACCACGCCTTCCACGTCATGCCATGCACTGTTCCTCTATGGCCGCAGGCTCAGTCCCGCTCAACATGCGGCCGCCCGTCCATGATCCGGAGCAATATCTCGATGGCGACGGGCGGGGACGCGCACAGTTAGTTGCCCTGCCCATCTGCTGCGCTATCCTCACTGGGCAACGGTACCACACCGTTAGTCTGCCGACTGCCCTGACCTTAGTTCTGAATTTTAGTGATAGCCCTTTATTTTGGATTTCTGCCTTTAGGCGCGCATACCGCGACACGCTCCCTTCTGCCTTTGACCTGAGCGTCAGAGCGCGCGGGGCAGGTGCTGTCCAAGACACTCGGAGCGACTTTCGTCATCGACGAACCTCCCTTCGCGAATGCCTCCTCCCCTTGCTATGCAGGTGGGGTCAGAAATTCGAATCTGACAAGCCATGCCGTCCTATCATGGCCCACGCAGCCTATCCCACCGTCATGCGATCCTTCAACACACCCTCCGCCCTCCCCGATAAGTCCTCGCTGCCTCGGGCGCCTTCCTTGCCGTTGCCGTCAGCACGACGTCTACATACGTCGTCGGTGCCGGCCAATTTGACCTTGAATCCGCACCTTTGTCGCTCATCACATCGGCCATTACGCTCACCTGCATCGCAAAAAGTCTGACCAACTGTCCGCTGGGAGTTGCAAACGCCTGTGCTACGCTGTACTACAAGGACCAGCAAAGTCGAGTCACCTACACGCCGCCAATCGGGGATTTGCTTGCGACCAATGTCCCTGGGTAGGGCATGCCTCCCTCGCCATCCGCTTGTTGACCCGGAATGACGCGATCGTCCTGCGAGTCGTCCATATCATGACAGCCTCCCCACCAAGCTTTCGAAATCTGTAGCCCTCGACAACATCGGGAGAGCTGACGACGCTCGGTATGCCGGTCTTGCAGGGGATTCATGAATGCGGTCCGAAAGGTGTTCTGCGTAGGGCTGTGATTCGCGACTCTGTAAACTACCCTGTGTATGGCCACCCATTTGGCGTTCACGAGAGCCCATGTTCTTCCTGCACCATCTGCCGCTGTGGAAGAAAGTGGTCAAAAATTGCAGCCGATGCGCCTTTTTTCCTTATCCCCGTCTGGGCCCTTTACAGTACAGTGGAGCGCAGGCGGGGTCAAGGGCTTCTCCGTGATATTACTGCAGCAGGCAGCACATGTCCATAGCACGAACCAGCATCATCGGTGCCTTCTACTGGACGACTTTTACCTCCATGAAATAAGCGACCGTCAGTTCTTTTACCTTGTGCCGTTTGTTTTTGCCAGGAAGATCCCGAGGAGTCTGAGAGAAGTAGATACCTCAGTGCACCCTATTTGCTTGTTGCACGCCTATTTTGATCGTAAATGATCATTCGTAAAATCTTTATAGAAGGGAGATTCCTGGTGGGTTTTCGGGCGACTGGTGAGCAGTTGTTCCGACTGATGTAGGTCTCAGTGGTAAGAAGTGTGATGGGCTACAGGCACACTACGTATGGAGGATCTGGTATCATTGGCGTACATGGTCGCTTATCATGCTTAGAAACCGTGTATTTGGAAATAGCATAGGGCAGAAGAAAGCATCCACACCGCGGACGGGGCGAGTCAGGTCCGCATCCATGCATGTGACGACTGCACAGAAGCACGGAGGCACAGCTGCTCATTCAGCAAGCGAGACCGACCAAAATCCACTGTGGAGTAAGTAGATGCAATACGTACATGCAAGTGGTCACCCAGGCAGCGAACCAGATGGCTGAGAAGCTCCGTTAACGAGTCTTGCGGAAATAGGATTTGGATCGAGCAGGGCTCGGTACGTATGTGAGAGGGTTATAAACCTTGGCCTACATGCATTGGCGGGGATGCCGCATTGTTCTTTGACGATACGCTTTCTCCGTTTCCCATCACCTTCCTTTTCTCTCAACTCCGCTTTCCTATTGACCGATGGGGGAATCATCTCGCTCATCATAGATACCGTGGCCAGTGCCGCAGAGGAAGCTTGGCTGTGGCGTCCTGAACCTCTCCTCATGCTGGATACACAGTAGAGATGTCGTTACCCAACGGGGAAGCAACGAAGACGTTGGGGATCGGCCCACGTGTTTGTTAGGCGTTCAACAGGGTTGAAGTCTTGGATGGCCATCTATACTGAGCATGGATAGAAACCTGCTAGTGCTCCACGCTCCGACCCGCACGAAAAACTGGCGGAGGTCCACGGGTAATGATCTTTCTTTGTCCAGCCAGAAGGCTGCACGTATACGAATATGCCAAGTTCACAGCTCTATCCATGTTAGGGACGGAGAAAAGACGGTGGCGGTCCAAACGTAACATGCACTTCTGCAGGCCCCGGGGCTGTCTTCGATCGTGCCTTGTTATCGAAGACGAGCATTGCGAGCAAAACATCGTGACCGTTTGAAAATCAGTGGATGGGACGGCGGCAGACGCAGTCAGGTGAGCAGCCAGAAGTCCAATGCAGCCAGAAGCCAGCTCCTCATGCGCCATCCTGAGGCGGGGGGTCAGTTTTGCATTCTTCCATCCAGTCTTGGAGTCGATATTAGCGGGAGGGATGATGGTGTGGCTGCAGCATGACCAGGCTACCATTTGTATGGGCCATGACTATCAGTGGAACAGCAGGCGCGGAAGGCGCGCACCACCCATCCTAACCCGCCCTTGCAAAGTGGAGCTCCAACAGCCATGCCAGCTAGGCCATACAGACCACTGCCGTATGATATAATGCATGCAAGTGCTAGCCGGCGGCAACGATAATGTCACAACCGTCATTTCCAGTGCGAACATTGGCCAAAGGGGTGTTATTATTTGATCAAAGTGGATTACTACTTCCAGCATGGAATTCAAAAAGGGGGAATAAATACCGAATGGTAAGAAAACATAAGAGAAGAGTGTCAGATCAGACGAATACCTGGTAGTAGGAAACGTAACCCCCGGGTCAAGAAGAGAAACCCCCTGGCATCTAACCCCATGCCGCGCACTACGGCAAGGCAGTCCTACTGTCGCCGACGCCAACGGAAGCGCAATTTTCTGCGTCTGATACGAGGCCTCAAGCATCCCCTTTACTATGCCTTGGTGACCGTTATAACGGACGTCGAATCTCGATTGAGGATCAACGTTAGAGGCTAGGCAAGCCTGCTTACGCTTCATCCGCTTCATGCTCCTGCAACTGGCCACTCTGCTCCCTGTGCATGCGGGCTTCAATCTCCTTAAGCTGACTCTCACGAGCCAAAAGCTCTTGCCGCTTCTCATTGATCTCACGCTGGACCTTAACCTCAATCTCACGAAGCTTCTCTTCCTCACGTCGCAGCTGTTCTTCCTTTAGTCGAACGGATTGGCTGGCGAGATCTTCAGGGTTCATCGACGAATCACTGTCAGACTGTTAGTGAAGCTATCAACAAAATAGGAAAGAAAAGGCGTACGCTGCAGCACCACCCTCGACACTCTTGCTAAGCTTCTCGGTACGGTAGTTCTCGTACAGGAAGTCGTGAGTGATTTCCTTCAGATCGGCCAAGTGACTGTGGAGTAGAGCACTCCGCACAGCCAAGAAGTCCGAATGACGCGGATTGTCAACTTCGACAACACCCCACGGATACTGCCGAGCACGCACCCTCCGGCCATTAACCTCGATGACATCCTCAGAACCAACAATGGCGAACGGCATCAGACCACGTAGCTCGGCATTCTCCTCGACGGTATCCTCATCATCCTCTTCAATGTCGTACGGAAAGTTATACACGGGAATACGATAGTGCTCAATGTCTTCCATGACAAGCTTCTTCGACTCAGCGAGCTCAGCAGGGGTGAGCGAGTCGGCCTTGCCAATGACGGGAATAACATTGACGCGGGGCGAAAGGCGCTTCATAAGCTCAATGTCGAGTTCGCGGAGACTGCAACATGTCAGATGTGTCAAATTGGAAAGACGGCCCAACGCACCCATGACCTGTAGGCGTGATGAAATACAACAAAACGTGCACACGATTGTCTCGGAAACGTGGGTTACGCTTGATACGGCTCTCCTCGGCAAGAATATCATCGTACTGCCTCTCGAGATAGCCAACAATCTCGGAGAAACTACATGCTGTAAGTTTAATGCCACGCTGCGAACGCATGTTGCCTACCTAGCCTCGTTATCGATCTGGTCACCAAACCCAGGCGTGTCGACGATGGTCAAGGAGATACGGGTACCCTCTTCGTCAAGCTCTGTTCTCTATCAGATTCAATTCGATGAGCGTGCCACGTGTGCGCACTTACCGACTGTGACAGGCTGAATCTTGACACCTTCCTCGACGTGCGCGGTGTTCGGGTCATCTGTGTCCTTGTGCTCGAGCACTTGCTTATTGCAAAGTGTGTTGACAAACGTTGTTCGGCCTGGCAGCAGATCCATCAGCATTGCGTCCATCTGGCGTGTAGAAAGACCAGGTCACGAACCTGTTCCTGAGGCGCCGCAGACCATCAGGCAGAACTGAATACCCTTCTTGACATTCTTCTTTCTACGCGTCTTGAGTATCTAGATAGGTGTTAGTACAGGCGCTCGACGACCGAGGGCAATGGCGGCAGCGTGGATGTGGGTGCAGCCATGTCGGGGGTTCGTACCGAAGACATGTCGAGCGGCAATGTGGACGATCAAGTTGAGGGAGTGTTCAAGAACAGACAGACCCACGAGTTCAGGGCGAGCACGGGTGGAGGTCGGGCGTGTCGGCGCAGTGGACGGATTGTGGTGGTGTTGCAGCGTCGTCGAGGAAATTTAGGACGTTGGAAGCTGCTCCTGCGCGATGCAAAGGGGCTCGCTAGCGGGCGGCACCCCAGTCGCCGCTCCCCATCTTAGCCACGGGCCACCTGGCGCGCGCCCACACCAGCACCAGCAGCGGCGCGCAGCGCATGGAAAGCGTGTTGCTAAGCCGTATTTTTGGTGGCGAGCAGCGCTACGGGAGTATTGAGCTGCTGGGACAGCGTGCTCTAGCACTCGTTCCAGTCCCTGGGGCAGGAACGAGCTGGCTGATCAGCGCTTGTTGGCCTCAAAACGTCAATTCGTTCGGAGCGGGTAGCTTTTCCAGCCATACAGCGCACACATGTAGCACCGACCCAGCTTAGTCTAGGGATTATTGTTTTATTCCTTTAGGAGACAGAAGGGGCAAAGTATTCTATGAGCTTCACTACATGCCGAAGCAGCATCTGTTTGGGCTCAGATACCCTGAAGTATTCCCAAAAGCCTAGGAGCAGCCAGATAATATGATATCGAAGTCTCACGTGATACACTCTGCGTCCGCGCGCCAGCCTGAAGCGGCTAGCGCGTACTGGAGCTTGGACGGATGACATCGCCAGCTTCATCCACGGATCTCAGCTGCTTCTTCGCTCCACTCACACTTCAGTCCATCTAGACAATAATCGCTGCGTCGCTCTCGCTAGGAATGAGCCTAGCATGACGCACCTTTTTGCTTTCTCAATCTCTATGCCCTTTGCAAGGCCCGAGAAGCCTACCTATTGGCACAGGTGACCTGACATACAGCACCAACTTCCTCACTAGCACTATAGCCCCAGGACTCCACTGGCCCATCGGACTTACCACGAAGCCTTAACTAGCCAAGAATACGCATTGCTCATCATGAATACTAGGCCCATCCTCGATTCGTCCGCGGGCCCCTTCGCCCTGTCTGCGTCGTTCAACGCCGACAGCTCGTTCTTCTCAGTGGCGCTAGAGAGTGGTTTTAGAGGTAGGGTGTACTCTGTGTTGCCTCCACGGGTGCTAATACTGCGTAGTCTTCAATGCTAGAACATGCGAAATGAAGATCGCTCGAGGTGTGTGCTGCCTAACCTTCCCATATCGTTCAAATCTGACTACGAATATAGAGGTCGGCGGCGGTATTGGCTGCGCTGAAATGGTCGGCACCACTAACTACATCGCTCTGGTCGGCGGAGGGAAGCAGCCCAAGTTTCCTCAAAACAAGGTACAAGGCTGCCCCGAGGATTCCGGCTGGGTCCAGATCAACGCTAACATCTGCGAGGTCCAAGTCTGGAATGATGCTACCCAGTCCGTCGCCTTCGCCATCGAGTTCAAGACGCCAGTGCAACGAGTTCGCGTATCCAAGGAGTTTCTCGTGGTCGTACTCTTGAACAGCGTGGGAATATACAAGATGAAAGCGCCGCCGGTTAAGATCGCCGACTACGAGACAGCGAACAACCCATTCGGGCTTTGTGCGATGGAAAATAACATCGTAGCCTTCCCTGGAAAGAATGTTGGGCAGGTGAAATTATTTGACGGCAACAAGAACGTCACCATCATCCCAGCCCATACTACTCCACTGCGTGCTCTTGCACTAAGTAGGAAGGGTGACATGGTGGCGACAGCCAGTGAGAAGGGTACAATCATTCGTGTGTGGGCTTACCCTAGCACCACAAAGCTCGCAGAGTTCCGCCGCGGAATCGATGAGGCAGCCATCTTCTCTCTTGCCTTCTCTCCCAATGGATTGATGCTTGCAGTGTCATCAGACAAATCTACTATTCACATTTTCGACATTGCAGCAGGTGTCAATGCTACAGCAGAGCCTGATCCGAAGGCCCACAAATACGGCTTTCTATCCAAGGTCCCTCTACTTCCACGCCAGTTCTCCGACACCTATTCCAGCGCATCTACACGCTTCGAGATGGGTGATGAACCGATCAACTGGGGCCCCCAGTCTAAATCTCTCACGTTAAACGCAGGCATTCCAGGCGTTCCCGGCGGTAGGCCTACTAAAGGTCTTCTTGGGTGGTTGAATGATCAAACGCTCTTAGTAGTTGGCGCCGGTCAAGATGCTCGCTGGGAAAAATTTATTGTTGGGATTGATTCTGCGGGAGGCCAAGTCGTCTATCGAGAAGGTTGGCAACGATACCTCGAGTAGGCTAAGCCCTCGAACTTTACAACAGAGCACTATACCCATCTTCCCTAGCTCCTAGGTAGTAGCGTGAGCTTTTACTGCCGCATACGCCCATCGATAGGACATCATAATTTAGGCGTGGATTGCTATCATCCCGCCAAAATTCTCAAAGGTTCCATTTGATCTTGCATTCATTATCCCATAGCAGGTGGTGACGTGCCGCACTAAGATTAATGGCGTTGCCTATCTGGTTGATACCATGATGCTTGCCTGAGTCTAATGGCGAACTTCGGTCAGATGACTATCTTCAGATCAGTATGGTCTTAGTAGACGGGAATTGCTACCGGATGCAGAATACTTAATTATTCGTTGAATTGCTAATAGAACCACAAATACTGGGGAAAAGCTCACATTATCAGGGTAGAAGTCGAAACCGTCATAATCCTTGTTACTACCTTAACCACTAACACTGCTGAATCTAATTCCTCATTAGCTAATAGGGTCTTGCATGATCTCAATTCTTCAAGTTAACCTGAGCATCTACTTCGTCTAGCTTGCTAAGCGGTTTTTTCCCATCACTAGCGGGTTCTCTACAGCTCGAAGGTCCTCTCGACTTCCACCGCGTGCGCCATAATTCTTACAGGCCCCATCACCTTCCATTTCCCTTCATTCTCCATCGCCTCCACAAAATGCCTGATCGCGATCACCGTCTGCGCGGCCCACTTCTTCGTGCTCCATAGTCCGCATCCCGTTGCTAGAGGCGTCATCAACAAGCTTTTAATTTCCTCTTCCTCTCTCTCACCGCCTTGCTCGCGCACCCTCCGATTGTGTCGATCAACAGCAGCAAGGAGACTCCATATGCACTCATACACAACCTCCCGGTCCCACGTAACTTCGTGCGGAACTCTCATCGTCGGGCACAATGCGAGATATTTGCATCCCCAGAGGCTATTGAGTTCTTGCTTGTCTTGTAGATTGACTAGAAGACAGGCGCCTGGTGGTAAGAAGCCACGATACTCTTTATACAACGCGGCCTGTGCCACGCGCGTAAGAGCCATGTAGTTATTCTGTGGGGAAAAGGCTTGTGAGAGTGCATGGTCGAAGCCACCGTCCATGCGGGCATACGAGTTTGCAGGCGAGACTATGGCGTCGAAGGTTGTGCTGGGAGGTAAATCGTCGAGTCGGGAGTTGTGGTATGTTATTTGGATAGAAGGGGGGAGACTATGTGTTTGAGCGGCAGATTGAAAAGTCGTTATATCATTCTCGTCCATGCAAAGGAGATGGATGGATAGGTGAGTTGGTTGTGTTGGCTCAGCCATAGTGTGATGTAGAAAGGCTGTTGGGATCGGTGTTGTTTTGGTCTGACTTATATAGACGAGTATTAAATTATTGCCTATATGATCTGGTATATGTGGTACACTTCCCTTTGATCGATGTCTTATAGTGTTCTGCTAGAAGGCTTGTCATGCCCCGCCACTAAATAGGCAGCAGTAGCCAGGATAAGAAATGAGAAGCGAGGTACGTATTTTTTTTAAACAGCTCATCATCTAGAAAAGTATCAAAAAACTAGATGTTTCTGGTGCAAATCAGTTACTACTAACTTGGGAAATTGTTTGTGTTCGCCTCGGCCAGCCTACCGTCAGCATATCGTCAGCATATTGCACTGAAATGAAAGCCCTAGGAAAGCCTTTCCAAGGCCTAGGAAAACAATGATTGGCAAGCTTCCTAAAAAAAAAACTTAAAAAAAACACTGCTTTTCTCTTGTAAACATGTAAACAATAGATTGCAAGTCGAACGACCAAAAGGAACCGCCCCTAAGGCACACCTTTCTACCCTCAATTCTTCACATTCTGAACACACCGTATTTGTTCTCCCTTTCAACCCCAATGTTCTGTCCTCCACATGCCATCTGCAGTCCAAGACCCAAAACCCTTCTTGTGTGTTCTGGTGGAATGATGCCATCGTCCCACAATCTAGCTGAACCGAACGTAGCCTCGCTTTCACGTTCAATACGAGCCTTGAGCTCAGGGTCTACTTGTTTGCCGACAGCTTCCATGACCGAAGATAGCTGTTCTGCACCCATAACTGAGGTACGGGCATTTGGCCAGGTAAAGAGAAGGCGGGGTGAGTACGCTCGTCCACTATTTGTAGATCAGTCCTGCAATATAGAGTGATGAGTTGACGGGTTCACATACCACATGCCATAGTTACCTGCTCCTGCCGAGCTTCCAACAACGACCGTGAATTTGGGTACGTCGACACAGCTAACGGCAGTCACAAGCTTCGCTCCGTTCTTTGCAATGCCACCCTTTTCAGCATCCTGTCCCACCATAAAACCACTGATGTTTTGCAGAAATACTAGTGGTATCTGCCTCTGCCCGCATATTTGAATGAAGTGAGCGCCCTTGAGAGAAGATTCTGAAAAGAGAATACCGTTATTTGCCACGATGCCCACACGGTGACCATATATAGTTGCAAAGCCAGTGACAAGTGTTGATCCGTACAACGGCTTGAACTCGGAAAACACCGAGCCATCAACAATTCGTGAAATAACTTCATGAATGGGGATCTGGGTACGCAGGTTGGTGCCCACAATGCCCGATAACTCTGACGGATCATACAAAGGCTCCTTAAAGGTTGGCGTTGAAGATGGTGTAAAGTTTTGGCGTCGGTGCCAGTTGAGGTTACCAATGCCTCTTCTAGCTAGGACAAGTGCATGTGCATCATCAACTGCCAGATAGTCGGTCACACCGGAAAGTTCGCTGTGTAATCTTCCGCCACCTAAGTCTTCCGCAGACACAACCTCGCCGGTCGCAGCCTTAACTAGAGGAGGCCCGGCAAGAAAGATGTGACCCTGGTTTTCAACAATGATGCTCTCGTCGCTCATGGATGGTACATAAGCGCCACCAGCTGTACAGGGCCCCATGACCACGCTGATTTGTGGGATTCCCATGCCCGACATTCTTGCTTGGTTATAAAAGATTCGACCAAAGTGGTTTACGTCAGGGAAAACATCCGCTTGGTGAGGTAGGTTGGCACCGCCAGAATCGACAAGATAGATGCAGGGAAGACGGTTCTCCTGTGCAATGGCTTGGGCTCGGAGGTGCTTCTTGACAGTGATGGGATAGTAAGTTCCACCTTTAACGGTGGAGTCGTTCGCGACAATCATGCACTGTACACCATTTACGGTTCCAATGCCGGTGACGATGCCGCCTGCTGGTACATCTTCGCCGTCATATACCTCGAAACCAGCCATTTGGCTGAGCTCAAGGAACGGAGTACCAGGATCGATTAATGCTGTGATGCGGTCCCTGACAAGCATCTTGCCTCTTTGGATGTGTTTTTCCCTTGCTTTTTGTGGTCCGCCTTGAGCGATTTTCGTGTGCAGTTTTGTCAAACGCTCGGTTGCCTCATCCATCTGCCTCTTGTTCTCCTGGAATTGTTCCGCATTCGTGTCGATAGTTGTCGGAATGATAGAAATAGCTTCGGCATGATGTGAGTGCGTATAGCTTGCGATGCCACGAGCGGGCTGCTTGGAGAAATGTGATTGAGTTTGTAGGTAGGGTACTCCGCGGACGCCGGTGAAGGCTATGCGGCTCTGCGAATGCGAGCGCAGTGCATTTGAAGGTCGTATGGAGTGCCTGAGTAGCGTCAAGGCTTCGCGAGAAGGTGCTTTGGGAGCCATCGTGCTTTGGGCAGACTCTAAGGTGCAGAGGAATGAATGGCTAGTAACAGACTTCTTCTGCTGGGCTGAAAGCTAAAAACGCACGTTCATTCGCGTATTCTCGCGCAGATGATAACCCAGAAGCTATCTGACCCCAAAGATTCAAGAGATTGAAAAACTAGGAGCGGGTGAGCGCGAAGGGATGAGGACGTACCTACGGCTTAGGGAAAGCTGAGGGTACAGCCGCCGGTAGCCGAAGGAGTGTGGGGATACAAGCTAGGGCCGAAACAGGTAGGCAGCTACTCCAGGCACCGAGGTCCGTCTTTGGCGAAACGAAATGCAAGCCACTAAGGCAATAGTCTCGGGTCACTGGCATATCTTGCGAGACTTTGGGACAGTATTTGTTGACGACTCACAGCAACCAGGAGCGAAGACTCCCGTTATCTCCCATGCCCAAGATCCTAGATTTCCTATGGAAAACACCCCTCAGGTCCGAGAATGCTATGATTCGCAGCCTGTCTGTCTCCCATGACACCGCAATTGGATATTATCAAAGCTTTCCGCCTTCTACAGGTACCTCGACTACCTGATCGAGTCCTTCATATTTTGGAATATCCAAACCATACTTCTCCGCCATCTCGGGGCTTAAAAATCTACCACCCAGAAAATGTCGTCCCTTAAACCACCTGACCAGCGGTTTTGGCGCCGTCAAACTGATCAAGGCCCCAGGCATAAATCCCTTTCCAGGTCCCTCACTGGGCGGTCCTTCTTCGATGTTCCAGCTCGAAGGTGCATCAACAGCCAAGACTGGAACGTTGGTGTCCCGTAATGCTTCGATGACTTTTGGGAATGGCTCGCGCACCTCACCGGAGAATGAAAACCCGAAAATGGCATCAACAATGTGGTCTGTTGAGCCTAGAGCGCTGTGAAAGTCGTCTGTGAAGGGGACTTTGAGATCTTCAAGTTGCTTTTTCAGACGTTGATAGAGGTCGTTCTTGCTCTGCTTTGGATAGTAGATAGTAGGCTGGTAGCCATAGTGAAAGAGATGGCGAGCTGCTACGAGGCCATCACCACCATTGTTGCCAGGTCCACAGGCAACAAGGATTCGCTTGCCTTTGTTTAAAGGTTGCAGCTTGAAGACTGCGCAGCCATTAGTATGGAAGGCCGCATCCATCTTGGCACAAGAGGGACAAGTATCAAGATCAGACTAAAATCACGTACCAGCTTGTGAGACTGAAAGGCCGGCAAGTTCCATCAGTTGATCGATTGAAAAAGCCCCCGTTGACATGAGTTCTTGATCCAGCGTTGCAGCGCTTTTGGCAGAAAGCGTCTATCATAGTTAGAGATAACCTAGACCAGACTACAGTGTTACTTACACGTAAAGCCATGTTGTTTGCTTTGGCTGATCTTGTAATGCAAAATAGTCTCTCTGCGAGTTGTGGTAGTGGTATTACGCTCAGTGGAATCGCAGGTGTTGCAATTACATCACCGAGTCTGCTCGCAGTCAGAAGCCAGCACCCCATTTTTCCCGACTTCGTATTACAACCGCCCCATGAGGGATATAGGCAGAAATATGAATAGGAGATCCATCTTGCCATCTTACCATCAATCATGCACAAGCAACTGAGCAGGTAAGCAATTGACCAATCACGTGCTACCATACACTCTAGGTCTGTGGCCGGTGATTCTTCGGTCCAAAAAGTCGCTCCTCACGATCGTATACGCGACATCTCTCCCCTCAGCCATCCAATTAGTGCAGCACACCATGGTCCTCCGTATACGGCTCGCCCGCTTCGGCAAGAAGCATGCTCCCTTCTATAACATCGTCGTTGCTCATGCACGGTACGCCCTCCCGGCTTCTCCTCCATCCATTAGGCCCCTAGCACACTACCAACCAGACTCGTCTCAAGCTTGCCATTGATGCGCTCCCGACTATACTAGCCATATACCTTGTAGCCGTATACATGCTTTGGGGATATGACTGATGATTTCTCAGAACAGCACGTAACTCCCGACCCCTTGAGGTCCTCGGAACCTACGATCCAAAACCCAAGCCTCCCCGACCGGGTGATACCAACGGTCGCCCATGGAAGGACATCAAACTCGACATTTCGCGCGCAAGATATTGGGTCGGTGTAGGCGCACAGCCCAGTGATACCGCATGGAGATTGCTCAGTATGGTACGTCACAACTCCTAGGAAAACGGCGGAATACGAAACATGAGGTGCAATGCGGCAACGAAGCAGGCGCAGTAGTATGCATTGAAGAACTGGTGGGGTCGGAGAACATGATATCGAAATAGTTACACATCGATTCCGGGGACGAAGAGCTGATATATGCACAGGTTGGCATTCTCGAGCCACAATATCGCATTGAACAAATTAAGGGGAAAGTTGTGAAAGCAGACTCGGCCGCTAAATCTTTGATTCCTCCTGCACCGACCGGCGCGGTCCCTTCGGAAACGAGCGCGTAGATTTTAAAGAACGACAATAGTTGAACAAACACTAGCCCATACAGTATTTAGGTATATGAGCCAACCGTAGCGAAAATAGCCAGGCGAAAAATCGTTCGAGGGGCATTATGGCAGCAGGGAAATAGAGAAAGAGTGCGACATGCATGTTGCTTGGAGCTCTTGCGAAGGTTAGGGGGCAGACTCCCGCAATGTATTGCATAACAAGGCGTTCAAGGATATTGTAGTGGTTGATGTAAATTCGATGTACCATACTGTATATCCATCCACATGCCTCTGCGCTGCATATACAATCGTCGTCAAATGTAAAAAATCAGGCGAACCTGCTTCCAGAAATACTCCAGTTCCCTGAATGATCGCTCAAGGCCAATGCCTATGAAACATGAAAGAACAACGCCGACAAATGCCATTATCATGTATGCAGACAAGCAAGAACTGCGCACTTGATTCACAATCCTTAGTGGGAGGCCACCAAGAATGTGTTGGTGACCAAACAGGTGACCATAACGCAAGCGCCATAGATTGCCAGCGCCAGGCTCAATTGTCTGAGCAACCCCCTTCGCCAATTCCTGCTTTTATGTGCATCGCTCATAACATAACCCTCCGCATCCGCACTATCAAACTCGTCTTCATCATCCTCGTCCTTGACCAAGCGTTGGTGATGGGCAGAATCCGGGTCTGAGATCTTATAGTAGAAGAGGCCAGGCAGAATAAATGAAATGGTGGTGGAGCCCGTGGAGCCGACGTAGGCCAGAACCTTCTCGAGCGAGGAGACGGTCATGGCAGTCATAAAGGAGAGGATAATGAGCACGGTCGATATAATTGCAAACCGAACATCGCCCATTTCATTTACTTTAGCGCTCTGGCGAGCCGTAGCTGCGCCGCTCACCAAGCCCTGCCTGCTAGGGCTGTTCTCACCTTGGTCCCCCCGTCGGGGTCGCCATTTCAAACATGCATCAATGCTTGCGCGGCAGGGGTGGATTTGCAAGGGGTAGGAGAACATGACAAGAATAACAATAGCCAGGCGGCCGATGGTAGAGGCAGCAGCAGCGGGATACATGTTGACGATGTTTCCGGTGATATTATCGCCATAAGAGAGGTACCCTGTGATGCCTGTAAGGATGTACAAAGCACAGGCGGAGCCGATGGATGCAAATATAACTGAGGTGGTTCGGAAATGCGAGTTGTCGGATATTTCGTTAAGAATGGAGAACATCTTCTTAAGGTCAGGACGTGCAACCTTAATCGGATGAACAGAAACAACAGGAACTTACATTTTGATGACAAGTATATGCGAAGACGATGACAGGAAAGGCGGCGAGTGCTGATACGGGACCAGACCATTCAAAGACTCTTACCGGTCCACGCTGAGCAAGCGTATCACCCTTTATGTAATGCGCTACAACTAGAATCACAAGATACGCGATGGAAAAGAGGGCAATGACGCTTGTGTACTTCAGCGAGTCCAATCTTCGGAGAAATGATAGTGGAATAACGATAAGCCTGGGACTATTAGCATGTAGGTGAGGTTCGCTCAGTGGGTACATACATAAACGCGGTAATCCAGAATTGACGGTCTACCAAGAAGGAAATTTCTCCAGCTTGAGGAGCAAAACCTTCTACCACCCTAGGCATCAAGTCCCCAATGATGATCAGATAGCTCACAGCGACGCCGAAACATTTGATTGCAATAGCAGCGTCAAAGAGGATGGAGAGGTTTGGGTAGGTAAGTTGCGATAGCGCCGCAAACGAGACGTGGCCGCGATCAACGTAACGCGCGCATCGAGTCTGGAGATAAAGACCAAAACCTGCCGTCGTACCCGCCCAGGCGATCACAAAGATGCCGAGGAAGATGCCCATTTTCGAGAGAGCCGAAGGCATGGCGAGTAGACCGGCGCCGAGAACTACCCATAATTTAGCTTTCCGTAGCCTGGGGGGAAACAGTAGTCCGTACTGGTATTGACCAAGTTGATAACGCTAGATATCCATGTTGCCTGGCCTTGAAATCCAGCATCTTTCTTTCCCTTTCCACGCCTACTCTAGTTAGCCAGGCTATCAGAGCATCCAGCTGTGTATTTCGGACCTTCTCCCCCGTAATGAACCGGTGCTTGAGGACATGGGATCTGTTTCATTCGGCTCAGGACCGATGGCGGAATATCCAGCCATGCTGTCCTAGGTGCCTGCGCTGTTGCTGATATCGCACAACCATGCAGTCGATGCAGTCGAGAGATACGGTAGCGATCGTGACACTCGGCTGCAAAAGTGATCGTAGTGTCGGGGGTCCGAACGTGTAGAAATAATTAAGGACACAGCAGCGAAGACGTGTAGTCGTGCGCTGACGTTGGAGTCAAGTTGCCAAGGCCCACTGGCCGCCTGCCCAGCGCCACCGCACCAAACTAGGCCGAAGAGCCGCGCTAGCATCAACACGCGTCCGCGACTTGTGAGCTTCCCCACACCGGTGTGCACATCTCCTGACCCGCCATGGACGAGTACGAAGAGGCCGTTCTGTTCACATTCGCACTCCTGGAGTCGCGCTTATCCCGGTTGGAGTACGTTTTGGGTGGCGCAAAAAAAGGCGGTGACGAGAAGCCCAAGACGGTACCTGAACGCATACGTAGAATTGAAAAGTCGCTCCAAGAGCTAGCGGTGAAGACGCAGCTACTCAATCATGTGCAGGAGCTGCGTATGTTTATCATCGATCACAATCCAGCGATCAGGGCTGACAACTTTGCAGTGAGCAAGCACCGAGACATACTCAAACCAGAAGAGGAAAAGGAAGATGCTGGGTTGAATATCGAACAGAAAGCCGTTATGGTGGTCGAGCGTGCTCCAATTTTTGCCACTGCTGCATCGCAGTTGAAAGCCCTCGATGACCAGCAAATCCCCCAGACCGACGGTTTCGTGAAACTCGCCAAACTCCTGCCTCGCATCGCTGAAGCCGAGGACCGCCACCTACAACAAGCGCTTGAGATATCGCTACTTAGAAAACGCAATGGCCTACTGGTTCAGAGAATGAAGCACATTCATTTCATTGGTGCAGCTCGCTGCTGGGCATCCTGGCATACACGAGTGACGACCGTCCTACGGTCAGTCACTCGCATTGAGTTCAAGCAGAAGCAGGAGGAAGAGGAAGAAGAACTGTGATGTAATACTACAACATGATGGCGCTTGGGTGTATCATCCGCCCAAAAGAGGCTTAGAAGGGGCTTAAACACCAGTATTGTTCTGGGTGAGTCGGTAATGCAATAATGGTCATCATTTGAGAAAAGCGGGAGCTTTAAGTTCCGCTGCGGCAACTGGTATGGCTTCGCCTTATTACCAATATTTCCAAGTGCTGATAGGTTCCAGCTGTTTCACATTGTCGACGTTAGCATATGGAAATGACGGCACATGCAGCAAATGAGAAGCTTCCGTCAGGAATCCTACCGCTGTCTGATACACGCGTGCCTCGAATGCATGGACTTGCATCTTTGAAATACGGCACGGGAAGCACAAGGTAACGTTTGGGAAGACAGTCGATGCTGTACGAGACGAAACCCTTAAATCACCTCCCTGCTGCGCTGTTGCCAGTAGGGTCGTGATGGTCCAGGAGGATGAATTAAGCCACTTCTCTAGATCTGGAGTACTTTTACCCATGTATATCGGAAAGCAATCGCAATCGCAATCCCGAGTTATGGCATATCTTGAAAGCCAAGAGAGGTGACATAATAAGAGGCACATCCCTGACGCACATCGGATACGGATACCAGCATATCCATATTACTTCACTCGTGATGAACAGCTCTGACAGGCCGATGGCAAGAAACAGCCGGGCATGACAAAACATGTCAGGCGTGCACGAAAAGGCCAGAAACTTATGTGAGTTGAGGTGAATGTTCCTGCATTGGAGACAAGAAGGCTGTCTGACGAGTGTCGGAGCAGCAGGATATTTGAATGGATTGTCAGTAGACGGGGCCGCTTCATTTGTCATGCTAAGCGCTGCTACATCCATCACAATAATGTGATCCGGTGTGTATGCGTGAGGGACTGCCAAATTCTGTCAGCGCTGGTGCCGAAGCGAGCAAGCTTTGCCATGTGAGACTGGTTTCATCGCCGTCTCAGACACAGCAGGATGGAGGTTCCTAGAGATGGCAGCTACTGCTGCATGCGAAGCTGCGATGTTCCCGCAACGTGCGAGTACGGCAGCTAGAGCGCCGTGTGCTGGCATTCATTCAACGTGGAAGCGTACGGCGCAACCGCGTGGGGAGATTGCCGTCGGTCATCGCTCAGCATGCAGAAGGCGAGCCTAAGCGTGGGCTATTAATACACGAGGCTCGCTGTCGCACGCACGAACAAGAAGCGCGCGCAATGGCGACGCAGAGGCACAAGGCGGGGCAAGAGGCCCAACAGATCAGCGGCCGGTGAGGCGCCTGGACGCGGAAAGTTGTGGTTCTGCAGCGTGGTGCCACAGTAGTGTCGAGGTGGAGGAAAAACGTTGCCGTTTAGCGTAGGGGCATCCCTCTCGGCGGGAGAGGGCATGCATGGTGAACCTGCGAGGGCTGCGGAGACTGCCATTTAGCCAAAGCGCCGCCGGCCAGGCCCTCCCCTCCGCGTCCTCGTCCCCCCTCGCCGACCGACTGCCGCAATAAAGAAGCAGTATACGGCTAATGTGGACCGGCAGCGGCCGCGAACAAGCACGAGCAAAGCACGAGAGCAGACAGCAGCAAGCAGCAGAGCAAGCGATGCTGTCGGCGCCGGCTTTGCCGCATCCGCTGGCCACAAGGAACGCCCGATGCTTGGTCCAAGCCCCTGGCGACGACGGGCTTACGTGCTGCTAATCTCGTGCAGCCACGGTGCCGTGGTCTCTGGCTACCCAATAGGTCGCCTGGCGCCGGCCATGGCTGCGGATTAGTCCACATCTTGAAACGCTGTGCAGCGACCAGACGCTGCTGTGTCGCTTCACCACCACCACACTCCGATCCCGCCCATCGACGCTCCGCAACAGCCGTGTCCCTCTGTGAGCCGCTTCTCTTGAGTGCTGCGAGCCCCTTTGGCTGTACGCTGCCCATTCGATCCCCCGCGCCCACTCCAGCCCTCGCTAGCGCCCTCGGCATTATTCGCGAGCGCTGCCTCCACGCCTCTACTCAGCCCGCCCGCCCAACGTCTCTCGCAAGACACTCTTCCATCGCCGCCAGCCTTCTGTCTGACCTCGATCCTTCCGACCCTCCGCCCGCCGCTCAAAAGCTAGCCTTTGCCCCGGCACCCACGCTCTTTTGCCTGCATAGCAACCCCTAATACTCGCCCGCCGCCGCTGGACTTATGCCCCCGTACGGCTCCTACGGCTCGCCCTCGATTCGCAAAATGGAAAACGGATACGGCCACAGTGGACGAACGTCCTTTTCGCTGGGTCGCATTTTCGGCGACCCCTTTGCTCTGGCAACCATCTCCATTGGCAGTGTGAGTTTTCGCATGTTTGGCTTGCGCCGTGAGGCAGGGAGTCTGCCACTGACCACGAATAACAGCTTGCCTGGGTCATCGCATTCGTGAGCTCGATAATATCTGCAGTTCGCCCAAAGTCGGATTTCCCGCCATTTGCGTGGTGGACGCTGGTTTTCATGCTGTTCTGCATCGTTGGTGTTACTGTTACGGTTGCCTCTGACTCCGAGCGGACGTACCATGTTGCGGTATGCGCAAACCCAACCTTACCCACTTGTCGCACCTGCTAACCAGCGCAGATCGTCGGTTTCCTCAGCGCTGGCTTGGTTCTCACTTCCTCAGCTGTAAATGCGCTCGTCTACTCGCCAGTCGCCCCGAATGAGGCAGCGGCAGCAGGGTTTATCCTGCTATCCATGATTGCGGTACGTCTTTTTGTCCGGTGCATGATGGGACACACTCTTGCAATTCCATCTCGTCGACGACGGATTGGGAGTCGTACTATTATTCTGGCCCATGATGAAGTGCTATGCTGACCATTACAGATTGTGTGGGTCTTCTACTACGGTTCGCAACCCCAGGCTAGCCATCGCACCTTTGTCGATTCCTATGCCCTGCACAAGGAGCATCCGGCCTCGCGTTCTTCTCGCCAGATGTCGAATAATTATGGCGCTCCTCAGCAGTCCGTCGCTCCGAACCAACCTCAGCTCTACACCTCAGCGCAATTGAATGGGTTCGAGACCTCATCTCCTGTCTCAGGATATCCTGGTGGCCCCGTTGGTGCTGATGCCCGCGGCTCCTCGGTCCCACGTTTTGGTGGTATGACGCAGACACCCACCAACGATGAGCAGCCACAAGAAGCTACCGTGGAATACCCATACCGCGCCAAGGCCATTTACAGCTACGAGGCTAACCCTGATGACGCCAATGAGATCAGCTTCCAGAAGCACGACATCTTGGAGGTATCGGACGTTAGTGGAAGGTGGTGGCAAGCGAAGAAACCGAATGGAGAGACTGGTATTGCTCCAAGCAATTACCTTATTCTACTGTAGAAGACTGGATCTTCTCCTTTCTTTCTTTTCGCTGCCACGACCCTGCCATGACCTTTTCCCTTATTGTTGATTACTCTTCTAACCCACTAGATCGACCAGTCCTTCCAAGACCCGGATGAAAGGCGACGAAGAGGCCAGCTCGATTACTATATTTCCTTCTGAGGTCACCATGCATTAAGGAGCGGAAAGATTTGGGCATTGTAGGATGAGAAGGTGGGATGTGTTAGAGTGTCTGGAAGGCGTTGGAGTTGGAGTCGAGAGTCAGGGGTGGATCGTCCGACACCGTGCCTGGACCTATGGACCCCCTTTTTGTTGGGATGGAGCAGCAATTCCTGCTTGTTATTGCTGCCGCCCTCATAACCGCACTATACCCGGACTTCCTTTATCGGTTTGTCTGCTCCTGTCACATTTGAGTCTGTCTTTTTGTTCCATGGAACGAAGGCTTCTCTTTTACTTAATACTAAATATGCTTGACCCTTATTACCTTCTCTTTTTTATTCCTCCTATTTCCTTTCATACTCCCCCTTGGTCTATCACCAAGTTTGCTTCATCGGCTTGTTTTTCTTTTTGCGTATTGTATACCATGGAGAGGGGGGCAGGTTTGCAGTTACCACGGGTTGGCACGTTTGTCAGTTTTTGGTAACTTTCTTTTATAGTAGAGGAACTTGACTGCGAAGGTGGGGAAAGTGCATGTGACAAAATAGCATGCATAGGTAGCAAAGGCCAGAGTAAAAAGGGCAAAGCGGATGTACATGAACAGAAAATTCAAAGATATGTTCGACTGAGAGTCCAGTGAGCACGAGCAGATGCAAACTTGCTAAAACCGGAAATATGTCATTATGCACTCAATGAAGACAGGAGGCCGACCAGCTTTGATTAATTGTCATGATGATCGTGGAAGTACCAACGTAGGATAGAAAGAGAATGGCTGAGGTAGATAAGTGTGACATTTCACTACCATAGCTTCTCTGGTCAGCGAAAGAGCTTCGAGAATATATAGTTTTGTGTGAGAAAACGTGAGGACTGAAGCTTAAAAGGGACATGTCATATGTAGCTAGGCTTCATAGTATACAGTAGTAAAAAAGCTCCCTGCAAAGCGCGTAGGTTACTCATTACTAGCTAGGCAGATCTTAATAGAGCGTTTCATAAGGAGGGTGACTAGACTTCTACTGACTGATGTGCCGACCTATCAATAAGGGTAGGATGACTGTGAATAGACTGCACGTGAGTATGAGTATCGCGATTATGTCATAAGTCTTGGCAAGACAGTGACGCCTGCCTTAATCCTCTAACACAGCCCACGGGACCTCCTTCGCCATCCGCATCTACGTCTTCTACAGACGACGTACCATTTCATCGCTGGTTATCTCTAGGAACGCATTGCGAAAGCTCATCCGCCATGGCCGCGCCGAAATACCAAAGCGTCCCACAGCGCGACTCACTCGATGGACCGTCGTCGTTCTCGCAAGCGCCCCCAAGTTACCAGGCGTCAGACCCGACGCGCGAAGCTCTCATCTCTGGAGCACCACGTAGCGAGAATGATAACCTACCGGACGACTTCAAGTTCGGGGGCGTAGTGGCGGAAGCGACGCTTGATATTCGCATGGCTTTTGTCAGGAAGGTGTATGCTATTTTGTAAGTGGCAACGAGCAGACTTCTACTAAAGGGGTGTAAGCTAATAGCATCAGGACGGTTCAGCTTCTCGCAACGGCTGTCTTGGGCGGCGTCTCCATGGCCTCGGAATCATACAAGACCTGGATCCAAACACACCCGTGGGCCATGTGGGTATCGCTCATCGGCTCTTTCGTCTTTCTCGGCCTCACATTCTGGAAACGCAAGTCGTATCCTACGAACCTCCTGTTTCTCGCCGGCTTCACCGCCACGGAGGCGTACTCGATCTCGATCATCGTCTCCTATACCGACTCCAACATTGTATTGCAAGCGGTCTTCTTCACGCTGGGCATCTTCATTGCGCTAAGTCTGTTCGCCTGTCAGACCAAATATGACTTCACCAGCTGGATCCCATACCTCTTTGGAGCTTTGTGGGTGTTGATTCTATTTGGGTTCATGTCTGCGTTCTTCCCCAAGACCAGCACCATGGAGCTCGGTTACGGAGTGGTTGCGGCCTTGATCTTCTCTGGATATATCTTGGTAGACACACAGCTAATTATGCGCCACTATCACGTCGAGGAGGAGATTGCTGCGGCCATCTCGCTTTACCTGGACATCATTAATCTGTTCCTTGCCATATTGAGGATCCTCAATTCGCAGAACAACAACTAGGACCACGCTTACGAACTGTATTCTGGGGAAATTGGCAATTGCGGGGTTGATATGCATGGGTGGTCACATCGGCGTTATCGGAAGTCTCTTTCCTCTGCCCTCTTTCGTTCCCTGTTTGTCTGATGCTGTTTTAGTATGTGTGAACGTTTTAGACCTTCCTCCGAGCCCTTTGTGATGGTATGCCTCTCGCATTCTCTATAGTCGTAGCATATCTTACACATTGGATCAACATCAACACATGCATTTTGACGTGACTCTGCAGACCGCCTTGGTGGGGCGATATAGCGGCAGACGTGGGCGAGGCACATGGGCACAACCATTGGCTGGACAGGCGTGAAAGCGGTATGGACCCTGGAAGTGCAGGGGCTTGGCGGGGAGCTGCACAGTGTCCAGCCAGTCCCCCAGCGTGTGCCAGTGTCGACGGTGCGCAGTGCAGAGGTTTCGCGCTCAGGCCACCGCGCAGTCCTGTCCAGAAACAGACCCGCCGCCGGGCGCAAGTCAGAAAGGTGTTCGGTCTCCTGTCGTAACTCCTGCTGTCTCCAGTCCTTGTGTTGGGATCTCCCGCCGTTGTTGCTGGGTTGAAGCTTGTTGTTGAGTGCGGATTTGTGCGCCGAACCTTGACCACAAACGCAACGTCAACCTTTTTTGAACCACCCATCTACCACGGCCTGTCCAAGACCAATTGGTCCTGCGCTGCAAGCTGAGGGCGAGGCACAGTTGCATACTTGCACGCTATCACCCAGACTACTCGTAAAGGGCCAGATCAGGAGGTGCGACCCGCTCCTACTAAACCTTGAAGCTCCCACTCAAACCCCCGTTGCGAAACCGCCATCTCCGCAAGACGGACACTCGCCTGCCCACAAAACTTCCGACACCTGCACGCCGCGCTTTCGAATTTTTCTGCCTGCTTAGACGCCCATGATTGCTCATTTTTAGCGAGCCTTAGACGAAGAACACGCCGACACGCTCGTTACTGGAGAAGTGCGCATTCACCGACATTCGCTGCACCCCGTGTGTTCCAAAGCCACCCAGTCCGCCGACCCCACCGCAGGAAACACACTTTCTACAGCGCCCACACAGTCGTTTTCGACCCCTTCTGTGACCGCTCCTTGCTCCACCTCATACATACCGTTGCGTTGCGGCAAACCTTCCCCTAGCTCCAACGATTCACGACTCCTCTCACGCATGCACATGCGCTAAGCGTAACATGGCGACCAAAATATCAACACCGTGTCGAGGCTCAGGAGGGGGCACTGTGGGACACAGAGCCGATGTACCTTGGACACCAGAAGCAGAAACGAAAGCTATCAATGGCACACAGCAGGATAAAAAGAAAACGAAACAGGGGGCAGAAAATGACAGTCTCCTTGCCTACCTTTGCACACAGCTTTGCGAACACCAAATTGGTATGTATTTCCATGCGCCTCCACGAGCGCACAAATCAATGGACTACAGCTAACTTTTTACACGTAGGCATAGCTATTAATCTCCTACTGCTGCTATTTCTTACGCACTTTTCCTTTCCTCGAGCACAGCAACACACTCGAAAGTTCTTCCACCTCTCCTATTATAACCCCCAAACCGAACAATACGGTTGTGGTACCGATGACCTTCCCTACGTAGCATTATGGCTTGTCGTATTCACGGGTCTTAGAGTGGCTGTAATGGATTACATTCTAGCACCCTTAGCCAGAAAAGGAGGTATAAGAACAAAGAAGGGTCTTGTCAGGTTTCAAGAGCAAGCGTGGCTGGTCTGCTACTGCATTTGCTCGTGGTCGTTCGGCATGGTACGTTGGCTGTCTCTTCCCGTAGAAGAAACGATACTGACCACTTTTCTAGTACATCATATACCACTCCGAATACTTTTTCAATCTCCACGGTTTGTGGAAGGGCTGGCCGTTCCGCGAAATATCCGGACACTCTAAATTCTACTACCTCGTACAGTGGGGTTTTTGGATTCAGCAGATTCTCGTTGTAAACATTGAGGAGAAACGGAAAGATTACTGGGAGATGTTCACCCATCATATTTTCACCTGCTCGTTGCTTTTTCTCTCGTACGGATACTATCACACACGCGTTGGCACGATGATTTTGTGTCTCATGGATTTGGTCGACATTGTGCTACCAGTGAGTTGAATCATTTCCACTACCGAACGCCATTTTCTAACCCCACTACTTAGACTGCCAAGTTACTCAAGTACCTCGGATACAATAGTATATGCGACGTGTTTTTCGCCCTCTTTGTCGCTGTCTGGGTTGTGACACGCCAGATTTTCTATCCAATGGTGTGCTATTCCATCTGGAAGCATGCGCCCATTGATATGGAACCCGGCTGCTATTTTGCTGACGGCTCTGTGGTCCCCGCAAACGACACCTCACGCTACGATGCCCTTGGCGGAAATCTCGTTTGGTCAAACATTCTGAAAGCCTACACCGACCGAGACGGGCCGGTCTGCTGGAACCCGACCATCCGATGGAGCTTCTTAGGCCTTCTTCTCAGCCTTCAGGCCATCATCTTCTTTTGGTTCTGGATGATTATGAAGGTCATCACACACGTGATAACTGGGAATGCAGCAGAAGACGTGCGCTCTGACGACGAAGGCGACGATGAGGAGATCGAAGAGGAGATCAAACATGCAAGCAGCCCGATCAATGATATCCGGTCCGGGTACGAGGCCGAGCCACTGGAAGAAGAAGTTGGTGTTGAGGCACTCACTTTTGCAAATAGGAAAGCTACGAGCGTGAACGGCGCCGTGAGCGTTAGAAGGAGTAAGAAACAAGTCAACAGAGCAAGCGGTATCAGCATCCCGGGCCATGGGGACCATAAGGAGTTGCTAGGTCGCATTGGATGCGACAAGCCGAGCTGAGGTTGCAATTCTTCTCTATTTCCTCTTTGCCCTTCTTTGTTTTTCTCTTGCACTGCACTTCTCCGTTCATAATGTGTGCTGCCGTTCGGGTTGGCGAGCGGGCGAGCGTGGCCGGCGTGCAGGTGTCACAAAAGCTGAGGTCTAATTTCCTCCTTGCAAGGATTCGGTCGGGTTTTTCAGTGCGAGCATGTCGTATGTGCTATTCTTATTTATATGGGTCTAGGGATGGAAAGCGTCGTTGCCTCTCCCTCGAGGCCTTTGGCGCGGGGCTGTGTTGAAGTCTGTGAATTGTTGGCTGGCGTGCATACCCTAGAGGATAGACGTACAATCCTAACTGCTTTCCACTTTTTGGGTATGTTCGTAATGTATAGGTAACAACAGACGTGACAGGTACACGAACATGTTCCTTGGTCGTCCTTGTGAGACAAGCATCTTCATGATATTCTGTGGACCATCTACTGACGTCCAAGGTGATGGAGTTGTATAGGCTTCACGGATTATGCAAATCATCAATATCGCGATACATATCAGGAAGGGAAATTATACCATCCACCAGTGCATCCTCCCTGTTACATGAGCAGGATGCTCAATATCGCTTAATGCTATTGAGAAGCCCGGTTGAAGGAGTCGGGTAATTTTTTAGGAGCCAATCACTCTAAAACAGATGTATTAAAATAACTTGATTATTTAACTATTAATTGCATGCTGCAGTCAGCGCATGTGGTTCTTTTACCGCATACCTCATAGTGATGTACAAAAGCAACTCTTCACAAGTAACAATTCAAATAAGTCCACATAATCAACATGTGGACTGAATAACATTTTTCTAAGTTAGACTTACATTTGGTGCTTACAACCTGTAATGTCGTAATCGAGATACATTAATTCTCAAGACTGATTCACATCATACAAGCACATCAAACCTACCCTATATCCGGTTGTCAGCCAGCAGTATGGCTTAATTCCAAAATCAGACATTATTCGGAGAACGCAATATGCGTGGGTAATCTCCCTTTTTTCTATATTCAGCAGAACCTTCTGAACTGCATTGCTGCCCCAATGTTGCAGCCACAACAGCCTCAAAGACCTGCAGGCCTATATCTAACAACTTCGCACTCCTTGAAAACACGGTAGGCTGCAGGGCCTGCGCCTCATTGTATTTCGTTTATTTTTGCTCTTAACTGATGGGAATAACAATGGAATATACTGTACATGTGAACAAAGTTCAAACCTCGGCTGGGACAGTTTGATTCTCTTTGAAGTTGGAGAATTTGAGGCATCTGATACAATAACGGATGCCTCCTCGCATGCAGGGGCGGATTTGTTTCATGGAGCCTATGAATATCCTTGAAAGTGCAACAAAAGGACACCGGAGTCTACATAAAACTCGGGGACCCGAAGATTCTAGGCATTGCATGAAACTAGCTCAAGACAACTTTCAAAATTAAATCGACCGAAATGCAGCTTCGTTAGTATTCTGTACGGAGCGATTATGGATAGTCAATGCACCTGTAATCGTTACGGAGGGCTGGCAGCACATGAAACTTGTATATGCTGCCTTACTTCAATAACAGGGTCGTACATTGCTCGAGCCTTGGCTGCTTAAAGCGATCCTGAAGTGCGTATCGATGGGGCGTCGCAGTAGTCGCTGTCTTCATTGGCAGGGCTGATGAAACCGCCCCAACTCGGCTGTTCTGACGTTGAGTTTTAAATGGCTCACCTCGAAAGACCACCACCATGGCTCATTCAGCCCGCATTAGCCCCTTTGATTAGTTTTATCCGTGCTTCTACGCTCTTTAAGACTGATGTCTTGCCTGTTTCAGCACTATCCTGGATGAATTTAGAAAGGGTACGCTGTTTCATTTCACAGGATACGCAATTTTAGAGTCTTCAGCCATCTACCGGCTACTACGACTGATCAATGGCGGTTGTTTGTATCTGGTAGTACCTGGAATTCTTCCACATAGAGTGATTGATTCCTGATAGCAGTCCTGAGGCGCAAGCCACAGTGACTCGAATTAACATAAGCAATGGGGGCACCTTATTAAAACGACACGAATATAGAACGAGGTGGATGCTAAGCATCTAACGACCATTTGGCTGGGAAAATCAAAGCTTTGTGGCGGGACAGGATGCATTGGCTTATAGTCTACTTGTGTATGTATACTGTGTCCCTGTCCTGCCTTATTCTCGCGCCTGTCCATCGTGCGATCTGGTCCTTCAAGCATGTCCAATATCAACAAAAGAAGTAAGAGGTGAGGTGACTAGGAAGCTAATGGTTTCGTTCCAACATCCGTTCAGGGATGGCCAAGGTCTCAGCGCTGAGTGGTGTGGTATTTTGAAAAAGGGCACATTCCTGGCCTTCAGTTGGGCTGGCGTGGGGGAATGACGTTAGCTGCACTGTTGAAGCCGCGGGTCTTCAAGGCCTCGACGAGTCCACTTACCCAAACTGAGCGGGAGTTGGGTCGGCGGTTGATGGGATCACGAGCCTCAACGTCGCGGGAGTTGGGTCGACGGTTGATGGGGTCGCGAGCCTCAACGTCGCGAGAATTCGGGCGGCGGTTGATGGGGTCACGAGCTTCAACATCGCGGGAGTTCGGGCGGCGGTTGATGGGGTCGCGAGCCTCAACGTCGCGAGAGTTAGGTCGACGGTTGATGGGGTCGCGAGCCTCGACATCGCGAGAATTCGGGCGGCGGTTGATGGGGTCGCGAGCCTCAACATCGCGGGAGTTCGGGCGGCGGTTAATGGGATCGCGTGCCTCAAGCTCCTCAACCTCGTCTTCATCATCTTCCTCAATGTCACGCGAGTTGGGTCGGCGGTTGATTGGCTCTGGCTCAGCAGAGCGAGAGTTTGGGCGACGGTTGATGGGCTCCCGGACCTCTAGTTCAATATCGCGAGAGTTAGGTCGACGGTTAATGGGGTCACGAGCCTCAACGTCGCGAGAGTTTGGTCGACGGTTGATGGGCTCGCGAGCCTCGACATCGCGAGAATTCGGGCGGCGGTTGATGGGATCGCGGGCCTCAAGCTCCTCAGTCTCTTCCTCCTCAACATCGCGAGAGTTTGGTCGGCGGTTGATGGGCTCTGGCTCGGCGGAGCGAGCTAAGGGGGCATCGCGCGCGATGACAACGCTGGCTTCAGCGTTGGGCACCGGGGCAGCGAGAACAGTAAGAGCAAAAGTAGCGAGGATGAGAGCGGAACGCATATTGTTGGTATTGCTGGGGGAGTTGATATGGGGGTTTTGTGTTGTTTAGGTAAAATCAACAGATGTGCACAGCACGTAAAAATTAAGTAAATCAGTAAAGTAGGCACAGCCCAAGTGTAGAAGACGAGTCTCGAAAGAGTGCAGTGGGAAGATCCGGATCTCCTGCTGTTCGAAGGAGGGAGGAGCGGCGTCTTTTATCCATAACAAAGCGGACTTGGTGGGTGATGGCGTTTGGTCGAGTTTCGCCGCTGATTGGATCCATGGAAGAGTGACATTGGGCACTGAAGCGCTGTGTTGTGTCATGCAGGTGGTGCAGGGTGGATTGCCATGAAGATAAAATAAGCACTAATCTAGGCTGAAAGGGATGGGTCGACTCTGTAACCAGCGGCGTAGCCGCCCGCACCCGACGCCTTGGAAAACGCCAGCTTTCATCTACCAATCGCTGGCTTGCCTATGTCCTGCGGCCATGGCCAAACGGTTTCGCGCCAACTCATCCTAAGCGCCTGGCTTTATTGCATTGACGGCGGACCACGCAGATATTTCTCACTGGCCGCCAAATCTGTATCGGTTGTGCCTGGGTACGGAGGGATACCCAATGACGACCTGATGGCTAGGCCTCTGCAATGCCTTGCCTGCACTGCGCCGCAATTGATGCTCACGGACCCCAAAACATGCCAGGCACTGGAGAAATGCAACTGGAAGGTAGTACACAACAGAAAGCTTGCATGGGTTGTGTGTGCATCTCTAGAAACAGACGCACTCTACCGCAAACCGATGTCCGCGAACTGAAACCTTGAACGGGAGAGATACAGGTAGAATTTGGGGTCAAAAAGTATTATTACTATCTACTCGCTGCCAGAAGCAGAATAAATACACAATAAAGTTGGCGAGTGCCTGAGTTCTAAGATGCTGTTTATCTCATTTCTCATATCCAACGAGGGGGTGGAGACGGTCGTTCCTTTTTCGTTGTAGAAGATGTGGACTGGTCAGAGACTGACGACGCAGATTTGATGGATGCCCGAGCGGTACCGTCTTTAGGAGATGCCGCAGCGGTGCTCAGACCCGAGAATCTCCATCCTCTTTGTGGGATCCATTTCACCTTTATTTCCTTTGCGTTTGCTCGCGGGGTTCCATGATGTGTGTCTGCTGTGACCTTTTTCTGCATGTCGTCTGGTAAGCCATAGAGTAAAGTTGCAATGGCTGATGATTTCCAAACACCCACGCGGTCTTGTTCCAGTGAGCTTCGAATGATTGTCCCAAGCAAGAAGAATGCACTGAACATAAGTAGCCCAACAGGAAGGGATAGCCACCCCCATCTAACGTCGACAATATTGACTTGATCCCATGCGGTGCCAGATACCATCTCAGTTTCAATCTCGGCTGCTCGCATCAAGTTTGTAAATGCCCCAGCCATATTATCGAGATGGCTGGAAATATTCTCATGCTGAAAAGGATTGTAGGTTGTATTGCGTGTGTAGGGATTGACGCTTTTGTACTGCCTGAATCGAATCATGGCATCTTTCTCATCGGTGCTGTTGACCAGAGTATATGTCGTGGGGAAAGCATCGTCGAAAACGCCGCTGGTAAGCACGAAGGTGCTGTTGTCAATTACGTAAGTATTGTTCGGAGTTGTAATTGTGACGTTCTCAGCATAGAAGTACTGGTATAAGTCGAACGCGCTGTTGTCCGGATCCTTAATGGTTGCGGTGATCCAAGGTGACGCAGTTACCGAGTCGTTAACGATGATATCAGAAACTTTCTCCACATATCCTCCGGCGGAGTATGTCGATTCTATCGTTAAGGCGCAAAATGAGACGATGCATTCGTGAGCTATAGGGGTCGCATTTTGACGAACATGATTCAGATCTCGGCCAGAGACAATGATAGCATGCTCGAGTGGATTCCGACTGTTGTTTAGCTTAGCATCATAACCAGGCATAAATTCTCGGCTATCGAGATCGTAGAGAGGCTGCGCGCGGCCTAGCAAGACTTCATCGGAATAGGGTGTGTCTTTATCAATATCGTATCCGGTCATAAGAATTGGCTGATCCGCTTTCAGCCACCATCCACACACACTTCCGTTTGGAAACGTTGCCTCCTTTAGTAGATCAGGGTCCAAGATAGGGTAAGTAATCCAGTCTAGGAGTGTATCTTCCACACATCTGAACTCCACACGGTCGCTAGCATCTACACATTCGCTGTGAACGCCAAGGGTTTCATATGCAGGCCATGTACAGTTACTATTCGGGCATACTAATGGGACCTCTGCTCGAAAGCCTTTACCAAAGGGCATAGGCTCAGTACCGTTGTCGAAGAAGTACTTGTACATCAATCCGAGTAGAGTGTTGTCGACAGCGAAATTTTGTTCCTTCATTTGGAGTTCCATTCCTTGAGAAAAGGGTGCGTAACCATTCGCTTTGGAAATAAAGCCGTGACCGTCTTGTATCCTCCATGATTCAGGATATTCGACAACTTGTTGAAAGAAAGGATCGAGTGCAAGTGCAAAGAGAGTCACAGCTGCGCCCAGAGCTGCGAGGGATTTACCCTTAGTTCGAACAAGGAGGAGAAAAGACCCCCAAGGCCCACGAGAAGCACTATCGAAGAGTTCAAAATCCCACATCTTTTTAGAATCCCCTCGTTGGAACCAACTCCATTTTAATTGCCCAAGAGCTTCTGATACAGGTAGAAGTAATGCAGCAGATGCAACCTTAGCTAGAACGGAGATATAAGCGTTAAGAGTGAGACCTAGAGGCCATTTTGGGATAGGTTTATTCTTGCAGACCATCAGCATGATAATGATGCCAGCCATACATGCTGCACTAAGTGACCAGCTGATAATTTCAATAGACCATCTCTTCAAGACACCACCTGAGGCAGTGTAGTTCCACAGCTTTTCCTCAATACGTTGGGCAAGGTTAGACGCTGGTTGTATGGGCGTGGCATCTCCTTGCCCCCTCTTCTCAGCTGTACCAGGAGTGACCGGGCTTGTATCCGGATTGAATGGCGCCTCTGGTATACCAAGCCCAATGCGAGATTTGCGATTCCATTCGAGTCCATCGAACTCAGTGACTGCAGGGGAAATTGGAGAAAAGGCATTTCGTCGGAACCGTACATTGGGTCTTCCCTCGGGATCGAATTGGAGTGTTCTGTTGGGAGCCTGAGGTTTCGAGTAGGGATTAGATGTTTCAACCGTGAGACCCGGAACAGCTAGGTGATGTCTTGAGGGTGGTGCTTTAGGTTCTATAGAGCTATACGACGGCGGTGAAGGCGACACGGATACACAATGAATGGGTGTATCTCTTGAACTTGTTTCGCAGGTGGGACATGTGTATTCGGGAAGATGTCGACTTGTTTGTGCCGGTCGTGAGGGGTTCTGTTCTTCACCTTGGTCGAGATATATCGAAATATTGGGGTTCGTGGACCAGTAGGGAGAGACAGGAAACCTCGGCATGATTTTGCCAGCTTACTGCCAGTCCCGACCGGCGCTGCTTAACAAAAAGCAAGTGGATATATCGGTGGGCTATGCACTCAAAACACTGGCCCGCAGTCAAGGGAATGTGAACTATAACAAGCTGGGACAGTCCTGACCGACTCTGCTTGTTGGGTAGAAGAAATGAGGTTCAACAAGGCTATAAGTGTACGAAGAAGTGAAATCGGAAAAGATAAGTGGGATAGAAGGAGCCGGGTCTTTAATCACGGTGGCTTGCCTGTGGCATAAAAGCTTGAACCAAATGCAATAGCTAAAATTGGGACTTGTACACGTCTGCTACGGGGAACAAGGCCCCTCGATTAGCGACACATCCCATGAGTTGCGGGTGATCCCAACCACGCGCTGAGGCTTGAAGGGTTTAAGTTGGACTACGCCGCAATACAGTGTGCTGAACTTAGCCTGTGGGTGGTGTGTGAAGGAGTGTTTGCGGCGTAGTCGCCCCACGGGTAGTTAAACAAGTGGACCATACAGCAGGCTCAAATACGCGCCTGAGAGCGTACTTTAGCTATATTAGGACGGTTGCTATTCTCTGATTTGACGGTTGCTACAGGGTACGCGCCAGAGCAGATTTTAGAGTCACTCACCCGTATCGTCATCGCTTGCTTGCCCAATGGTAGTCAATATCCAAGACTTGGCCCCCATATCATGATTGGCAAACGATGACGCTATGACCACCATAACTCCACGGCGCTTGCGGAAAAATAAACTGTTCTCCGCTTCCGCCATCTATCGGCACTCCCATATTGTTGGTTCGGCCGTCTCTTCGCCTCTTCGCCGTATCGCACCGCTGAGCAATTGTCACAATCGACCACTTAGTAGTGTTTTCCTATGCCCGCCTTAAGTCAATGTATGTGTCTGTGCGGCACCGTCAAGACAGACCAGCCCTCACACGCATTGGCCCGCCGTTGCTGAGGTCCGAGCGGCAGATTAGCGCGTCTGTCCCCCCAAGCAGTACCTGGCGGCTAGTTGATGGATGGTACTGGTCGCTTGAGAAGGGGCGTTTGGTGACCCAGATTTCCTCCACTGCTAACATCGACCTGCGATCCTAATTTCCTACCTTTCTACGAAATTCTCCTGCACCTCAAGCTGTGTTTTCAAGTATTGTGCAACAGTCTCTCTTTAACCTCACAACGATCTTGCTATCCTCGATTCTGCAACTCCAAAATGCGCTACGCTCTCATCATTACTGCTTTTGTTCTTACCTCGCTTGCTGTTCCTGTACCAGTTCCCGAAGGGCCATTGACTGTACATGTTGAGGCTCGTTCTTTGGTAGATATTCAACGAAACAACCGTCCACGCATCCCCGAGCCACTCAATCGACTAAAGGGTAGCCGCTCTACGGAAGAGAAAAACATCGGAACACGCTCTCCGTCATCCGTTCAAAGTAACAACCTTCCACGCGTTCCCGAACCCTTCAATCGGAAAAAGGATGGTCGCTCTGCTTAGTGGAAAATAGACATAAAAGGATGGGTCTCGCGAGCCAGCCCTTGTCTAGCTTGTCGAGACGAACTTGACTTCAATTTTTTCGCTGGTGAGGGGCAGTCTTCAGGAAGCATTGTTTGGCTTGGATGTACACTCCTATGTCTCTCCAGCTACTGGTTTAGTCGTTGATATTACGCCCGATCGGTGGTGTTTGTCGTTGTTACAGTCTACATCTATGTTAAATATTTCGCAATCACGCTCAAATACCCATATACATGCTTACTAGCTCAATATCTGGATCCTCTCAACATGAATCTGTGCGCCATTACTCTAGGAATGAATGAAAACTTTGAGCGCCACGGAGCATATCCTTTTTCCAAAGTGGAACGCTCACTGTCAATGGCTGCTGAAAACTCCGACGTAAAAATGGTCAGCAGACTCAAACAAATGTCAATGTCTCGCTTGTTCTTGGTCTTGGGCTTAACTACTTTCATTCAACCTAATAGTCTAAACTCTGGGGGCAGCTTTCCCTCTCGCCAGCTCTGGAAGTGATGTACCACCTATAAACAAGGGAAGAAAGTAACTCGAGCTGCAACACTGTCAACATGCGTTCTACTCTTATCGTCACCACTTTTGCCATTAGCCCTCCTGCTGCTCCAGCCGGATTGGATGAGAAGCGTGCTGGCCGAATTCCTGGGGGTCGCTCTAGTTTGAGGGGAGTTTAGCTACACTCGCCTGCACCCACTCCCAATTTTGCTGGCCGCATCCATGCCCACGACGTTGAGGATGAGGAGTACGATGAGGACTTCGAGATTGAAGCTCGTGAGCCTGCCGGTCGTATCCATGCTCGTGAACCTACTGGCCGCATCCATGCTCGTGCTGGCCGAATCCGTGGCTGCGATGTTGAGGATGATGAAGATGTAGAGGAGGAGCTTGAGGCACGCTCCGGTAGTATTCACGCCCGTGATGCTGAGGATGAGGAAGAGGATGAGTTTGAGATCGAGGCACGCTCACGTGCCGGCCGCATCCACGTCCGTGAGCCTGCTGGCCGAATCCACGCTCGCCGCTCCATCTCTGGCATCACTGGCATCATTGAAGCCCTGAAGACCCGTGGTTTCAATAGCGCCACCGTTATCGGGGCGCGCCAGCCAAACTGAGAGCCATCTGCATACTGCCGGGAAATATCACCAGTTGCAATTGATCCACCGTGCCAAAGACACCGAGCTGTCGTAGAACGCGAAGTTTACTCATGACTACCCTTTCAGTCGACTCTTTTCTCATTTTAGCCAATGAAGTCGTCGGCGGCCTTCGGTAGTAGCCCAGTAAACTCTGCTGTCACTTTCACATGCATAGCTCGGGATGAATGAATTGGGTGTTTGTGCAGCACAGTTATTGATTCTTGGTCTTCCTCTTGCCTAGACAATACACAATCTGCTCCTGAATCTATGCTACGTATTCAGCTCCAATACTTGGATATACCACAGTTTATCATACATCATAGCTAATCTACAGCTAGAGTCGAGGCAGGTTTGCAGCGCCTTGCTTAAAGTCTCACTGGTGGAAAATTGATTCCTATAATTCTGGGGCTTAGATATACAGGATAGCCAGCCATTATCTCCAACGGACGAAATTCGTATTTATTCATACATAAAATCACTTTGGGTATAATTGAACCCATTTTCAGCAGTCTAACTCACTTCACCTTCCGTACACAAGTCACCAGAAACCTGTCTCTGAAGAACAACTTAAGCTAATCAAAAATAGCTAATTGATCAATTGAGTCATTATGCGTTTCATATTCATACCTATTGCTTTGGTCAATTCCGCTGTCGGTGCTCCAATACCATCGTAGAGCAAACCCTATGAAAACAACGCCCTCAAAGCGCGCTATGGTCGAACCACAAGGCCATCTATTTCTAATAAGAATGACGTCTATAAGGATATCCACCGTGAAGTACGCTCCGCCCAGGTCGGGGTAGGGGCAGAGGCTGTCAAGTCAAACAGTCCTTTTGTCGAGCAATATGAAGCCAAAGCTCAGCCACCTGACCCAACCGGTCGCAATTCCTCCTTAATCTATTTCAGAGAACGGTGTGGAGGCTGCCGTAACACATTAAACTGCGCCTATCAGCCAAAATCGAGTTGTTTTTTTCAACCGGATTCAGAATGTGTGAAAGGTGAAAACAGATATTGGATGATGAGTCTGTCGGGTGGCATAAATCTTAGGGCAAACATCTTCTGATATTATATTGTCAGACCATGTCCTCCAACATGCTGTGTACTTACTTTGAATGCGATATCATCGTTTGTTTCCTAAGTTTATCGTAGTATTATGCTTGCCTTTCATGGTGAAGAGAGGATGTTTATACAAAGTAATAGAATGGTCTTAAAATCCTTGAATAGTTAATCCAGTCATTGATACTGTGTAGATTTTCTAACTGTCCCTCTTAGTAAGATAAATGCATCAACTAACTAGTTAACCAGTATCCCATGGGGTGCTTGCCTGAACAGTAAATGTGGCCACATGATAGGCTGTATATCGTTCGCTTATATATAGAATAGTATCTGCTTAGGTCTACTATACGTATACTGAAGTCATGTCACCGTGTTGAGGTTTTTCGTATCGATACCTCGAAGCACGGTTCAAGACATCTTGAAACTTAGACCCCAGCGCTTGGTAGAATCTGCCTTGCCAAGAACCATCTACCACCACTGTCTTTATACCGTGAATCTGTCCAAAACGCCTTTGGTCTCGCTCCTAACTCTTTCTACAATTTCTCGCGCCGCTTCAACTTCACCGACCATGCCCACGCCCGTCCCGGCCCAAACCGCTGCTCTCCCCTTCCCCCCAACTGCAAAACCCTGATCCACCCCCTTCTCTTCCTCGTTGTGTAGCCTCTGGATCTCATCCAAATCTACTCCGTTTTGATAGTCCTCATAGCTTCGCATAATAAGACTCCTACCATCGTATAGCCCCGGCCAGATGTTAGGCCCCCGTAGCTCATCGAACAATTTACTACGGGTGGTAGCCTGTCCTCCGTCTTGGGCCTCCAGAATCGCATCCTGATACCTGGGGTGAACAGTAACCTCCCTACTCGCTAGGAACCTTGTTCCCATGACTACGCCACTCGCCCCAAGCGCCAATGCAGCAGCTACGCCCCTCCCGTCTACGATGCCTCCACTCGCTAGCAGTGGGATGTGTCCGAACCCCTCTCTTTTCAGCGTATCGACAGCCTCTGGTACCAGCGAGATGATACCAGCGCCTTTCTCGAACCCATGGCCACCTGCATCGGCACCCTGCATGCACAGAGCATCTGGCTGGACTGTCCGCGCAACATGCAGCGCTGCAGCGATGCTTCCCACCTGCACGCACACCTTACTCTCGGGACTGACTTTCCTCATAGCCGCCGCCCATACTGCGTAATCATCTAGCTCTTTCGCTGCGAACAACCATACGACGCTTGGCTTAAACTCCTCGATCACGGGAACCACATCTTCGAGTTTCAACAGAAAGGGCAACAGGCCAACCCCTAGCGGTAGCGTGTTCGATGATTTGAGGGTTGGGTTGTTGCTGGATGCGAACGTTGCGGATGCTTCTTGAAGCTGGGAACGAAGGTCAGCCATGCTGACGCGACCGCCGATGAAGCCGAGGCCTCCGGCTGCGGAGACTGCCGTTGCGAGGGCAGGACCCGCGAAGCCGGCCATGGGAGCATTGGCGATGAGCGGAGTGCTTGTCCACGGAAACAGCTTTTGAAGCGCCGCCATGTTCACGTCTTCGTCGATTATGGCTGGAAGTAGAGGGTGGGGAGTGGTTAGGATGCTTTGCCTAGCCAGCTGGCCCTCCTTTTGAATGCCGGTGTACCTGGTCAGACTTACACGTCCAGACAAATGTGGAAGCTAACGTGAAGTTGATCTTGGCGATGATGGAATGGTCTCTTCGACTCATCGACTATGCCCGAAGCGGATACGTCATATAGCCTTTTTCGGACCGCATGTGCAAGCTGAGGTGAGATGTTTATATCATGTGGACTACTCTTTGGATAGCTTGTATAGATACTGCTAAGCTTAGAGGTCATCTATTGTAAGGGGGGTCGAAAGAGGTGTATGATGAAAAAGAACCTTGCTTATCTCCTTGACAAAAGGGATGATTCGCTATCATAGACGTTTCTCTTCTTTACTATGCAGTGCAATCCATACCTCGTGTAATTTTACTGTAACGGAGCAGCACTCGAAAACAAACACTGATATGTATGAGTGAAGGATACTTTGAACCAGTAAAGACGCCTGAGGAGTCGAGCTTCGAAACGTATTCATCTCTTCAAGATGGCTAAGTGGCCTGCAGTTCCACAATTATTTATACAGGCAGAGACATATGAAATCGGTCCAATAGCGCAGAAAATGCTGTGGGTATAAAGCCATGCTGACCCCCGAAACGACAATGATGAATAAGTACACCTGGAGGGTGAATAGTGAACTAGAACCAAAAAGCACCCACCCGAATTCTCCGAGAATCATTCCCCCAAGCAGAGGGCACCAGACACCGGTCTAGACCGGTAGCAAAATTACCCGTCCATGAACATTTATGTAAACAAGCCATAGGGGTTATTTTGTCGAGCCCGCATTTTTGTTGATGAGACCAGAGAAGAAGGACATCAACTTATCATTGTCCATCTTAACCGCATCTGGTGCATTGGAAGTTGCTGTCATGGGTATATCTGACTCACTTGCCCTGCTGGTCTCGCGCTCCTATGATTATATTAACGCCGTCCCAGCTCCTTTGATAATGTCATAGGTAGCTCACCTGTAGTCGCTTGACCATCTCGTCAGCATTGACTTGGATGCCGCCCATATTGAATTGCACCGGCCCAATATGCTCTTCTACTACACCCGACGCATCGTCCGTCCATGTCCTGTACGCTGGGTCTGCATCTTTTCTTGCGGCCTTTTGCTTGGCCTCACTTTCATCTTCACGACGCAAAACTTCGAGGACCTCCACTTGATCTTTGAGAAATTCTTGCGTATCCTTACTTGACACTTCGATGCCATTGGCTTGCTTGGAGTGCAAGGTAGAAAGAGGGTAATCGGATTCAGGGTTGCGAATCGTTTCCTCATAGATCGAAGTCAACGTAGGACCTTCCATGTCCTCCAACTTAGGTGAAGAAGGCCCATTTGTGTGCTCTTCGCCGTCCGCAGGAAGTTGACCACTCTTTGTGGGGTTGCGCTCTTGGGGAACGTGATCAATCTCGACAGACCACTTCTGGCTTATGCCCTCGACGTCAAAACCATCTCTTAGAATGCGTATTTTTGCCCAAGAGTCCCAGTTGGGTGGCACCAATACCCGGTCGCGGTCTGTGACGTTGTACTTCAGCTGGTCCTGCTTCAGCAAGGGCTTGATTCCCAGCGTGGAGTGAATAAGTGTCTGGAGTGATCCGGGTGCAGATGGCATCGTGTATACGAGACTTGCACCGTGCTTCAGCAAGATGGTGCGCAAATACTGCAGGATGAAATCGAACTCCTCTTCCTTCCATCCTCGTTCTCGCTCAAGCGCTTCAATCTTATCAGCGTTCTGACAAACTACGCATAGCGGTACGCCGAGCGGCTCATCCCATTCACCAGGGCCTGTTTGCACCGCGAGATTTTCCGCAGCACTGGTCCCTTCGAGGCTCCCCATACTCCGTCCATTGATTTTGAGTGTTGTAATGTTTTCCTCCAGGACCTCTTTGGTAGCATCATCAAGCGACCGAATTAGTGATCGTAAAACGCGTATCCAGTCCCTAAGCTGCCGTATCCAAAGCCAGGGATGGTTCCAGTCGAGAAGGATGACGATCAACATGTGCGGAAGCGTACGGGGGTTAAGGTAGGGCTTGATGAGAGGCGTGAAAGACGGTGATGGATTCGCAAGAAGATATAGTGATAAGCGCGCAAGCATGTCTGGTGGAGTTAGATTTTTACATTCATGTGACAGCCAGTTGTGCATACCCTCATGATCTGTGTCGAGCACATCCTGATACGTATACCCCAGTGCGAATTGATTAGCAATCGGCGGTTTTCGCCCTCGGTCTGGCGGCCTCCTGTTGCTTGTAGGATCTGTCGCGACCGACTCTAAGAAATCTCGCTGTGTCTCTGTTGTGCCGCCTGTTACCATTAGTAGGCACCCCTATGCCAGAGCCACAGACCTTACCTAAAACCAGCAGGCTCTTCTCTGGCAGACGTTTACCACTGGATATACTATCCAGCATAGGCTTCCATATCTCTTCCTTTTCCTGATCTTTGTTGTTTGGCCGCCGCGTCGGAAAGTTGGAGCTGCGTCGCGCGCTCGCCATTGCGGAGATGCTCGGGGGAGGATTGCTAGGCCGGGGCGTTGTGATTTGGGGAACGGCGCGTCGAGCGCGGATAGTAAACTGGTCGCAAATAAAGACGGCAGGGTAAAGAGGACTCTCAGTGAATGTGGTGCGGGGGGGTTGTAGAGGCTTGGAACTGTCTGTTTGCGTAGGAGCTTTCGCATGCAGGGATGCACGCCAAGCCAATTTTATAGTTACTTCGTCTTGCTCCCACTACCGTGCCCTGGACAGTTTCACAACACACTGCGCTGCTGTTGGCGGCTACGAAGCCAGCGGCCCTCCTCAATTCCCGTGCCTTGCGCACTCGTCCTCGACTTGTCATCCCACGGAAGCTTTTGACGCTCGCGCAACTACTCACTATGAACTCAGTACGCGCAATTCAGAAGCTCAACCAGCGCGAGCTTGAACAGGCGGTGCCTCCCGAAGCATCATGGCACACAGACTATCGCGACACAGCCTTCATATACATTGGCGGTCTACCATTCGAGCTCAACGAAGGTGACATCGTCACCATATTCAGCCAGTACGGTGTTCCTGTCTGGATCAGACTCGCAAGGGATAGAGAGACGGGTAAATCTCGAGGTTTTGCCTGGCTCAAGTACGAGGACCAACGCAGCTGCGACCTGGCTGTGGATAACTTAGGAGGCGCAACTGTGATGGATAGAGTGCTGAGAGTGGATCACACGAGGTATCAGCCAAAGGAGGGCGAAGACATGAGGGACAACACCAGGGGAGAACCTGAAGCTGCAGCCAATGAAGACTCGGACGGTGGGCGCAAGAAAAGGCGCCGCACAGAGAGCGAGAGCGACTCGGATGACGACAGGCTACTGCTCCCCGAAGAGATTGAATTGGAGAAGGCACTACGGAACCTGGACGAAGAAGACCCGATGAAGGAGTCTTTGGTGAAGGGCTTGCAAGAGAAAGCAGATCGGGCTGTGAAAAAGTACAAGAAGAACAAGCGCAAAGAACAGGAGCGCGAGCGAAGGCATGAAAGACGTCATCGACGGGGCCATTCACCGAGACGAGATAGAAGTCGCGAGCATAACAAGGATCGGAGGAAGATCAAAGATTATGACTCGGAGGAAGAGGGTAAAAGGCGAGACAGGGATTGTGAGCGCGATGGGGAACGACGAAGGACCCGACATGGTGATTCAGAGGATGAAGATTACCGTAAGAGTTCAAGGAGATATGACAACGATTCAAGAGATGAAGAGCGAGTGCGCGACAAGGATAGAGAGGGGCGTGATCGAAGGCGCAGAGACGACAGCCGCGACCGACGACGCTATAGCTCAGATGAAGGAGACAGTGGGCATCACCGGTCGAGACGCTCACCGTCATAGATGGCAGGTAGTAAAGGATGGTTGTAGGTATATTGAGCCTCATGACCAGGTTTTACAACACCAAACACCAAGTTGGTCGTAACTCTCATGACTGAAAGACAACTTGTTCCTCTCCGGCTTACATGCTCGTCTGGTCTGATCGAGTGTATTATTTCGCCAGGTTTAGTCCAGCAGCCAACTGTACCATCGCGGGCCCAGTCAACAGCAGGAGCAAAGTAGACTCTTGGTGTCGGCGCTGCTGAGCACACATGGGCTTCGCGTGCATGGTTTCGCGCAACCTATGCGCACTTCTAGCGTGGTCCCTGGATGCTAAATATACATTTTAGTGTAATCGGCCTGAATAAGA
>Ga0247757_10000277_pt1 | contig 43187 bp, 41 predicted proteins | sample UWRJL126311R4_FD_180929 | JGI IMG/M metagenome (GOLD analysis project Ga0247757, IMG submission 180929) | Plant litter microbial communities from Arlington Agricultural Research Station in Wisconsin, United States - UWRJ-L126-311R-4 | ecosystem: Environmental > Terrestrial > Plant litter >... | reverse complement strand
ACGAACGGCTCCGACCTCAACTGGGTGACCCCGGCGCTGCAGCAGCAGTTCACCGACGTCGACTGCTCGAAGATCAACGCGGCCGACACGAACGCCGCCCCGCCGGACAAGCCGCTCGTCACCTGCTCGGACGACGGGTCGCAGAGCTACCTCCTCGGCCCGGTCGAGGTGGAGGGATCCACGATCTCGAACGCGAGCGCCGGCACGATCCAGTCGAGCCAGGGCGTCAACGCGGGCGTGTGGGCGGTCAACATCGTCTTCAACGACAAGGGCACGAAGAACTTCGCCACCGTCACGAAGCGCCTCGTCGACCTCCAGGCCCCGCGCAACCAGTTCGCGATCGTCCTCGACGGCAAGGTCATCTCGGCACCGCAGACGCAGGCCGCGATCACCAACGGCAAACCGCAGATCACCGGCTCGTTCAACCAGAAGAGCGCGACCGCGCTGGCCAACCAGCTGAAGTTCGGCGCGCTCCCGGTGAACTTCACCGTCCAGAGCCGCGACACGATCGCGGCGACCCTCGGCGCCAGCCAGCTGCAGAACGGCCTCATCGCGGGCCTCATCGGGCTCATCCTGGTCGCGATCTACTCGCTGTTCCAGTACCGGCTGCTGGGGCTCGTGACCCTCGCGTCGCTCGTCGTCGCAGGCGTCATCACCTACGAGTTCTTCGACATCCTGTCGTGGCAGAACGGCCTCCGGCTCTCGCTCGCGGGCGTCGCCGGTCTGATCGTCGCGATCGGGTTCACGGCCGACTCGTTCATCGTCTACTTCGAACGCATCCGCGACGAGCTCCGCGACGGCCGGGGGCTCGCGGGCGCCGTCGAGGCCGGCTGGAAGCGGGCGCTCCGAACGATCCTCGCGGCGAAGAGCGTCAACCTGCTGTCGGCGATCATCCTCTATGTGCTCGCGGTCGGGAACGTGCAGGGCTTCGCGCTCACGCTCGGCATCACGACGGTGATCGACGTCCTCATCGTCGTCCTGTTCACCCATCCGGTGCTGCGGCTGCTCGCGACCACGCGCTTCTTCTCGAGCGGGCATCCGCTGTCGGGACTCGATCCGACCGCGCTCGGCGCCGTCTACCGGGGCCGAGCGGAGTTCCGGTTCACGGAGGACGCGCGCCGATCGGGCGCGAGTCGCGAGGCCGGCCGACGCCAGACGATCGCGGAGCGCAAGGCCGCCGAGCTCGAGGCCCAGAAGACGGGCAGCACGAAGTCGACCAGCACGAAGACGGGCAGCACGAAGGGCGGCACGCGCTGATGGCCAGCTTCGCCAAGTTCGGCAACGACCTCTACACCGGTGCGCGCTCGGTCGACTTCGTCGGCAAGCGGCGCATCTGGTACTCGATCGCGGCCGTGCTCGTGGTCCTGTCCATCGCGATCCCGTTCATCCGGGGCGGCGGCGACTTCGGCAAGGGCTTCGCGTTCGGCATCGAGTTCACCGGCGGGTCGCAGTTCCAGATCTCCGACGCGAACTCGCGCAACACGATCGTCGGCCAGGACGCCGTGCAGAAGGTCGCGCCCAACGCGACCGTGCAGGTGACCACGGCCGGCGGCAACGGCGTGCAGGTGCAGACCAGCCAGCTGACGGACAAGCAGACGCAGGCCGTGACCACCGCGCTCGCCTCGACCTACGGGGTGAGCGAGAAGAAGATCACGAACTCCTTCATCGGCGCCACCTGGGGCGCGGACGTCACGGGCAACGCGCTCCGTGCGCTCATCGTGTTCGTGATCTTCGCCGCGCTGCTCATGGCGCTGTACTTCCGCACCTGGAAGATGTCCGCCGCGGCGATCATCGCGCTGCTCCACGACCTCGTGATCACGGCCGGCGTGTACGCGGCGACCGGGTTCACGATCACCCCGGCGACGATCATCGGCTTCCTGACGATCCTCGGCTACTCGCTCTACGACACCGTCGTGGTGTTCGACAAGATCCGCGAGAACACGAGCGAGCTCGGCGACGACTCGCCGCGCACCTTCGCGGAGGCGGTGAACCTCGCGGTCAACCAGACGCTCGTCCGGTCGATCAACACGGGCGTGGTCGCGGCCCTGCCGGTCGCCGCGATCCTGTTCATCGGATCGTTCATCCTCGGCGCCGACACGCTCAAGGAGATCTCTCTCGCGCTGTTCGTCGGCACCGTGGTCAGCACGTACTCGACCCCGTTCGTGGCGTCGCCGCTGTACGCGCAGTTCCGCTCCGGCGAGCCGGCGATCAAGCAGCGCGACGAGCGGGCGCGTCGGCTGCGCGCGCGCAACGTCGAGGCCTGACGCTCACGCGCACGCCGACGGCGAACGTCCGGTGCCGTCGTCCGCCCGCTCATAGACTGGGCGGATCGGAGGTGGTCGGATGACGCAGACGCAGTCGCCCGGTCCCGTCGCGCCCACGCCGCCGTCGACCCAGACGTCGGCGCTGCGCGCGCTGCTCCCGCGCATCTTCTCCCGAGCCGATCGCTCCACGCGGTCCATCGACGCCGTCATCAAGACGGTCCGCTCGCATCACCCCAAGGGCGACTTCGCCCTGATCGAGCGCGCGTACGCGATGGCGGACCGCGCCCACTCCGGCCAGAAGCGCAAGAGCGGGGAGCCGTACATCACGCACCCGGTCGCGGTGGCGCAGATCCTCGCCGACCTCGGCATCGGCTCGAAGACGATCGCGGCCGCGCTCCTGCACGACACGGTCGAGGACACGGAGTATCAGCTCGATGAGCTGCGGGCCGACTTCGGCGACGAGATCGCGATGCTCGTCGACGGGGTCACCAAGCTCGACAAGCTGAAGTACGGCGACAGCGCCCAGGCCGAGACCGTCCGCAAGATGGTCGTCGCGATGTCGAAGGACATCCGCGTGCTCGTGATCAAGCTCGCCGACCGCCTGCACAACGCGCGCACGTGGGGCTTCGTGCCCGAGGAGTCCGCGCGGCGCAAGGCGCAGGAGACGCTCGAGATCTATGCGCCCCTCGCGCACCGCCTCGGTATCCAGACCATCAAGTGGGAGCTCGAGGACCTGAGCTTCGCGGTCCTGTACCCCAAGCTCTACGTCGAGATCGAGAGCCTCGTGCGCGACCGCACGCCCGAGCGCGACGAGTACGTCCGGCAGGTCATGGACTCGATCAGCGAGGACCTGCGCGCCTCGCGCATCAAGGGCCAGGTCGTCGGACGGCCGAAGCAGTACTACTCGATCTACCAGAAGATGGTCGTCCGCGGCCGCGAGTTCGACGAGATCTACGACCTCGTCGGCATCCGGGTGCTCGTCAACAACATCCGCGACTGCTACGCGGTGCTCGGCTCGATCCACGCGCGGTGGAACCCGATCCCGGGCCGGTTCAAGGACTACATCGCGACCCCGAAGTTCAATCTCTACCAGTCGCTCCACACGACGGTCATCGGCCCCAAGGGGCGCGCGGTCGAGATCCAGATCCGCACGCACGAGATGCACCAGCGCGCGGAGTTCGGGGTGGCCGCCCACTGGAAGTACAAGGAGCGGATGGCCGGCCGCCAGGTCGACGACCGCACCAACGACAACGAGATGGCCTGGCTCGCCCACATCACCGACTGGCAGTCGGAGACGGCCGACCCGGGAGAGTTCCTCGACAACCTGCGCTTCGAGATCGGGGCGAAGGAGGTCTACGTCTTCACGCCGCAGGGCAAGGTGATCGGCCTCCCGGCCGGAGCGACGCCCGTGGACTTCGCCTACGCGGTCCACACCGAGATCGGTCACCGGACCATGGGCGCGAAGGTGAACGGGCGGCTCGTCCCGCTCGAGAGCTCGCTCAACTCGGGCGACGTCGTCGAGATCTTCACCTCGAAGAACCCCGATGCCGGTCCCAGTCAGGACTGGCTCAACTTCGTGCGGAGCCCCCGCGCCCGCAACAAGATCCGCGGCTGGTTCACGAAGGAGCGCCGCGAGGAGGCGCTCGAGCAGGGCAAGGACGCGATCGCACGCGCGATGCGCAAGCAGAACCTGCCGCTCCAGAAGCTCATGAGCCAGGACGCGGTGAGCGAGGTCGCCGCGCAGATGCGGTACGAGACCGTCGACGCGCTCTACGCGGCGGTCGGTGAGGGGCACGTCTCGACGCAGTCCGTCATCGAGAAGGTCGTCGCGAGCCTCCAGACCGACGCGGACGACGAGGCCGACCTCCCGTTCGTCTCGAAGGGACGGCCGCGCCAGCTGCGATCGAGCGACTCGGGCGTGCTCGTGCGCGGAGCGCCCGACATCCTGGTCAAGCTCGCCAAGTGCTGCACGCCGGTGCCGGGCGACGAGATCATCGGATTCGTCACGCGCGGCGCGGGCGTCTCGGTGCACCGCACGGACTGCACGAACGTCGCGTCGCTGCGCTCGGAGCCCGACCGGATGATCGATGTGGAGTGGGCTCCGACGTCGTCGAGCCTGTTCCTCGTGCAGATCCAGGTCGAGGCGCTCGACCGCGCCGGGCTGCTGTCGGACATCACGCGGGTCCTCAGCGAGAACCACGTCAACATCCTGTCGGCGAACGTCTCGACCTCGAGCGACCGCCTCGCGATCAGCCGCTACGTCTTCGAGATGGGCGACACGGTGCACCTCGACCGGCTGCTGAATGCCGTGCGCCGCATCGACGCGGTGTACGACGTGTACCGCGTCAGCAACGGCTAGCCGGAGCAGGTCACCGGGAACGAGGCGGAGCGTGTCGCCTCCTGCCCGTTGGAGTCGAAGACGACGAGCAGCAGGTCGACGGTGTAGGCCCCGGCGGGCATGCCCACCGCGGAATCCATGACGTGGGTGTCCTCCCCGGAGCCCATATCGAATCCCCGCCCGTTGATGCTGCCGGGGTAGAAGAAGTTCACGCGCGTGTCGGTGATCGACGGGTGGCCGGTCGCATGGGCCGCAGCACTCACGTAGAGCTGCGTGCCGACGCAGCTCACCGTCATCTGGTAGCTCCCGAACACCGGTTGAGGCGGAATCGGGACCAGGACAGGCTGCGTCACCGGCGGGGCAACCGGGGCAGCCGGAGCGATCGGGACGGCAGGAACTGCGGGAGCGCCGGTCGACCGATGGGCGGCCGGAGAAGCAGGCGGCCCGCCCGTCGTCACAGCGGGCTCGGGGTCCGCCGGTGCGGGATCAGCTGAGGTGGGTGAGGGGATCCCTGTCGCGCTCGGCGACGGCGAGGATGCGACGAGGTGCAGCACGCTCGGCGAGTGCACCGCGGACTGCGGCGCGGTCGAAGATCCCGAACGTGCCGTCGATCCTTGCGCGAGCGCGCCGCTGACGCTCACCAGCAGAGCACCAGCGCAGAGCGCTCCCACCACGACAACGGGGATAGCCGACCGGTTCCTTGGCATGAGCTGAGATTAGCGTGACGCCGCCTCAGCTTCGTGCTCCACCTACACCTGCTGCGCGATGCCGTTCAGGATCGCCACCGTCGCCGACATGGTCCCGCGACGCGCGAGATCACGCGCGGTACGCGCGGGGGACGTCACTCGTCTCGCACCCAGACTGACGACGTCGTCGTCGTTCAGGCGCACCTCCCTCACCGCCGCATCGGCTCCGGGACGGACGCGGGCGCGCGCACGGATGTCGGCGCAGAATTCACGCCGTCGCGGGAGAGCGTCCAGGGCGCCCCAGATCCAGGCGGCCGTGGCGTCGCTCGCGATCAATCGTGCGGACCGCGTGTTCATCACCGCCTCGGCACGAACGGCTGCGGTGTCGGCCACGTCGATCGGAGACCAGCCGTCGGCGATCGCATAGACCTCGCCGTCGAGTCGCATCGCCTGCAGCTCGGCTGGTGGAAGATCCCCGGAATCGAGCACAGAAGGGACGCCGTTCATCTCCTAAGCATCCCCGGCGCGGTCTGCTAACGACGTCGGGCCTCCTACTCGGTGGACGGCCTGCCCCCTGTGGAGAGCGTTACGCCCCGATCGCGCCGAGCCAGACCTTCTGCGCGGCGAGCTTGTCCTCCGCGTCGGCGATCTTCTTCTTGTCCCCGGCGGCCTTGGCGGCCGCGAGCTCCTTCTCGAGCTTCTCGATCGACGCCTCGAGCTGGGCGGCGAGACCCGACGAGCGCGCCTGCTTCTCGGGATCCGTGCGGTTCCAGTGGTCGTCGTCGAGCTTGCGCACGTGCGTCTCGATCTTGCGCAGCCGGTCCTCGACCGTGCGGATCGCGTCGCGCGGCACCTTGCCGATCGCGTCCCAGCGGCGCTGCACGTCGCCGAGGGTCTTGCGGGCCTTGTCGCGGTCCGTGATCTGGAGGATCGCCTCGGCCTCGGTCAGCAGCTCGAGCTTCTGCTCGAGGTTGCCGGCGAACTCCTCGTTCTCGACCGCGTCGGCCTCCGCCTTCGCGGCGTAGAGCACGTCGCCCGCGGCCTTGAACCGCGCCCACAGGGCGTCGTCGGCCTTCTTGCCGGCACGGCCGGCGAGCTTCCAGTCGTCGAGCAGGCGCCGGTAGTCCGGGATCGCGGCCGTTCCCTTGGGCGCGAGCGCCTCGGCACGCTCGACGAGCGTCTGCTTGCGGGTGCGCGCCTCCTTGTGCTGGTCGTCCAGCTCCGCGAAGAACGCCTTGCGGTGGGTGTCGAGGGTGGTGCGGGCGCCGCGGAAGCGCTTCCAGAGCGCGTCGCCGTCCGCCTTGGGGATGCGCGGCCCGTCCTTCTGCGCCGTCTGCCAGCGCGTGAAGAGCGCGTCGAGCTCGGCCGTGGTCTGCTTCCACTGGATGCGTGCCGGATCCTGCGCGGCCAGCGCCTCTGCGGAGGCGACGATCTGCTCGCGCTCGACGAGCGCATCCGCGGCCGCGGCCTTCGCCTCGGCGGCCTGGGCCTCGGTCAGCTCCCCGACGCTGCCGCCGAGCTTGGCGAGCCGCTCGCGGAGCGAGGGGAGGTCGCCGACGGCGTTCGCGGTCGCGACCGACTCGGTCAGGTGCGAGATGGCCTTCGCCACGTCCGACGCCTTGGCGCCGCCGCGCACGCGCTGCTCGAGCAGGCTCACCTGGCCCGCGAGCTCGGCGTACTTGCGCTCGTAGTAGGCCAGGGCCTCCTCCGGCGTGGCGTCGGGATACTGACCGACCTCGCGCTCCCCGTCGCCGTCGCGCACGTACACGGTCCCGTCGTCGCCGACGCGGCCCCACACGGTCGTCTCGTCACTCGCCACTGAAATCGTCCTGCCTCGCCGATCGCCCCGATCGCTGTCAACCGGGCGCCGTCCAGCCTAGTCAGGGCCCGCGGCGCGGCCCACCCGCGCTACCTGATCGTGACCGAGGTGATGCTGGTCGGCACGACGGGCGACCCGTCGGAGTCACCGCTCGCGCCCGGCGTGATGCCGCCGGCCACGATCCGGCTCTTGAGCTCGTCGAGGCCGCTCGTGACCTTGCCGATCACGGTGTAGCCGCCGGCCGAGTCCGACGGGATCGTCGACTGGTCGAACGCGATGAAGAACTGGTGGCCGTTGCTGTAGGCGTCGTTGCTCGCGCGCGCCATCGCGATCGTGCCGGCGGGGTAGACGTTGTCCGACGGGGCGTTCTCGACCGGGCCGAAGTGGTACGACGGGTCCTCGCCGCCCTGGCCGTCGAGCGAGCCGCACTGCAGGATCCCGAAGCCCGTGCTCTGCGCGAGGCGGTGGCAGGTCTTCCCGTCGAAGTACTTGTCCTGCACGTCCTTGACGAAACCCGACACGGCCTGCGGGGCCGCCTTGCCGTCGAGCGAGATGTCCATCTTCACGGCGTTGAGCTCGAGCGTGCCGGTCCAGGTGCGGTCCTCGGCGAGACTCTTGTCGGGCGCCCCGAGGTTCGAGCCGGACGCGGCGCTGGCGGAGGCGCTCGGCGTCGCGGACGGCGATGCCGAGGGTGCGGCCTTCCCGGGTCCGGCCGAGAAGTAGTAGATCTGCGTCAGCGCCGCGAGGGTCGCGACCACGAGCACACCGACGATCGCGATGACGTTGTCGCGCCGGCGGCGTCCGCCCTGACGACGGTGGACCTCCTGGCGAGCCTCGTAGGCCCGGAGCCGCTCGCGCGCCTGCCGTGCCTCGCGGTCCTGCCTGTTGGATGCCACGCCGCCTCCTGAGTCGTCCGTCCGGTGAGCGGGACGACTCTAGCCGGTCGTCGTCGGCCCTCTCTCCTAGGCTCAGGGGCATGGCGCAGCAGGGCTTGATGTCGGGGTCGACCCCGCTCGCCGTGCGCATGCGCCCGACCTCGCTGGAGGAGGTCGCCGGGCAGAAGCACCTGCTCCGCCCGGGATCGCCGCTCGTGAACCTCGCGAACGACAAGACGGGCATGAGCGGCTCCGTCTCCGTGATCCTCTGGGGGCCGCCGGGCACGGGCAAGACGACGCTCGCGCAGGCGATCGCCCACGGCTCCGGCCGGCGCTTCGTCGAGCTCTCGGCCGTCACGGCCGGTGTGAAGGACGTGCGCGAGGTCATGGAGAAGGCACGCGCCGACCGCGATCTCTACGGGTTGTCGACCGTGCTCTTCCTGGACGAGATCCACCGCTTCTCCAAGGCGCAGCAGGATGCGCTGCTGCCGGGCGTCGAGAACGGCTGGGTTGTCCTCGTCGCCGCGACGACCGAGAACCCCTCGTTCTCCGTGGTCGCGCCGCTGCTGTCGCGCTCCCTCCTCCTCACGCTCGAGTCGCTCACCGACGACGACCTGGGGATGCTGGTCGACCGCGCCGTCGCCGACCCGCGGGGACTCGAGGGCAAGGTCGCGCTCGACGACGACGCGCGCTCCGCGATCGTCAAGCTCTCGTCCGGCGACGCCCGCCGTGCGCTCACCGCGCTCGAGGCCGCGGCGATCTCCGCCGAGGCCGAGAACGCGGGCGTCATCACCGCCGACATCGTCTCGGCCACCGTCGATCGCGCCCTGCTGCGCTACGACCGGCAGGGCGACGAGCACTACGACGTCATCAGCGCCTTCATCAAGAGCGTGCGCGGTTCCGATGTCGATGCGGCGCTGCACTACCTCGCCCGGATGATCGAGGCGGGCGAGGACCCGCGGTTCATCGCGCGGCGCATCATGATCTCCGCCGCCGAGGACATCGGCATGGCCGACCCTCAGGCGCTGCCGATCGCGGTCGCCGCGGCGCAGGGCGTGGCGCTCATCGGGATGCCGGAGGGGCGCATCCTGCTGTCCGAGGCCGTCGTGTATCTGGCCACGGCCCCCAAGTCGAACGCGTCGTACATGGCGCTCGACCAGGCGATCGGCGACGTGCGCGCCGGAAAGATCGGACGGATCCCGAAGCACCTCCGTGATGCGCACTACCCGGGCGCGAAGCGGCTCGGCCACGGCAAGGGCTACCGCTACGCGCACGACGCCCCGCACGGCGTCGCCGAGCAGCAGTACCTGCCCGACGTTCTCGCGGGCACCGAGTACTACGCGCCGACCGGCAACGGGTACGAGCGCGAGGTGGGGCCGCGGCTCGACCGGCTGCGGGCGATCGTCCGGGGGGAGCCGATGCCGGCTCGCGAGGAGGCGGCGACGGAGACCGAATCCTCCGCGACCGGGGCGGAGGACGACACCGAGGCCTGAGCGGCTCCGTCTGGTAGACTCAACCGGCCCATTCGGGCACGACCTCCGCATCACAGATCCTCCGGACGCCGCGACGTGCGACCGGGACGGGACGGCGGGGTCCGTACGTCCGTGAGTCGCGAACGACGCGGCCACGTCTCGGAAGGAACGCATCACCCATGCCGACGAAGTCGCAGGACCGCCGCAAGGTCCGCCTGTCCCGTGCCCTGGGCATCCCGCTCACCCCGAAGGCCGCGCGCTACCTCGAGAAGCGCCCCTACGGCCCGGGTGAGCACGGCCGCACCAAGCGCCGCACCGACTCCGACTACGCCGTCCGCCTCCGCGAGAAGCAGCGCCTCCGCGAGCAGTACGGCATCCGCGAGAAGCAGCTCCGCATCGTCTTCAACGAGGCGCGCCGCACCGAGGGCCTGACCGGTGAGAACCTGGTCGAGCTGCTCGAGATGCGTCTCGACGCCCTCGTGCTCCGTGCCGGCTTCGCCCGCACCACGGCTCAGGCGCGCCAGTTCGTCACGCACCGCCACATCCTGGTCGACGGCAAGATCGTGGACCGCCCGTCGTTCCGCGTGAAGCCGGGTCAGCTCATCCACGTCAAGGAGCGCTCGGAGGGCACCGAGCCCTTCCAGGTCGCGGCCGCCGGCGGTCACGCCGAGGTGCTGCCCCCGGTCCCGGGCTACCTCGAGGTCGAGCTCGACAAGCTGCACGCGCGTCTCGTGCGTCGCCCGAAGCGCGCCGAGGTGCCGGTCACGGCCGAGGTCCAGCTCGTCGTCGAGTACTACGCGGCGCGCTAGCCAGAGGCGGACGCCATTTCCGGCCTCCGCGCGCGTGCCGCCGACGCCCGTCCCGGGCGTCGGTCACCGGACGCAACCACGTCGAAAGGCCCCGGGAGAACCCCGGGGCCTTTCGCGTAGGGTGGATGCCATGAAGGGCATCCTGCTGCTGGTCGTCGGCGTCGCCGCCGGTTTCGTCATCGCCCACCAGGTCTCCAAGACCCCGGAGGGCAAGCAGTTCTTCGCGAACGTCGAGGCCAAGGCCAAGGAGTTCGGCGACGCGGTCGTCGACGGCTACAAGGCGCGCGAGTCGGAGCTGAAGCACGCCGTCGACAGCGCGCAGGCCGCCGTGGTCGACATCACCAAGCGAGCCAAGTAGTCCGCGGCGCCGGTCTCCACCGGCGGCCCGGACGCCCCACCTCATCCCGACCGCCTGTGTAGGAAAAGACCGTGCAGACCGCTGACATCCAACGCCGCTGGCTCACCTTCTTCGGTGACCGCGGCCACACCATCGTGCCCTCGGCGTCGCTCGTGAGCGACGACCCCTCGATCCTCTTCACGATCGCCGGCATGGTGCCGTTCATCCCGTATCTGACGGGGGTCGTCCCGGCGCCCTATCCGCGCGCCGCCGACGTGCAGAAGTGCATCCGCACGAACGACATCGAGGAGGTCGGCAAGACCTCGCGTCACGGCACCTTCTTCCAGATGCTCGGCAACTGGTCGTTCGGCGACTACTTCAAGCAGGGCGCGATCGAGCTCGCGTGGGAGCTGCTGCTCACCCCGGAGTCCGACGGCGGCCTCGGACTCGACGAGAAGGACCTCTGGGTCACGATCTACGAGACCGACGACGAGGCCGAGTCGATCTGGCGCGACGTCATCGGGCTGAAGCCGGAGCGGATCCAGCGCCTCGGCGCGGAGGACAACTACTGGCACACGGGCCAGCCGGGCCCCGGCGGCCCCGACTCGGAGATCTTCTTCGACCGCGGTCCCGCCTACGGGCGCGACGGCGGTCCGGCGGTGGACGACAACCGCTTCATCGAGATCTGGAACCTGGTCTTCATGCAGGACCTGATCACGAACGTGACCTCGAAGGTCGACTTCGACGTGGTCGGCTCGCTGCCGAAGAAGAACATCGACACGGGTGCCGGCCTCGAGCGCCTCGCCTTCCTCACGCAGGGCGTCGAGAACATGTACGAGATCGACCAGGTGCGCCCGGTGCTCGACATGGCCTCCACGATGTCGGGCCGGGCCTACGGCGCGGCGCACGAGGACGACGTCCGCATGCGCATCATCGCCGACCACGTCCGCTCGTCGCTCATGCTCATGACCGACGGCGTGACGCCGTCGAACGAGGGCCGCGGCTACATCCTGCGCCGGCTCATGCGCCGTTCGATCCGCTCGATGCGTCTGCTCGGCGTGGACGCCCCGTCGTTCGACGAGCTGTTCACCGCCTCGCGCGACGCGATGAAGGACGGCTACCCCGAGGTCCTCGAGCACTGGGATCGCACGCGGCGTCTCGCGCTCGGCGAGGAGGAGACGTTCCTCCAGACCCTGGCCAGCGGCACGACGATCCTCGACACGGCCGTCGAGACGACGAAGAAGCAGGGCGGTGCGAAGCTCGCGGGCGATACCGCGTTCCTGCTCCACGACACGTTCGGATTCCCGATCGACCTCACGCTCGAGATCGCGGAGGAGGCCGGCCTCGCCGTCGACCGCCCGGCGTTCGACTCGCTCATGGCCGAGCAGCGCTCGCGCGCCAAGGCCGACGCGAAGGCGAAGAAGCGCGCCCTCGCGGACCTCTCGGTCTACGGCGACTTCCGCGCGGCGGGGGAGACCGTCTTCACGGGCTACGACACGCTCACGACCGAGACGCGCGTGCTCGGGATCCTCGTGGACGGGCACCCGGCCGACCGGGCATCCGCGGGTCAGATGGCCGAGGTGATCCTCGCGGAGTCGTCGCTGTATCCCGAGGGCGGCGGCCAGGCCGCGGACGAGGGCACGATCATCGGCACCGGCTTCGAGCTCGACGTCATCGACGTGCAGCGCCCGGTCAAGGGCCTCATCAGCCACACCGTTCAGGTGCGTTCGGGGGAGGTCGCGGTCGGCGAGGTCGCGACGACGATCGTCGATCCGGCGTACCGCCGTGGCGCGACGCAGGCGCACTCGGCGACGCACCTCATCCATGCGGCACTGCGCCAGACCCTCGGGCAGGACGCGCACCAGGCGGGCTCGTTCAACCGCGCCGGCTACATGCGGCTCGACTTCTCGTGGAACCAGGCGCTCAGCCCCGAGACGCGCAGCGAGATCGAGGAGATCGCGAACAACGCGGTGCGCGACAACCTCGAGGTCGTCACACGCATCCTCCCGATCGACGAGGCGCGCGCCGCGGGCGCGATGGCGCTGTTCGGCGAGAAGTACGGCGACACCGTGCGCATGGTCGACATCGGCGGCCCGTGGTCGCGGGAGCTGTGCGCCGGCATCCACGTCGGCCGCTCGAGCGAGGTCGGTCTCGTCAATCTCGTGAGCGAATCGAGCGTCGGCTCCGCGAACCGTCGCGTCGAGGCGCTCGTCGGGGCGGACGCGTTCCATGACCTGGCGACGGAGCGCGCGATCGTCTCGCAGCTCACCTCCTCGCTCAAGATCCCGCGCGAGCAGCTGCCGGAACGGATCGAGTCGCTCGTGCTGGAGCTGAAGGCGGCGGAGAAGAAGATCGCCGCCTTCGAGTCGAGCCGGCTCTCGGGCCGGGTGCCCGCGCTCGTCGACTCGGCGACGCGCCTCGGCTCGTACCTGGCCGTGGTGCAGGATGCGGGCGAACTCGGGTCGGCCGACGACCTCCGCTCGCTCGTCACGAGCGTGCGCGAGCGCCTCGGCTCGGAGCCGTCCGTCACCGCGATCGCCGCACGCATCGACGGCAAGCCGTCGATCGTCATCGCGACCTCGCCGGCCGCGCGCGACCTCGGGGCGAAGGCGGGCGCGCTCGTGAAGCAGGCGGCCTCGACGCTCGGCGGCGGGGGCGGCGGCAAGGACGACATGGCCCAGGGCGGCGGATCCGACGTCATGGCGATCGGCGCGGCGCTCGAGGGCGTCGCGACGGCGCTGCGCGGCTGAATCCGATGGCCGAGGTGCGGTCCGGCGTACGGGTCGGGATCGACGTGGGCCGCGCCCGCGTCGGAGTGGCCCGCAGCGATCGGGACGCGCTGCTCGCGACGCCGATCGAGACGCTCGCCCGCGACACGGCGCTCGACGGGGTCGCGGCCGTGGTCGCGGAGCTGCAGCCGCTCGAGATCGTGGTCGGGCTCCCGCTGTCGCTGAGCGGCGGAGACACCCCGTCGACGGGCGACGCACGTGCGTTCGCGCGGGAGCTCGCGACGCGGCTGGGCCTGCCGGTCCGGCTCGTCGACGAGCGGCTCTCGACCGTCTCCGCACAGCGCGAGCTGCACCGCAGCGGCCGCTCCACCAAGTCGTCGCGGGCCGTGATCGACCAGGTGGCCGCTGTTATCATCCTGCAGAACGCCCTCGATCTGGAGCGCGCCTCGGGCCGTGCGCCCGGCGTCCTGGTCGATCCCGACGAAGGAAGCTGATCCGTGGCCGAACCGAGCTGGGACGAGATCTTCGGCGGGCAGGCGCAGCGGCCCTCCGACACGGCGGCGGCGCCGGAGCCCGTCTCCGAGGAGTTCCCGACGGCCCGGCTCTCGGATCCGTTCGCCGTCGCGGCCGCACAGGCGAACGCCGCGCAGGCTCAGGCCGCCCGGGACGCGGCGAGCACGGAGACCGGGCAGCCGCTCAGCCGACGCGAGCTGCGGGAGGCGGAGTCGCGCGCCAACGGCGGCGCCGAGCCCCCCGTCCCTCCGACCCGCGGTCGCGGCTCGCGCGATCAGGACCCGTACCGGCTGACGAAGCGCAAGCGCCGCTGGGGCTGGCTCGTGGCTCTCATCGTGGTCGTCGCGCTGGTGGTCGCCGGCGGGTCCGTCGCCTGGTTCGGATTCCACGACAGGGTCTGCAAGGTCCTGACGTTCTGCCAGGAGTCGATCGACTACACGGGCAGCGGCAACGGCCAGAAGGCGACCGTCGTCATCCAGTCCGGCGACATCGGCTCCAACGTGGCGAAGGAGCTGCAGAAGGCCGGCGTCACGAAGACCTACGAGGCGACGTACAAGATCCTCCTGAAGACTAACCAGAGCTTCGAGCCGGGCAGCTACACCCTCCAGAAGCAGATGTCGGCCGAGGCCGCGCTGGCGGCGCTCAAGGATCCGAAGAACCGCGTCGTGAACACCGCGGTCATCCGGGAGGGGATCACGGCCGAGCAGGCGTACAAGCAGCTGTCGGTCGCGACCGGACGCCCCGTCTCCGAGTTCGAGGAGGCCGCCAAGAACCCGACGGCTCTCGGCGTCCCCGCGGGCTTCCCCAGCATTGAGGGCTTCCTCTTCCCGGCGACGTACCAGTTCGACCCCGGCACGACGGCGCAGGGCGCGCTCCAGAAGCTCGTGGCGACCATGCAGCAGCACCTGCAGGCCGATGGCGTCCCGGCGGGCGACGACCTGAAGGTGCTCACGATGGCGTCCATCGTGCAGCGCGAGGCGGGCAGCGTGCCCGACATGGGGAAGGTCGCGCGCGTGTTCCAGAACCGCCTCGACAAGGGGATGCTGCTGCAGTCCGACGCGACGGTCTCGTACGGTACGGGCCGCACCGACCACGTCACGACGACGGGTGCCGAGCGGGCCGACAAGAGCAACAAGTACAACACCTACGCCAATCCCGGCCTGCCGATCGGGCCGATCGCGCTGCCCGGCGACGACGCCATCAAGGCCGCGATGAACCCCACGCCGGGACCGTGGATCTACTTCGTGGCCGTCAACCTCAAGACGGGCGAGACGGTCTTCTCGACCACGCAGGCCGAGCACGACGCCGCGGTGAAGCAGTGGCAGGCCTGGTGCAAGCAGAGCTCCGAGAACATGGCCTACTGCTCGTGACCCGGCTGGCCGTGCTCGGCTCGCCGATCGCGCATTCGCTCTCGCCGGCGCTCCACGCCGCGGCGTACCGGGCGCTCGGACTCGACTGGCGCTACGAGGCCGTCGACGTTCCCGAGGGCGCACTCGGCGCCTTCCTCAACAGCCTCGACGACGACTGGCGCGGGCTGTCCCTGACGATGCCGCTGAAGCGCGAGGTGCTGCCGATGCTCGCCTCGCGGACCGACCTCGTCGACCTCGTGGGCGCCGCCAACACCGTGCTCTTCGACAGGGGCCTGCGCGGCTTCAACACCGACGTCGACGGGATCCTCGACGCGCTCGCGGACCACGGGATCACCGCCGCGCGCCGCGTGCACGTGCTCGGCATGGGGGCGACCGCGGCCTCCACTCTCGCCGCAGCCGCGCGCCTCGGCGCGACGGACGTCGTCGTGACCGGCCGACGGCACGCCGACGCCGAGCTCGAGCGGATCGCGGCCGCGCTGAGCCTGCCGGTGCGCTTCCGGGCGATCGGCGATGCCGCGCCCGCGGACGTCGACCTGCTCGTCAACACCGTGCCCGGCGACCTGGACGACGATCGGGCGGTGGATGACGCGGCCGCGTTCCTGGAGGTGCACTACGCGGACTGGCCGTCGGTGCGCGCCCGGCGCTGGATCGACGGCGGACGGACCGTGGTCTCCGGCCTCGAGATGCTGCTGCACCAGGCCGTCCGGCAGGTCCGGATCTTCACGGTGGGCGACGAGCGGATCGCTCTGCCGGACGAGCCGCGGGTCGTCGCGGCCATGCGCGCGTCGATCGGCGTCGGAGACCTCTGAAAGAATCGACGCATGCTGCGCTGGTTGACCGCCGGGGAGTCCCACGGGCCCGAGCTGATCGCGATCCTGGAGGGTCTGCCCGCGGGGGTGCGCGTCACGGGGGAGCTCGTGCAGGCCGACCTGCAGCGCCGCAAGCTCGGCTACGGCCGTGGCGCGCGCATGAAGTTCGAGCAGGACGAGCTGCACATCTCGGGCGGCGTCCGGCACGGGATCACGATGGGCAGCCCCGTCGCGCTGCGGGTCGGCAACACCGAGTGGCCCAAATGGCAGGACGTGATGTCGCCGGAGCCGGTGGATCCGTCCGTCCTGCAGACCGCCCGCGGCGCCGCGCTCACCCGCCCGCGGCCGGGGCACGCCGATCTCGTCGGCATGCAGAAGTACGGCTTCGACGAGGCGCGCCCCGTGCTGGAGCGCGCGAGCGCCCGCGAGACCGCGGCCCGCGTCGCGCTCGGCGCCGTCGCGAAGAGCTTCCTGGCCGAGCTCGGCATCCGGCTCGTGAGCCACACCGTCGCGGTCGGCTCGGTCGAGGCGCCCGACGAGGCGCCGCTCCCGCGCCCGGACGACGTGGCGGCGCTCGACGCGGATCCGCTGCGCTGCTTCGACGCCGCGACCTCGGCCCGCATGGTCGCCGAGGTGGACGACGCACACGACACCGGCGACACGCTCGGCGGCGTCGTCGAGGTGCTCGCCTACGGGGTCCCGCCGGGACTCGGCGGCTACGGGCAGTGGGACCGCCGGCTCGACGCCCGCCTCGCGCAGGCGATCATGAGCATCCAGGCGATCAAGGGCGTCGAGGTCGGCGACGGCTTCCGCACCGCGCGCCGCCGCGGCTCGCAGGCCCACGACGAGCTCGTCGAGCTCGACGGGCTCATCACGCGCCTGAGCGACCGCGCCGGCGGCACCGAGGGCGGCATGTCGACCGGAACGCTGCTCCGGGTGCGGGCGGGCATGAAGCCGATCGCGACGGTGCCGCACGCGCTCCGCACGATCGACGTCGCGACGGGGGAGCCGGCTCCCGCCCACCACCAGCGCTCGGACGTCTGCGCCGTGCCCGCGGCCGGCGTCGTCGCGGAGGCGATGGTCGCGCTCGTCGTGGCCGATGCGGTCCTCGAGAAGTTCGGCGGCGACTCCGTGCCGGAGACGCGGCGCAACCTCGAGGCGTACGTGGCCGGCATCCCGGGGCTGCTCCGCACCGCCGCGGAGGCCGCGCCGGAGCCGGCCGAGTGAGTCCGTCGCTCGTGCTGATCGGCCCGATGGGCTCGGGGAAGACGCGGATCGGCAAGCGGATCGCGAAGCTCCTCGATGCGCCGTTCACCGACACCGACAAGGTGATCGTCGCGGAGCACGGTCCGATCGCGGCGGTCTTCGAGGAGCACGGCGAGCCGCACTTCCGCGCCCTCGAGCGGGCGGCCGTCGCCGCGGCGCTGAGCGGGGAGGGCGTCGTGGCGCTCGGCGGCGGCGCCGTGCTCGATCCTGCGACGCAGGCCGACCTGGCGGGGGAGCACGTGGTCCTCTTCACGGTCAGCCCGGAGGCCGTCGCGCCCCGGCTCACGAACGGGAAGCGTCCGCTCGTCAAGAACGGACTCGAGGACTGGCTGCGCATCCGCGACGCGCGGATGCCCCTGTACGAACGGCTCGCCGACGTGACCTTCGACACGTCCGCGCGGCCGGCCACGACGATCGCCGAGGAGGTGGCCGCGTGGGCGCGGCAGAGCGCATGAGCGACGGCGCGAGCGGCACCACCGAGATCCCCGTCGCCGGCACGCCCGGCTACTCCGTCTTCGTCGGCCGCGGCATCTGGACCTCGGTCGCCGACCACCTCGGACCGCGCGTCCAGAAGCTCCTCGTCGTGCACCCGCCGACGCTCGCCGCCAAGGCGGACGAGCTCCGCGCCGCGCTGAGCGACCGCTACCAGGTGCTGCTCGCCGAGGTCCCGGATGCCGAGGCCGCGAAGCGCGTCGAGGTCGCCGCGTTCTGCTGGCAGATCCTCGGGCAGACGGACTTCACCCGTTCCGACGCGGTCGTCGGGCTCGGCGGCGGCGCGACGACGGACCTCGCGGGCTTCGTGGCCGCGACGTGGCTGCGCGGGGTGGACGTCGTCCACATCCCCACGACGGTGCTCGGCATGGTCGACGCCGCCGTCGGCGGCAAGGCCGGCATCAACACGGCCGAGGGCAAGAACCTCGTCGGCGCGTTCTGGGCGCCGCGGGCGGTGCTGTGCGACCTCGACCTGCTCGACGGACTCGAGCGCAACGAGATCCTCGCCGGCTACGCCGAGGTCGTGAAGGCCGGTTTCATCGGTCCGACCGAGATCCTCGACATCGTCGAGGCCGACGTGGATGCCGCCACCGACCCGCACACGCCGCAGTTCCGCCGGGCGATCGAGCTCGCGATCGAGCTGAAGGCGCGCGTCGTGGGGGAGGACTTCACCGAGCAGGGGCTCCGCGAGATCCTGAACTACGGGCACACGCTCGGCCACGCGATCGAGCACGCCGAGCGGTATCAGTGGCGCCACGGCGCGGCGGTCGGCATCGGCATGGTGTTCGCGGCCGAGCTGTCGCGGCTCACCCGCAACCTCTCGGAGGAGGGCGTGGCCCGGCACCGCCGGATCCTGGAGTCGCTCACGCTCCCGACCACCTATCCGGCCGGACGCTGGCCGATGCTGCTCGCCACGATGAAGCGCGACAAGAAGGCCCGGGGCGACCTCCTCCGGTTCATCGTGCTCGACGACGTCGGCCGTCCGACGACGATCACCGGACCCGACGAATCCCTGCTCTTCTCCGCCTACCAGGAGGTCGCGGAGGGCTGACCGCGCCTCGCGCTCGCCCCCTCCCGTGCGCGAGGAGTCGCAGATGGCGGCCCACCGCGGCCGAGGAGACCCATCCGGGACTCCTCGCGGCGGTGGGGCCGGTAACGTCGAGTCCGTGACCCGCCGCGTGCTCGTGCTCAACGGACCGAACCTCGGACGGCTCGGCAGCCGCGAGCCGGACGTCTACGGGCATCAGGACCTCTCCGAGCTGCGCACGCGCCTCGCGGCCGCCGCCGCCTCCGACGTCGAGATCGACCTGCGGCAGACCGACGACGAGGCGGAGCTGCTCGGCTGGCTGCACGGCGCCGTCGACGCGGCCGAGCCCGTCATCCTCAACCCCGCAGCGTTCACGCACTACAGCTACGCCCTGCGCGACGCGTGCAAGCTCGTGACGAGCGCGGGCATCCCGCTCGTCGAGGTGCACATCTCGAACCCCGCCGCGCGGGAGGAGTTCCGCCACACCAGCGTGGTTAGCGGCGTCGCGACCGGCACGATCGCGGGCTTCGGTTTCGACTCGTACGTGCTCGCGCTGCACGCCGTCGGCCTCACGGCCTGAGCGACGTTAGACTCTCCCCTCGTGGCTACGACGAACGACATCAAGAACGGCTCCGTGCTGAGCATCGACGGTCAGCTCTGGAACGTCGTCGAGTTCCAGCACGTCAAGCCCGGCAAGGGCGGCGCCTTCGTCCGCACGAAGATGAAGAACATCATGAGCGGCAAGGTCGTCGACCGGACGTTCAACGCCGGCACCAAGATCGACTTCGCGACCGTCGACCGCCGCGACTTCCAGTACCTGTACAAGGACGGCAACGACTTCGTGTTCATGGACACGAGCGACTACGACCAGGTCACCATCCCCGGCGCCATCGTCGGCGACGCCGCCAACTTCATGCTCGAGAACCAGATCGCGACGATCGCGACCAACGAGGGCGAGCCGCTCTACGTCGAGCTCCCGACCTCCGTGGTCCTCGAGGTCACGTACACCGAGCCGGGCCTGCAGGGCGACCGCTCGAGCGCCGGCACCAAGCCCGCGACGCTCGAGACCGGGTACGAGATTCAGGTCCCGCTGTTCCTCGAGACCGGCACGAAGGTCAAGGTCGACACCCGCTCGGGCGACTACCTCGGCCGCGTCAACGACTAGCGCCGCCCCGGAAGCGACGCCATGAGCGCCCGCAGCAAGGCGCGCAAGCGCGCCCTCGACGTCCTCTACGGCGCGGACCTCCGCGGTCTGCCCATCGCCGACCTCCTCGCCGAGGAGCAGCGGCGCGCCCTCGAGCGCCCCGAGCGCGAGTCGTCGTGGCCCTACGCGCGCGAGATCGTGACCGGCGTCGCCGACCACCTCGACGAGCTCGACGCCGTGATCGTCGAGAACGCGCACGGCTGGACCCTCGACCGCATGCCGGTGCTCGACCGCACGATCGCCCGGATCGGCGCGTGGGAGATCCTGCACAACGACGAGGTCCCCGACGCGGTCGCGATCTCGGAGGCGGTCGAATCGGCGACGGTGCTGAGCACGGAGGACTCCGCCGGATTCCTCAACGGCCTGCTCGGTGCGATCGCGCGCGCGAAGGCCGAGGCTGCGGGCTAGGACCGCGTGGGCTGCGAGGCGCTGTTCGCCGGCGGCTCGTCGAGGTCGATGCTGCCCAGATGCTCGAGCGCCGGGAGGGCCGCGCCGAGCGCCTGCTGGTCGTCGACGTCGAGCCGCGCGATGAGTCCCGCGAGGATGTCGGCGCGCGCCGACCGGCGCCGCAGCACCTCGTGCTCGCCCTCGTCCGTGATCGAGATGAGGATCGAGCGGCCGTCGCCCGGATCGTCCGTGCGGGTGACGAGCCCGCGGTCCTCCAGCTCGCGCAGCGTGCGCGTCATCGTCGGCGCGCTCACGAACTCGCGCTGGGCCAGGTCGCCGGGACGGATGGAGCCGACCCGGTACACAGTCGCGAGCGCGTTGAGGTGCCCCTGCCCGAGGCCCTCGCCGGCCGCCAGCATCCGGCGGTTGGCGCGACCGAGTGCGAAGGACAGCGCGCGCGCCAGGGTCGCGATGGACGCGTCGGTGAGCTCTGCCATGCCCCCAGCGTAAGGTCAGGCCGCGTTCTGTCCCCTCTCGGCGTCCCAGACGTCACCCCGACCCGTCCCGCGCTCGTCCCGAGTGTGACGGCGTGTGACGGATCGTTTTGGCTGCCGCTTCGCACGTTCCCTACTTTCAGAGGATGCCCGCCCCCGCCGCCGCGCCCGAGCGCGCCCTCGCGGCCCCGCTGCCGTTGCGCCTGCGCGGGGTGGGCAAGCGGTTCGGTGCGCGCCGCGTGCTGACCGGGATCGACCTCGAGGTCGGCGCGGGGGAGATCGTCGCGCTTCTCGGACCGTCGGGCTGCGGCAAGTCCACGCTCCTGCGTCTCATCGCCGGACTCGATCACCCCGACGACGGCACGGCGCTCATCGACGGCACCGCGGTCGCCGATGTCGACCAGCGCTGCGCGGTCGCGTTCCAGGAACCGCGGCTGCTGCCGTGGCGCACCGTCGAGCGCAACGTGCGGCTCGGCCTCCCGCGCGACACCGCTGGGGACGCGGGGGCGGCGCGCGTGCGCGGCCTGATCGACCTGGTGCAGCTGACCGACGCGACCGGGCTGCGTCCCCGACAGATCTCGGGCGGGATGGCACAGCGTGCCGCGCTCGCCCGGGCGCTCGCCCGCGGGCCGGGCATCCTGCTGCTCGACGAGCCGTTCGGCGCCCTGGACGCGCTCACCCGCCTGACGATGCAGGATCTGCTCCTCGACATCCACCGCACCGAGCCCGCGACCATCGTGCTCGTCACGCACGACGTCGACGAGGCGCTCGCACTCGCCGACACGGTCGTCGTGCTCGGACCCGACGAGGAGCAGCCGCAGGCCGGCTCCGGCATCCGCGCCCTGCACGCCGTGCCCGGCGACCGTCCCCGCGACCGCACCGACGCCCGACTCGCCGACCTCCGCGCGGAGCTGCTCGAGCAGCTCGGCGTCCCCAGCCACCACACCCACAGCACCCCGACCCCTTCGAAGAGGCCCTCGTGAAGAAGACCCCGCTCGCCGCTCTCGCGGCCATCGCCGTGACCGCCGCCCTCGCCCTGACCGGGTGCGTGGCGGGGGAGGGCACGCAGTCCGCCCCGGTCACGAAGCCCAAGCCCGCCGCCTCCGGCGAGAAGCTCGGCGCTAACGGCTGGAGCGCGACCACGCTCAACATCGACTACGCGACATACAACCCGCTGAGCCTGGTCGTGAAGCAGGAGGGCTACCTCGAGAAGGCGTTCGGCGGCAAGGTGCAGGTCAACTGGGTGAAGTCGGCCGGGTCGGCTCCGGCCAACCAGGCGCTGCTCGCCGGCGCGATCCAGGTCGGATCGACGGCCGGCTCCGCCGCGCTCCTCGCGCGCAGCAACGGATCGCCGATCAAGACGATCGACGTCTACGCGCAGCCCGACTGGTCGGCGATCATCGTCGGCAAGGACTCCAAGATCACCTCGCCGAAGCAGCTCGAGGGCAAGAGCATCGCGGCGTTCAAGGGCACCGATCCCTACTTCTTCCTGCTGCAGACGCTCGCGAAGTTCAAGATCCCGCTCGACAAGGTCTCGATCCAGAACCTCCCGCACGCGGACGGCAAGTCGGCGCTCGAGAACGGCTCGGTCGACGCGTGGTCGGGTCTCGACCCGCTGCTCACGACGAGCGTGCTGACCGCCGGCTCGAAGAACATCTACGACAACCCGTCGTTCAACACGTACGGCTTCCTCAACGCGCGCGAGGACTTCCTGCAGCAGTCGCCGGACCTCGCGCAGGCCGTCGTCGACGCCTACGAGAAGGCCCGCGCCTACGCCCAAAAGAATCCGGATGACGTGGCGCAGATCCTCGCCGAGGCCGCCGGCATCGATCCGAAGGTCGCCGCCGAGACGATGAAGCGCACGAAGCTCGACGTCGACCCGGTGCCCGGCACGACGCAGACCAAGGTGCTCAAGGTCGTCGGCCCCATCTTCGTGCAGAGCGGGGATGTCGGCACCCAGGCGCAGATCGACAAGGCCCTCGCGTCGCTGTACGACGCGAGGTACGCGAAGAAGGCCGATCCGGCGGAGCTGCCGAACCAGTGAGCCTCGACCAGACCGAGATCGCTCTGATCGCGCGGCAGCAGCAGCTGACCGCGCGATCGGTGCGTCGCGCCGCCGGCCCGCGCCGGTGGTGGACGATCGTGGGCGGCGCGCTCATCCCGGTCGCGATCGTCGTGGTCTGGTGGGCGGTCACCTCGACCGGAGCCGTCCCGAGCTACCGCCTCCCGTCGCCCGCCGACGTCTGGAATGCCGCCGTCGACCTGCAGGTGAACCCGCTGCACCGCGGGCTGCTGTACATCGACATCGCGATCTCGACCCAGCGCGTGCTGCTCGGCTTCGTGATCGGCAGCGCCGTCGGGCTCGTGCTCGGCTCGCTGGTCGGGCTGTCCCGCCTGGCCAACGTGCTGCTCGGACCGCTCATCGCGGCCCTGCGAGCGGTGCCGTCGCTCGCGTGGCTGCCGCTGCTGATCCTGTACCTGGGCATCTTCGAGACGCCGAAGATCACGCTCGTCGCGATCGGTGCGAGCTTTCCCGTGTTCACAGCGCTGGCCGACGGGCTGCGGCACGTCGATCCGCAGCTCGTGGAGGTGGGGCGCGCGTTCGGGCTCAAGCGGTTCCGGCTGCTGACGACCGTGCAGCTGCCCGCGGTGCTCCCGGCGCTCGTGAGCGGGCTCCGGCTCGCGCTCGCGCAGTCGTGGCTGTTCCTCGTCGCGGCGGAGCTCGCCAACTCGTCGATCGGGCTCGGGTTCCTGCTCACCGATTCGCAGCAGAACGGCCGCGTCGACCGCCTGTTCCTGGCGATCATCCTCTTCGCAATCCTCGGCGCGCTCACGAACGGGATCATCAGCCTGGTGGAGCGACGGCTCTTCCGGCATCGCTAGACTCGCTCCGACACGACGTCCTTTAAATCCGTCCGGAGAGGCGGGGAAGGAGGTCAGGATGCCGGCACGTCCCGTGCTGCAGCAGGCTGACATCGAGCGCGCGATCACGCGCATCGCCCACGAGATCCTCGAATCCGATCGGGGGGACGGGCCGCTCGTCCTTCTCGGCATCCCGACCCGGGGCGTCGTCCTCGCCGGGCGGCTCGGCGCCGTCCTCGAGCGCCTGGAGCCCGGCTCCGCCGCCGTCGGCGCGCTCGACGTGACCATGTACCGCGACGATCTCGCCCGGCAGCCCACCCGCACCCCGCAGCCCACGCGGGTGCCCGCCGGCGGCATCGACGGCGCGACCGTCGTGCTCGTGGACGACGTGCTGTTCTCCGGCCGGACCATCCGCGCCGCGCTCGACGCGATCAACGACCTCGGCCGCCCCCGCGCGGTCCGCCTCGCGGTCCTCGTCGACCGTGGCCACCGCGAGCTGCCGATCCGCCCCGACTTCGTCGGCAAGAACCTGCCGTCCGCGCCCACGGAGCGCGTCAACGTGCACCTGAGCGAGACCGACGGCGCGGACGAGGTGGTCGTCGGCGACGGCGCGGAGGTGACGGCACCGTGAGGCACCTGCTGAGCGTGCGCGACCTCACCCGCGACGACGCGGTCGGGATCCTCGACATCGCCGAGGACATGGCCGCGGTCGCCACCCGCGCGGTGCCGAAGCTGCCGACGCTGCGGGGCCGGACCGTCGCGAACCTGTTCTTCGAGGACTCCACGCGCACACGGCTGAGCTTCGAGTCGGCCGCCAAGCGTCTGTCGGCCGACGTCATCACGTTCACGGCCAAGGGGTCGAGCGTCTCGAAGGGCGAGGGCCTCAAGGACACCGCCCAGACGATCGCCGCGATGGGCGTCGACGCGGTCGTCATGCGTCACCACGCCTCGGGTGCGGCGCGGACGCTCGCCGACGGCGGCTGGATCGACGCGTCCGTCGTGAACGCGGGCGACGGCACGCACGAGCACCCGACGCAGGCGCTGCTCGACGCGTACACGATGCGCGCGACCCTCCACGGCGGGGCGGCCCGCGGGAGGGACCTCGACGGACTCCGGGTCACGATCGTGGGTGACGTGCTGCACTCGCGCGTCGCACGGTCGAACGCGTGGCTGCTCGCCACGCTGGGCGCGTCGGTGCACCTCGTGGCGCCGGGGACGCTGCTCCCGCCGGGCGTCTCCGGATGGCCGGTCACGACCGGGACCGACCTCGACGCGGCGATCGACGACCGGCCGGACGCGATCATGATGCTGCGCATCCAGAGCGAGCGGATGCACGACGCGTTCTTCCCGAACGAGCGCGAGTACGCGCGCGAGTGGGGGCTCACCGACGACCGGTTCGCCCGCCTGCCCGCGGATACGATGGTGATGCACCCCGGGCCGATGAACCGCGGGCTCGAGATCTCGTCCGCGGCGGCCGACTCGGCCCGCTCGGTCGTCCTCGACCAGGTCACGAACGGGGTCTCGATACGGATGGCGGTGCTGTACCTGGTGCTGAGCGGAAGCGGAGGCGTCGCATGACCGCTCTGACCATCACGGGGGCGACGCTCCCGGACGGCACGCGTCGCGACCTCCATGTCGACGGCGGTGTCTTCGTCGAGGACGCGACCGCCGGAGCGACGCGGATCGATGCCGACGGGCTCCAGGCGCTGCCCGGCCTCGTCGACCTCCACACGCACCTGCGCGAGCCCGGCTTCGAGGCGAGCGAGACGGTCCTCACCGGCACCCGCGCGGCCGCCGCCGGCGGGTTCACCGCCGTGTTCGCGATGGCCAACACCTTCCCGGTGCAGGACACCGCGGGCGTCGTCGAGCAGGTCGCCTCGCTCGGGGCGCAGCACGGCTACGCCACGGTCCGCCCGATCGGCGCCGTCACGATCGGCCTCGCGGGCGAGCGGCTCGCCGAGATCGGGGCCATGGCCCGCTCGCGCGCCGCGGTCCGCGTCTTCAGCGACGACGGGAAGTGCGTCTCGGATGCGCTCCTCATGCGCCGCGCGCTCGAGTACGTCGCGACCTTCGGCGGCGTCATCGCCCAGCACGCGCAGGAGCCGCGGCTCACCGAGGGCGCGCAGATGAACGAGGGCGAGCTGAGCTCCGAGCTCGGCCTCGCCGGCTGGCCGGGCGTCGCCGAGGAGGCGATCATCGCCCGCGACGTGCTGCTCGCGGAGCAGCTGGGCGCCCGCCTGCACGTCTGCCACGTCTCGACGGCGGGCAGCGTCGAGGTCCTGCGCTGGGCGAAGGGACGCGGGATCGACGTGACCGCGGAGGTCACGCCGCACCACCTGCTCCTGACCGAGCAGCTGGCCGCGAGCTACGACGCCCGCTACAAGGTCAACCCGCCGCTGCGCGCGCAGGAGGACGTGGAGGCCGTGCGCGCCGCGCTGGCCGACGGCACGATCGACATCGTCGCCACCGACCACGCCCCGCACCCGATCGAGTCCAAGGAGGCGACCTGGGCCGAGGCGAGCTTCGGCATGGTCGGGCTCGAGTCGGCGCTGAGCGTCGTGCAGGCCGCGATGGTCGACACCGGGCTGCTCGGCTGGGCGGACGTCGCCCGCGTGCTGTCCGCCGCGCCCGCCGCGATCGGTCGGCTCGACGGGTACGCCGCGCCGTTCGCGGTCGGGAGCCCCGCGCATCTCGCACTCGCGGATCCCGCCGCCCGCCGCATCTTCGCGACCGCCGACCTGCACGGCCGCAGCGTCAACTCGCCGTACCTCGGCTCCGAGCTGCCCGGGCGGATCGTCGCGACCGTGCACGACGGTGTGCCGACCGTGCTGGACGGCGAGCTCCGGCCCGCGGAGGAGGTGGTGCATGGACAAGCTGCTTGACGCCCTCGTCGTGGTGGTGATCCTCGCCCTCGCGTTCCTCGGCATGTGGTTCGGCTGGCGCGCGCGTCGCCGTCGGCAGGCCGACGTGCCCGCGCTCGCGACCCCGCCCGCCGATCTCGGCGCGGTGCGGCGCCGTGACGACGTGTTCTACGTCGCGACGACGCGCGCCGACGCCCCCCTCGACCGGATCGCGGTGCACGGCCTCGGATTCCGCGCCCGCGCGCAGATCACCGTCGCCGACACCGGCATCCGGCTCGACATCGCGGGCGAGGCCCCGGTCTTCGTGCCGGTCGCCGACCTCCTCGGGGTCGGCCGCGCCACCTGGACCATCGACCGCGCGGTCCGCAACGACGGCCTGGTCTTCGTCCGCTTCCGCCTGGGCGGCGATGCCGCGAAAGCGGTCGACTCCGCCGTGCTCGTCGACTCCTACCTGCGCCCCGAGGACCCGGCGGGCCTCGTCGAGGCGATCGACCAGCTGCTGCCCGCCGACAAGAAGGAGGCCGCGTGACCGCCACCGACCCCGCCGTGCTCGTCCTCGAGGACGGCACCCGCTACACCGGACGCGCCTACGGCGCCCGCGGCCGCACCGTCGGCGAGGCGGTCTTCGCGACCGGCATGACCGGCTACCAGGAGACCCTGACCGATCCGAGCTACGCCGGTCAGATCGTCGTGCAGACCGCGCCGCACATCGGCAACACGGGCGTGAACGACGAGGACCCGGAGTCCCGCCGGATCTGGGTCGCCGGCTACGTCGTGCGCGACCCCTCGCGCATCGTCAGCAACTTCCGCGCCCGCCGCTCGCTCGACGACGACCTCGAGACCCACGGGATCGTCGGCATCAGCGGCATCGACACGCGCGCGATCACGCGGCGCCTGCGCGACAAGGGCGCGATGCGCGCCGGGGTCTTCTCCGGCTCCGACGCGGACCTGACCGCGGAGCAGCAGCTCGCGATCGTGCGCGAGGCGCCGGAGATGACGGGCCAGAACCTCTCGGCCGAGGTCTCCGTCACCATCGACACGGTCACGCCCGCGGTGGGGGAGCGGATCGGCAACCTCGCGATCCTCGACCTCGGCATCAAGCAGGCCACGGTCGACAACCTCGCCCGCCGCGGCTTCGAGGTGCACGTGCTGCCGCAGTCGTCGACGCTCGCCGACATCCAGGCCGTCGACCCGGTCGCCGTCTTCTACTCGAACGGGCCCGGCGACCCGGGCGCCTCGGACGACCACGTGGCCGTGCTGCGCGGCGTGCTCGACGCGGGGCTCCCGTTCTTCGGCATCTGCTTCGGCAACCAGCTGCTCGGCCGGGCTCTCGGCTTCGGCACCTACAAGCTGCCGTTCGGCCACCGCGGCATCAACCAGCCCGTGCTCGACAAGACCACGGGCCGCGTCGAGATCACGGCGCACAACCACGGTTTCGCGGTCGACGCACCGCTCGACGGCCCCGTCGACAGCCCGAACGGCTACGGCCGCGTCGAGGTCAGCCACGTGGACCTCAACGACGACGTCGTGGAGGGTCTGCGCGCCCTCGACATCCCCGCCTTCTCCGTGCAGTACCACCCGGAGGCCGCCGGCGGACCGCACGACGCCAACTACCTCTTCGACCGCTTCAGGGACATGGTCGTCGACCACCGTCAGGAAGGTGCCGCCTAAGTGCCCAAGCGCGACGACATCAACAGCGTCCTCGTCATCGGCTCCGGCCCGATCGTCATCGGGCAGGCCGCCGAGTTCGACTACTCGGGCACCCAAGCCTGCCGCGTGCTCCGCGCCGAGGGGGTGCGCGTCATCCTCGTCAACCCCAACCCGGCGACGATCATGACCGACCCCGACTTCGCGGACGCGACCTACATCGAGCCGATCACGAACGAGTCGCTCGAGGCCATCATCCAGAAGGAGCAGCCGGATGCGGTGCTCCCTACCCTGGGCGGCCAGACCGCGCTCAACGCGGCCATCGCCCTCGACGAGGCCGGGATCCTCGAGAAGTACGGGGTCGAGCTCATCGGTGCGAAGGTCGAGGCGATCAAGAAGGGCGAGGACCGCCAGATCTTCAAGGAGCTGGTGCTCGAGTGCGGCGCCGACGTCGCGCGATCGCACATCGTCCACACCCTCGACGAGGCGCTCGTCGCCGCCGACGACCTCGGCTACCCGATGGTCGTCCGCCCGTCGTTCACGATGGGCGGCCTCGGCTCGGGCTTCGCCTACGACCGCGACGAGCTCGTGCGCATGGTCGGCGACGGCCTGCACCAGTCGCCGACCACCGAGGTGCTCCTGGAGGAGTCGATCCTCGGCTGGAAGGAGTACGAGCTCGAGCTCATGCGCGACACGGCCGACAACACGGTCGTGGTCTGCCCCATCGAGAACGTCGACCCGGTCGGCGTGCACACGGGCGACTCCATCACGGTCGCCCCGGCGCTCACCCTCACCGACCGCGAGTACCAGAACCTGCGCGACATCGGCATCGAGATCATCCGCGCGGTGGGCGTCGACACGGGCGGCTGCAACATCCAGTTCGCGATCGACCCGGCCGACGGCCGCGTCATCGTCATCGAGATGAACCCGCGCGTGTCGCGCTCCTCGGCGCTCGCGTCGAAGGCGACGGGCTTCCCGATCGCCAAGATCGCGGCGAAGCTCGCGATCGGCTACCGGCTCGACGAGATCCAGAACGACATCACGCGCGTCACGCCGGCGAGCTTCGAGCCGACGCTCGACTACGTCGTCGTCAAGGTGCCCCGGTTCGCCTTCGAGAAGTTCCCGTCGGCCGACGCCACCCTCACGACGACCATGAAGAGCGTCGGCGAGGCGATGGCCATCGGCCGCAACTACGCGACCGCGCTGCAGAAGGCGCTCCGCTCCCTCGAGAAGCGCGGATCGAGCTTCCACTGGCACGACGAGCCGCGGTCCAAGGCCGAGCTCCTCGAGGTCGCGAAGACCCCGACCGACGGCCGCATCGTCACGGTGCAGCAGGCGCTCCGCGCGGGCGCGACGATCGACGAGGCCTACATGGCGACGGGGATCGACCCCTGGTTCCTCGACCAGATCGTGCTCATCAACGAGGTCGCGGCCGAGATCGCGAGCCTGCGGCCGTTCGACCGCGCGCTGCTTGAGCACGCCAAGGACCACGGCTTCTCCGACGCGCAGATCGCCGAGCTCCGGGGGCTCACCGAGCAGGAGGTGCGCAACGTCCGCTGGCAGGCCGGCGTGCGCCCGGTCTACAAGACGGTCGACACCTGCGCCGGCGAGTTCCCCGCGTACACGCCGTACCACTACTCGAGCTACGACCTCGAGACCGAGGTCGCGCCGTCCGACGCGCGGAAGGTGATCATCCTCGGCTCCGGGCCGAACCGCATCGGACAGGGGATCGAGTTCGACTACTCGTGCGTGCACGCGAGCTTCGCGCTGCACGACGCCGGGTTCGAGACGATCATGATCAACTGCAACCCGGAGACCGTGTCGACCGACTACGACACGAGCGACCGGCTGTACTTCGAGCCGCTCACGCTCGAGGACGTGCTGGAGGTCATCCACGCGGAGTCGCAGTCCGGCCAGCTGGTCGGCGTCGTCGTGCAGCTCGGCGGGCAGACCGCGCTCGGGCTCGCGAAGGGACTCGAGGCGGCGGGCGTGCCGATCCTCGGGACCACGCCCTCCGCGATCGACCTCGCCGAGGAGCGCGGGCTGTTCGCCGGCATCCTCCACGATGCGCAGCTCACGGCGCCGAAGAACGGGACCGCGACCGACGCGCCCAGCGCCGTCCGAGTCGCCGAGTCGATCGGCTACCCCGTGCTCGTGCGCCCGTCGTACGTGCTGGGCGGCCGCGGCATGGAGATCGTCTACTCGACCGACGCGCTCGAGGACTACTTCGACCGCGTGCGCGAGCAGGCCATCATCGGCCCGGGCTCGCCGCTGCTCGTCGACCGCTTCCTCGACGACGCGATCGAGATCGACGTCGACGCGCTCTTCGACGGATCGCAGCTCTACGTCGGCGGGATCATGGAGCACATCGAGGAGGCCGGGGTCCACTCCGGCGACTCGGCGTGCACGCTCCCGCCGGTGACCCTCGGCCGCGACGTGATCCAGCAGGTCGTGACCGCGACGCGCAAGATCGCCGAGGGGATCGGCGTCCGCGGCCTCCTCAACGTCCAGTTCGCGATCGGCGCCGGCGTCCTCTACGTGCTCGAGGCCAACCCGCGGGCCTCGCGGACCGTGCCCTTCGTGTCGAAGGCGCTCGGGATCCCGCTCGCGAAGGCCGCGTCGCTCATCATGGTGGGCCGCTCGATCGCCGACCTCGTGCACGACGGGCTGCTGCCCGCGCACGACGGCTCGTCGGTCCCGCTCGACGCGCCGGTCGCGGTGAAGGAGGCCGTGCTCCCGTTCAAGCGCTTCCGCACCCGCGAGGGCCACGTCGTCGACTCGGTGCTCGGGCCCGAGATGCGCTCGACCGGCGAGGTCATGGGCATCGACGCGGACTTCCCGCGCGCGTTCTCCAAGAGCCAGGACGCGGCCTACGGCGGACTGCCCGACGGCGGCACCGTCTTCGTGAGCGTCGCCGATCGCGACAAGCGCGCCGTCGTGCTCCCGGTGCTCCGGCTCACGCAGCTCGGCTTCGACATCGTCGCGACCGAGGGCACCGCCGAGGTGCTGGCGCGCAACGGCATCCGGGCAACCACCGTGCGGAAGTACTCGCAGGGCCAGGCCGCGATGCCCGGCCAGCCGTCGGTCGTCGACCTCATCAACGAGGGGCGCATCGACATCGTGATCAACACGCCGTCGGGCCGCAGCGCGCGGGCGGACGGCATCGAGATCCGGACCGCGACGGTCGCCGCCGACAAGCCGCTGTTCACCACGATGGCGCAGGTGGGCGCCGCAGTCGCGTCGTTCGAGGCGCGGTCGCAGCCCATCAGCGTGCGCAGCCTGCAGGACTACGCGCGCGATCGCGCCGCCCGGGCGGTGGCCGCGTCGTGAGCTTCGCCGACCGCGTCCGCGCGGTGATCGCCGACCGGGGTCGGCTGTGCGTGGGCATCGACCCGCACGCCGGGCTGCTGCGCGACTGGGGGCTGGAGGACTCCGCCGCCGGGGCGCGCGACTTCGGCCTGCGCGTCGTCGAGGCCGCGACCGGGCGCGTGGGCGTCGTGAAGCCGCAGGCCGCGTTCTTCGAGCGTCACGGGGCACCGGGCTACGCGGCGCTCACCGAGGTGATCGCGGCGGCGCGCACCGCGGGGCTGTTCGTGCTCGCCGACGTCAAGCGCGGCGACATCGGGTCGACGGTCGACGCGTACGCCGAGGGCTGGCTGACGCCCGGTACCGCCGCGGAGGCCGACGCCATGACCGCGGTCGCCTACCAGGGCGTCGGCTCCCTGCGCGAGGTGTTCGCGCGAGCCGACGCCGCCGGCAAGGGGGCCTTCGTGCTCGCCGCGACCTCGAATCCGGAATCGGTGGCGCTGCAGGCGGCCGTCCGGGCCGATGGGCGCACCGTCGCGCGCGCGACCGTCGACGAGGTCCGGGAGGCCGGTCACGGGATCGTGGTCGGCGCGACCGCACCGCTCGCCGCGCTGGGGCTGGACGACACGGCGCTGGCCGGGATGCCGATCCTCGCCCCCGGATTCGGCGCGCAGGGCGCCCGCCTGGCCGACGGCCCCGCACTCTTCGGCGCGGCCGCGGAGCTCGTGCTCGCCGCCGCCTCGCGCAGCATCCTCGCCGCGGGCCCGGACGGGATCGCCGACGCCATCGCCGCGCACGCCGAGGAGGCGCGGTGGTAGACGGTGCCGGGACCGACCGCCGCGGGGGCACGCCCCCGGAGGTGGACCGCGCCGCCGCATCCCGCAAGGCGGTGGAGGCGCGACGCGCCCGGGCGACCGTGAAGCACGACATCGCGATCCGCGCCCGGCGCGCGATCGACGTCGTCGAATCCGCCTGGGCGGGGGAGCAGACCGCCCCCGAGGCGACCATGCGGGTGCGCGAGCTGCTGCTCAGCATCCCGAACGTCGGCCCCACCAAGGCGGACCGCGTCATGGAGGAGCTCGGGATCGCCGCGTCCAAGAAGGTGGGCGGCCTCGGCATCCGCCAGCGCGACAAGCTGCGCGTCTGGCTGGCGGATCGGGAGCGCGGCGGTCGTCGGAGCGGTGCGCACGGCGCCGAGCGCAGCCGTCTCGTGGTGCTCGCGGGCCCGACCGCGGTGGGCAAGGGCACCGTGTCACAGCACATCCGCGCGAACTATCCGGACGTCCTCCTCAGCATCTCCGCGACGACGCGCCCGCCGCGCCCCGGCGAGGTCGACGGCCAGCACTACTACTTCGTGAGCGACGCCGAGTTCGACCGGATGGTCGCGGACCACGAGTTCCTCGAGTGGGCGACCGTGCACAACGCGTACCGCTACGGCACCCCGCGTCCGCCGATCGACCGCGCGCTGGCGGCCGGGCGCAGCGTCCTCCTCGAGATCGACCTGCAGGGCGCCCGCTCCGTCCGCGCCGCGATGCCCGAGGCGCTCCTGGTCTTCCTCCTGCCCCCGAGTTGGGAGGAGCTGGTCCGCCGCCTCGTGGGCCGCGGCACCGAGAGCCCCGCCGAACAGGCCCGTCGGCTGGAGACCGCGAAGGTCGAACTGCAGGCCCAGGACGAGTTCGATGTCAAGGTCGTGAACCGCGAGGTCGGCCGTGCGGCCCATGAGGTCGTAGAATTGCTGGAAGTGCCCTGATCCGATTCGGGTGCTGACGACTTTTCCGCGCCGACGACTCCTGAGGAGCATCCCCATGGCCGACAAGAACTCCGGCATCATCGACCCGCCGATCGACGAGCTGCTCTCGCGCGTCGACTCGAAGTACCAGCTCGTGATCTTCGCGTCGAAGCGCGCCCGTCAGATCAACGACTACTACGCCGACCTGCACGAGGGCTCGCTCTTCGACAACGTCGGCCCGCTGGTCGACTCGACGATCGACGACAAGCCGCTCTCGGTGGCGATGCACGAGATCAACGAGGACAAGCTCGTCCTCAAGCCGCTCGCCGAGTAATCGCGACCGGGCTCCGCTCTCCAGCATGAGGATCGTCGTCGGCGTCGCCGGCGGGATCGCGGCCTACAAGGCCGTGCAGGTGGTGCGCGAGTTCGTGCTCGCGGGCCATGACGTGCACGTCGTGCCCACGGAGGCGGCGCTCCGCTTCGTCGGGACACCGACGTGGGAGGCGATCAGCCGCAACGACGTGACGAGCGACCTGTTCGACCACGTCGCCGAGGTCCGCCACGTCGCCCTCGGGCAGTCGGCCGATCTCATCGTCGTCGCGCCGGCGACCGCGAATACGCTCGCGAAGCTCGCGCACGGACTCTCCGACGACCTGCTCGGCACGACGATCCTCGCGTCCGAAGCGCCGCTCGTCGTCGCGCCCGCCATGCACACCGAGATGTGGCGCAACGCGGCGACGCAGGCGAACGTCGCGACCCTGCGCGAGCGCGGGGTGCACATCGTCGGCCCCGCGGACGGGCAGCTGACCGGGAAGGACTCCGGCCCCGGGCGCCTCACGGAGCCGCACGAGATCGTCGAGGCCGCGCTGGCCGTCGTCGACGCCACCGCGTCGACGTCCGACGCGGGCGACCTCGCCGGACGCCGCATCGTCATCACCGCGGGCGGCACGCGCGAGCCCCTCGACCCCGTGCGCTTCATCGGCAACCGCTCCACCGGGCGGCAGGGCGTCGAGCTCGCCCGCGCGGCCGCGCGCCGCGGCGCCGACGTGACGCTCATCGCCGCGAACCTCGAGGTGCCCGCCGACGGACTCACCGTCCGGACCGTCTCCACGACGGCCGAGCTGCAGGAGGCCGCCCTCCTGTCCGCGGAGACCGCCGACATCGTGATCATGGCCGCCGCGGTCGCCGACTACCGCCCCGAGACCGTGGCCGAGCAGAAGATCAAGAAGGACGTCCAGGGCGACGAGCTGTCGCTCCGGCTCCTGCGCAACCCCGACATCCTCCACGAGCTCTCGCTCGCGCGGAAGCCGAGCCAGGTCGTCGTCGGCTTCGCGGCGGAGACCGAGTCGGATCCCGCGGCGCAGCTGAACCTCGGCCGCGCCAAGATCGCGCGCAAGGGCTGCGACTACCTCGTCCTCAACCGGGTCGGCTGGCACGAGGGCTTCGCCGCGGAGGGCAACACGGTCGTCGTCCTCGCGGCGTCCGGCGATATCGTGGCCGAGGCCTCCGGCAGCAAGGCGTCGGTCGCCGACCGTATCCTCGACGTGCTCGCCTGATCCGGCGAGACCCCCGCACCGCATCCAAAGGACCTCGTGACCGATCTGCGCCTGTTCTCGTCCGAGTCCGTGACGGAGGGCCACCCCGACAAGATCTGCGACCAGATCAGCGACAGCATCCTCGACGCCCTCCTCGCCCAGGACCGCAACGCGCGCGTCGCGGTCGAGACCCTCGTCACGACGGGGCTCGTGCACGTGGCGGGCGAGGTCACGACATCGGGGTACGTCGACATCCCGGCGATCGTGCGCAAGCGGATCACCGACATCGGCTACGACTCCTCGGACGTCTGGTTCGACGGCCGCTCGTGCGGCGTCGAGGTGTCGATCGGCGGGCAGTCGCCCGACATCGCGGCGGGCGTCGACACGGCGCTCGAGTCGCGGAGCGGCTCCAGCGACGACGAGCTCGACCGCCAGGGCGCGGGCGACCAGGGCATCATGTTCGGCTACGCCGTGCGCGAGACGCCCACGCTCATGCCGCTGCCGATCTGGATCGCGCACCGGCTCTCTGAGCGGCTCGCCGAGGTCCGCCACGCGGGCGAGGTCGACTACCTCCGTCCCGACGGCAAGACCCAGGTCACGATCGGCTACGACGGCATCGTGCCGGCGTCGGTCGAGGCGATCGTCATCTCGTCGCAGCACTCGCCCAAGGTCAGTCAGAAGCAGCTGCACGCGGAGCTCGAGGAGCTCGTGATCCGTCCGGTGCTCGACAAGGTCGACCTGCCGTGGGAGGCCGCGCGCCGCTACATCAACCCGACTGGCGTCTTCGAGATCGGCGGTCCGCAGGGCGACGCCGGCCTCACGGGCCGCAAGATCATCGTCGACACCTACGGCGGCGCCGCCCGCCACGGCGGCGGCGCCTTCAGCGGCAAGGACCCGTCGAAGGTGGACCGCTCGGCGGCCTACGCGATGCGCTGGGTCGCGAAGAACGTCGTCGCCGCGGGCCTCGCCGACCGCGCCGAGCTGCAGGTGGCCTACGCGATCGGCACTGCTGCGCCGGTGGGTCTCTACGTCGAGACGTTCGGCACCGCGACCGTGCCGGAGGACCGCATCATCGCCGCCGTCCGCGAGGTGTTCGACCTGCGGCCGGCCGCGATCATCCGCGACCTCGACCTCCTCCGCCCGATCTACGCGCGGACCGCGAGCTACGGGCACTTCGGCCGCGAGCTCCCCGAGTTCACGTGGGAGCGCACCGACCGGGTCGACGAGCTGCGGGCCGCCGCCGGCGTCTAGGCGCCGGCCGCCGTGGCCACCATCGCGCGGATCCTCGTCGATTCGCCGCTGCCGCAGCTCGACCGGCTGCTCGACTACCGCATCCCCGAGGGGATGGAGGTCGTGGCCGGCGTGCGCGTGCAGGTGCCGCTGCGCACCGCGGGCCGGATGACCGACGGCTACGTCGTCGAGCTCGCCGACCAGCAGCAGTTCCCGGGCCCGCTGAGCGACGTCCACGCGGTCGTGTCGCCCGTCCCGGTGCTGCGACCCGAGGTGTGGCGGCTCGCGCGCGCGGTGGCCGACCGGGCGGCGGGGTCCGCGTCCGACGTGCTGCGGCATGCCATCCCGCCCCGGCAGGTGCGCGTCGAGAAGGCCTGGATGGCGCGGAGCGAGGAGCCGCCCGCCGCCGCGGTCGAGGCGCCGGACCTCCCCGGCTACGGGCCGGCGCTGGTGGAAGCGGTGGCCGCCCACGGACGCGTCGCCCTCCGCGTGCCGACCGGCGTCGAGCGGGTCGCGGAGCAGTGGATCGGCCGTTGGGCGACCGTCCTCGCCCGCCTCGCCGCGCGCACGGTCGCCGCGGGGGAGTCCGCGATCGTCGTCCTGCCCGACTACCGCGACGAGGACCAGGTGCTCGCCGCGCTCGGCACGCTCCTGCCCGCCGAGTCGATCGTGCGCTCCGACGCGAGCCAGACCAACCCCGAGCGGTATCGCGGGATGCTGCGCGCCGCCGGCGACGCCCCCGTCGCGATCGTCGGCACCCGCTCCGCGATCTACGCGCCCGCGACCCGGCTCGGGCTCATCGTGATCTGGGACGACGGCGACCCGCTCCTCGGCGAGCCGCTCGCCCCCTATGTGCACGCCCGCGACGCCGCGCTCGTGCGGCAGGAGCAGCAGGGCGCCGCGCTCGTGATCGCGGGCCACACGCGCACCACCGACGTCGAGCGGCTCGTCGAGGTGGGGTGGCTGCGCGATCTCGCACCGGAGCGGCCGCGGCGGCCGCGCGTGATCCCGACCGCCAACATCGCGGCGCAGGATCGGCTCGCGGCGCAGGCGCGGATCCCGTCCATCGCCTGGCGCGAGGCGTCGACGGCCGCGAAGACCGGCCCCGTGCTCGTGCAGGTGGCCCGCCCCGGCTACGCACCCGGGCTGCGCTGCGTCGACTGCGGCGAGGCGGCCCGCTGCCGCACCTGCAGCGGCCCGCTCAAGCAGGCGCGCGCGGGAGCCGTGCCGACCTGCCAGTGGTGCGGCCGTCCCGACGCGTCGTGGGTCTGCCCGAACTGCGGCGGCCATCGGATGCGGCCGAGCGGCGCCGGCGCGACCCGCACCGCCGAGGACCTGGGGCGCGCGTTCCCGGGCGTGCGGATCGTGATCGCCGACGGCGAGCGGACCGTGCGCGAGGTCGGCGCCGAGCCCGCGATCGTGATCGCCACGCGCGGCGCCGAACCGATCGCGGCGGGCGGATACCGCGCCGTGCTCCTGCTCGACGGCGACCGGATGGTGGCCCGCGCGAGCCTGCGCGTGGGCGAGGACGTCCTGCGCTGGTGGTCCTCGGCGCTGTCCCTCGCCGCCGACGACGCGCCCGTGATCGTGGTGGGGGTGGGGGGAGCGCTCGCGACCGCGATGGTCACCGGCGACTCCGCCGCCTACGCCCGCGCCGAGCTCGCCGACCGCCGCGCCCTGCGCTTCCCGCCGACCGTGCGGGCCGCCACCCTCACCGGCCTGCCGGACGCCGTCACGGCCGCGGTCGCCGCGCTGCCCGCGGGCGCGGAGCTCGTGGGCCAGACCATGGAGGGCGAGAACGCGCGCGCGATCGTGCGCTTCGACTACGCGCACGGCGCGGCCGTCGCGACCGCGCTGCGCGGCGAGGTCGTCCGGCAGGCGACCGCGCGCCGCAAGCGGCCGGCCGGCACGCCGCCGCGTGGACGGCAGCCGCTGCCGCTGCGGGTCCGGCTCGACGATCCGGACCCCTTCGGCGAGTGAGCCGCCGCGATCCCTGGAAGGATCGAGGGGTGGAGCCGCTGCGGATCGTGTACGCCGGAAGCCCGACCGCCGCCGTCCCGTCGCTGCAGGCGCTGCTCGCCGGTCCGCACGAGGTCGTCGCGGTCGTCACGCGCGAGGACTCGCCGCTGGGCCGCAAGCGCGTGCTGACCCCGACCCCGGTCGCCGCGCTCGCCGAGAGCGCCGGCGTGCGCGTCGTGAAGGCGAACCGGCTCGGGCCGGTGACCGACGAGCTCCTCGCCCTCGAGGCCGACCTCGGCGTGATCGTCGCCTACGGCGGCCTCATCCGCGAGCCGCTGCTCTCGGGCCCCCGCCTCGGCTGGATCAACCTGCACTTCTCGCTGCTCCCGCGCTGGCGCGGCGCCGCCCCGGTGCAGCGCGCCGTCATGGCGGGCGACCGGGAGACCGGGGCGGCCGTCTTCCAGCTGGTCGCGGAGCTCGACGCCGGGCCCGTCTTCGGCCTGCAGCGCCGCCCCATCGGCGCGCGCGAGACCGCCGGCCACCTGCTCGAGGCGCAGGCGGAGGAGGGCGCGGAGCTCCTCGTCGACGTGGTCGACCGCCTCGCGTCCGGCACGGCGCAGGCCACCCCGCAGGACGGCGAGGTCACCCTCGCGCCGAAGCTCACGATCGACGACGCGCGCATCGCCTGGGCCGCTCCCGCCGAGGCCGTCGACGCGCAGATCCGCGGGGTCACACCCGAGCCGGGCGCCTTCACGGAGCTGGACGGCGAGCGGGTGAAGATCCTCGATGCCGTGCTCGCGCGCGGGATGGCGCCGCTCGCGCCCGGCCGCCTCGAGCTGCGCGCCGGCCGTCTGCTCGCCGGCACCGAGGGCGAGCCCATCGAGCTCGTCCTCGTGCAGCCCGCCGGGCGCCGGGCGATGGACGCCGCCGACTGGTGGCGCGGGCGTCCCGCCGACGCGTCCGCGCAGGCGTCGTGATCAGCCCCGCCCGCCGGGTCGCATACGACGTGCTGCGCGCCGTCCACGGGAGCGACGCCTACGCGAACCTGCTGCTCCCATCGCGCATCCGCGAGGCCGGCCTGTCACCCGCCGACGCGGGCTTCGCCACCGAGCTCACCTACGGCGCCCTGCGCATGCAGGGATACGACGACCGCGTGATCTCGCTCGCCGCCGGCCGCCCGATCGCGAGGATCGATCCCGAGGTCCTCGACGCGCTGCGCCTCGGCGTGCGGCAGTTGCTCGGCATGCGCGTGCCCGCCCACGCCGCGGTCGACCAGTCCGTGTCGCTCGTCGCCGCCGCGCGCAAGCGGAGCGCGATGGGATTCGCGAACGGCGTCCTGCGCGCGATCTCGCGGCACACCCCGGAGCAGTGGCGCGCGCGCGTCGTCGACGGGCTCGCGGGCGACGGGCTGCTCGCGGCCGACACCGCGCATCCGGAGTGGATCGTCACGGCCCTGCGCGACGCCCTGTCCGCCGAGGAGGTGGAGGCCGAGCTCCCGGAGCTCCTCGAGGCCGACAACCGCCCGCCCCGCGTCGCGCTCGTCGCCCTCCCCGGACTGGCCGAGCCCGCCGACGTCGGGGAGCCCGGATCCGTCTCCCCGATCGCCGTCGCGTCGCCCGGCGGCGATCCCGCGGCCCTGCCGCTCGTCGCCGCGGGTCGCGCCCGGGTGCAGGACGAGGGCTCGCAGCTCGCCGCGCTCGCCCTCAGCCGCGCGCGCGACATCGCGCCGGGGGAGCGGTGGCTCGACCTCTGCGCCGGCCCCGGCGGCAAGGCCGCGCTCCTGGCCGCCGAGGCGCGGATCGGCGGCGCCGTCCTCGAGGCCAACGAGCTGATCCCGGCGCGCGCGGGACTCGTCCGTCATGCGCTCGAGGTCGTCGATCCCGCGCCCGTCGTGCACGAGGGCGACGGCGTCGCGTTCGCGCGGGCGCACGCGGAGGAGTTCGACCGCATCCTGCTCGACGCGCCCTGCACGGGGCTCGGCGCGCTCCGCCGTCGTCCCGAGGCGCGCTGGCGCAAGCAGCCCGCGGACCTCGCCGGGCTCACCGCCCTGCAGGCCGAGCTGCTGGATGCCGCGGTCGTCGCGCTGAAGCCGGGCGGGATCCTCGCCTACGTCACCTGCTCGCCGCACCTCGCGGAGACCCGCGACCAGGTCGCCGCGGCCCTCACCCGGCACCCGGGACTGCGCACCGTCGACACCCCGGCCGTCCTCGCGCGCGTCGCGACGCGCGACCTCGGCCTCCCGGACGCGCCGAGCGCGCAGCTCTGGCCGCATCGTCACGGCACCGATGCGATGTTCATCCAGCTCCTGACTACGGTGGACGCGTGACCCGCGCCATCCGGATCGAGCCGTCCATCCTCGCCGCCGACTTCGTCAACATGGAGGCGGAGCTCCAGCGGATCGCGACCGCCGACGCCGTGCACGTCGACGTCATGGACAACCACTTCGTGCCGAACCTGACCTTCGGGCCCGAGATGGTGACGCGCGTGCAGGCGGTGTCGCCCGTGCCGCTCGACGTGCACCTCATGATCACCGACGCCGACCGCTGGGCTCCCGGGTACGCGGAGCTCGGCGCGTTCTCGGTGACGTTCCATGCGGAGGCGAGCGAGGATCCGCTCGCCCTCGCCGCCGCGCTGCGCGCCCGCGGATCCCGCGCCGGTGTCGCGCTCAAGCCCGCGACTCCGATCGACGACGTCGTCGCCCATCTCGACGCCTACGACCAGATCCTCGTCATGACGATCGAGCCGGGCTTCGGCGGCCAGAGCTTCATGGACGACATGCTCGCCAAGATCGCGGCCGTCCGGTCGGCCATCGACGCGGCCGGCGCCGGCACCTGGCTCCAGGTCGACGGCGGCATCAACGGCGCGACGATCGCCCGAGCGGCCGCCGCGGGCGCCGACACCTTCGTCGCCGGCACGAGCGTGTACGGCGCCGACGACCCCGCCGCCGCGATCGCGGCGCTGCGCGAGGCGGCCGCGACGGCGTGACCCGCTCACCTCTGCTTGACTTGTCGGCATGACCGACAAGACCAAGCCCGAGATCGACTTCATCGAGGGAGCGGCCCCGGCCGAGCTCGTCGTGACCGACATCGAGACCGGCGACGGCGCCGAGGCGACGCCCGGCGCGACCGTCGACGTGCACTACGTGGGCGTGGACTTCGAGACCGGCGAGCAGTTCGACGCGAGCTGGGACCGCGGCGAGTCGATCGAGTTCCCGTTGCGCGGGCTCATCCGCGGCTGGCAGGAGGGCATCCCGGGCATGAAGGTCGGCGGGCGTCGTCAGCTGGTCGTCCCGCCGGAGCTCGGGTACGGTCCGGCCGGTGCGGGGCACCGTCTCTCCGGGCGCACCCTCGTCTTCGTCATCGACCTCCTCGGCGTCAAATGACGTCCGGGGCATCCCGGTAGCCTGGATGCCGTGAAGACCTTCGACGAGCTGTTCGCCGAGCTCGGCGAGAAGGCGTCGTCGCGCCCCGAGGGGTCGCGCACCGTCGCGGAGCTCGACGCGGGCGTCCACGCGATCGGCAAGAAGATCGTGGAGGAGGCCGCCGAGGTCTGGATGGCGGCGGAGTATGAGACGGATGACGAGACCGCGTCCGAGATCTCGCAGCTGCTGTACCACCTGCAGGTTCTCATGCTCGCCAAGGGTCTGACGCCGGCGGACGTCTACCGACATCTCTGAGATCCCGCCGACCGTCCCCACGACCCGAAGGACCTCAGAACCATGCTCCGCATCGCCGTGCCCAACAAGGGCACCCTCTCCGAGACCGCGGCGGCCATGCTGGCCGAGGCCGGCTACCACGGCCGCCGCGATCCGAAGGAGCTCATCGTCGCCGACCCGCGCAACGACGTCGAGTTCTTCTACCTCCGCCCGCGCGACATCGCGACCTACGTCGGCTCGGGCGCGCTCGACGTCGGCATCACGGGCCGCGACCTGCTGCTCGACTCGCACTCCGAGGCGACCGAGATCGAGGCGCTCGACTTCGGTGCCTCGACCTTCCGCTTCGCCGGACCGGTCGGTCGCTTCGCGGAGCTGTCCGACCTGCAGGGCGTCCGCGTCGCGACCAGCTACGACGGGCTCGTCGGCGACTTCCTGACCCGCCGCGGGATCACGGCGACGGTGGTCCGGCTCGACGGCGCGGTGGAGTCCGCGGTGCGGCTCGGCGTCGCCGACGCGGTCGCGGACGTGGTCGAGACCGGCACGACGCTCAAGAAGCAGGGGCTCGAGATCTTCGGGCCCGTGATCCTCGAGTCCACCGCCGTGCTCATCGCCAACGGCAGCGCACCGGACGGCCTCACCGTCCTGCGCCGCCGGCTCGAGGGCGTCATGGTCGCGCGCCGCTGGGTGCTCATGGACTACGACCTCCCGGCCGCGCTCGTCGAGCAGGCCACGGCGATCACGCCGGGTCTCGAGTCGCCCACGGTGTCGCCGCTGCGCGACAGCGACTGGGTCGCGGTGCGCGTCATGGTCCGCCGCGAGGAGACCAACGACATCATGGACCGGCTCTACGACATCGGCGCCCGCGCGATCCTGGTCAGCGCGATCCACGCCGCGCGCATCTGATCGTGTCCGCCGTGAGCACCGACGTCGCGACCCGGGTCATCCCGTGCCTCGACGTCGCGGCCGGGCGCGTCGTCAAGGGCGTCAACTTCCTGAACCTGCGCGACGCCGGCGACCCGGTGGAGCTGGCCCGCCTCTACTCCGCGCAGGGTGCCGACGAGATCACCTTCCTCGACGTGACCGCGACCGTCGAGGACCGCGCGACCATGTACGAGACCGTGACGGCTACGGCGGAGCGGGTGTTCATCCCGCTCACGGTCGGCGGCGGTGTCCGCGCGGTCGAGGACGTGACGCGCCTGCTCGGCTCCGGCGCCGACAAGGTCGGGGTCAACAGCGCCGCCATCGCCCGGCCGGAGCTGGTGGGCGAGATCGCGGACCGGTTCGGCGCGCAGGTGCTCGTGCTCAGCCTCGACATCAAGCGCAGCGCCGCTCAGCCGTCCGGCTTCGTCGTCACGACGCACGGCGGTCGGACGGAGACGGAGCTCGACGCGCTCGCCTGGGCCCGCGAGGCCATCGAGCGCGGCGCGGGGGAGCTGCTCGTCAACTCGATCGACGCCGACGGCACGAAGCAGGGCTTCGATCTCGAGCTCGTCGCCGCCATGCGCGAGCTCA
>Ga0247757_10000276_pt1 | contig 43213 bp, 34 predicted proteins | sample UWRJL126311R4_FD_180929 | JGI IMG/M metagenome (GOLD analysis project Ga0247757, IMG submission 180929) | Plant litter microbial communities from Arlington Agricultural Research Station in Wisconsin, United States - UWRJ-L126-311R-4 | ecosystem: Environmental > Terrestrial > Plant litter >... | reverse complement strand
GGGTGACGAAGTCGTGCTCGTTGATGAAGCTGAGAACTTGGCCGATGGCGATGCAGCTGGGAGGAGAAGCACTGGCGGTGGGTGTGGGAAGGGAGGAGGAGGAGGAGGAGGAGGAGGAGGAGGAGGGAATGGGGATGGAGATGGTGGGCGGACAGCCAAACGTGATGAGGGAGAGCTTGAGCGGTGCTGAGGATGCTTTGTCCTTGTTAGCCATTCCGGCGTAAAGCAAACGGCGACAGGTAGATGGAGGGGGTGGCAAGAGAGGGACAGGACTTACAACGGGCGACCCGAAGGTTCGTGAGAAAGTGAAGGAAGAGGAGAGATGCGACAGCAGCGCCTGCTGAATGGCCTGTGAAGATGACATTGTCAATCGAGTGGCTGGCGTCTGAAATATACTGTGCCATCTGTTGCTGCAGCTTCGGTGCTAGAGCTTTAGCCCCGTAGAGGAAACCGGCATGCGCTGTGAGGGGCGTGTTCGCGCCATTGCTGCTGGTGGCCTTCACGTCATAGTTAGCCTGATGGATATATGTACGAAAACTTGTACTTTTGGCACACATACTATAAACTGTCCAACTTCTTGACCGTCACCATTCATATTCACCGAGTGGTCTCGTCGGAGCTTTGTTCCTCGGATCGCAACGATCAGTGTTCCGGGCGATATTGGACTCGTTCTAAAGTACCATATTCCAAAGGCCTTCTTTGTTGCATCCGCTGATGGCTCGGAATAGTAGAGAGGGGTTAGGGAGATAGCAGCCGGTGGAATCGGGTCCTTTGGCTTATAGACGGCAGCGGAACAGATGGCTGATAGGATTACGTAGTTTTCAATGCTCCCAGGGCTGATTTGCGTGTCTCGGTCAGACAATAGTGTTGACTTGTCAAACTTGGGCAGCCTGCCGTTACATACCATATCCATCTCTGGCCGAGATCGTCTGGAATCTTAGAGTTGCTGTAACTGGCTACTGCTCTCCGGAGCTGTAGCATCTGCGCCTCCAGGTGATCGTCGAACGGAGCTGGTAAACAGCGTTAGCACTGGCGCACTCTAGAATACCAGTCAAGGAGTCGCAGAAATGCTTAACCCACCCTCGCAATCCCATTCATCAAGAACAAAATCAAGTCCCGAGACCAGCTCCACCACTGCGGCAGAGGAGCCCTGGGAGTTATCGACTGATCTCATGCCCGAGTTGGGTACCGTAGCAGAAGTGACAAGTGCAGCCTCTGCCCCGATCCGGACACTTCTTTTTCTGAGCCAATTCATTTTGCTCTTTTGCCTGGTATGTGAATTCTTTGGAGTTATTGAAGAGTGTTCTGAAATCACCGGGACAAGGAGGATGAGACATGGGCAGTCGGGGGTAAAAGTGTCCGCTTTCCAGACAGCCTGGTGTGGGCACGTTCGATTGGACGCCACAGGGGCAACGCGCGTCACACGCCATCGTGGCGTTCAGGCTAGATCATACGTACTCAGCCTCGAGTTCATTGATGGCATAATCGTGATCTTTAAGTATTTTTCAACGGACCCAGAGCTCAAGGACGAGGATCTTCGCTATTAAAAGCCTTTTTGCTAAATTAGGTGCTTAGATTATATATACTTTACTACGATATAAATTGTTGGTAAAAAGGTGTAAGATTTGCTAAAGTAGGAGTATTATAAGCTTAGTTTTAATTTGCGACTATCTAATTAGATGTTATTGGATTCTCCCGCAGAAGGGAATCATTCTAAAGTATATATCGACTCGCATTACATAGTAGATAGTGATAGGGACGTCCTTATACTTTATTCTTTAGGCAACACTGGTCTTATAAAGGCGATTTGCTAGGCTTTTGACAAATGTAGTTGGGTTGGCAGGGGCGATTGGGCGGATAGTACGTGCGGCTGAGGGGAGGTCACACGGGCGACTGATCCCTATGGGGACAGCCCAATGTCACCAGATATGTGCGCCTGGGTATTAAACCTGTGGCAGCACTAGAAAGCATTAATACACCATGCTGCTGTCAACTTTAAGTCTGTTTTTACTTCGTGATTGGCCTTTCTTTCTTATCGTGAGTTCCGCCACCCTTGCGCTTCAGACATCCATTTCCAGCCCTAATTCTGGCAGCAGTGAGCCTAGCCCGTCGCAGGCTATCTTTTCCCCAGCGTTCGAACACCTCACCATCCGTATTCTCTAGAGATGGTTGCTGGAAGCCTCCGACCAGGTTGACAAGCCGTGCGTAGTCTTGTGGGAAATTCCACCGTTCATGTGGATGATCTAGGTGATATTGAACGCAGCGCGTGATATCAAGAGCGTCATCACCTGAGGGCATGGTACTAACACCATTCCACAAGTCCTTAAACTGGATGCTCCGAAGCCTCTTCATTTTCTTTGGCCCCTTCGCTTTCCTTGGCCCCACCACGGTTCTAAATCCCGAAACATCCAAGCTTAGGATGTCGTGACCTTCCGGGGCCGTATGAGTGCTGACTCTCCAATCCTTATAGGGCCCACCTTGTCTTCGCATTGGCTCTTGCATCATCTTCATCATTGTACTAGGTATGATGGGACCTTTGTCCATAACTCGAAAATGGTTGATAATGTGACGGAAGACACTGGCGGTGCCACCATTGCTAACCAGACGGCTAATTACGTCCGTCGACTTCATCCACAAAGGGAAGAAGCAGAGGATCTCTGCTGCGGTCATGTTGGCCGCTGTCTCAGGAAAGCCTACGAATGCAGATGGCGCCGAGCTTAGCTTATTAAATCTAAGACTATTTCGCGACACAACTTCCCTTATTGGCACTTCCTGGACTTCGTATACTTGCTGAGACTCCCCTGACTCGTGGGCGTTCTGGGATTCCACAGAATCTATGTCTATAGGTGGCTCCATTAATCTCATTATATTCATTTCTGTGGGAGGATTCGGAGCACCCATAGCAGGTATGCGAACAGGTGGCTCATATGGGCGCAACAGTGGCGTGCTAATAAGCGGGTTAACTACATCGGCCCTCGCTATGTTGGCGAATGGATGAAAGGAACTCACTCCATCCATATAGACCGGCACAATATCCAAGCCCATTACGTTCATAATTGAAATTGTACCAGGGAAGCCAGGCATAGCCCCATCAACGGGTACCATTGAGAAACTCAGCGGAACAGGAACCATCTGGTCATAGTGGTCATACCGCGTCCTCGGATTGATGGGGGCATTATGAGCCTCAGGTGGCTGTGTGACAACTTGACCATGAAAACTGCAGTAGTAGCAGGCGCAGTTCCGGGTACGAATACTTTCGTTCGATACTGAATTCATTCTGAAGAAAACCTATCCTGACTCTTACTTGATTCTGAAGCTTTCCCTAGTTGAAAAGAACAATCCCAATTTCTTCTTTGTGGGGCTCCTGTAAAATCTGCGGTCTGATGAGCTTCGGGTTGAGCGAGATGTTACTGTGTTTATATACATTCATTTAGGTTTACTACATTGTACACGTACATATAACTCCCATGAAGAGAATTTTGTATGCATAAAGTCATCATCACGAAGCGGCCGAAACCATGAGCATACAGAAGTAAAGAACAGTGAAATTATGCTGACCTCAAAGTTCTCGTCTCGGAAAGCTTTCAGAAGCTACAAGTCCATGTCTAAATATTCTACGTAGTCGATCAGCACCCTTAAAGGCTCCGGTTAACACCATTTTCTAACTACTGAGTAGGTAAACTGTCTATGGTACGGTGTAAGGTTGTATAATGAAATCACATTTTAGTTTTTGCTCATGATGACTGGAAGGCGTTTATTATAAGAATCACAAACATGTTACAGTGCCTTTTTTATTAGGAGAAATACTAGCCATGGTCTGAATATATTGTAAAGCACCGCATTTTTAAATTTAACTTTTAGGGTGGCAAGAGTATAATCATTGGTTTATTTCAGATGATTCCCAGTATGACCGCAGACCAGAAAGCTACCCGTACTATTGGTCTACATACATGCGGAGAGCGATAAACTAACCTAAAAGTCTATTACAATATTTCAACGCCTGTATGTGGACTCGAACGAGTCATCTTCACAAACTACCATACACACTTAGCGAAGTCGAACGATCAATACGTGTGAGTTGGTTGAAGTATGTCGAGCGTCGAGCGCCTATTCGATGCATTATATAGCCAGGAATGTGGGTAAACCGCTAATGCTTTTGCTAAAAGGTCTAACTAAGCAAGCGATATGGAAAAGAAGTCAAGAGAAGCGACTCTCAGTACAGTCCTTTTTGTTCTTGATACGTTCAATAGCATCAATTTGCTATATTCGATAGTTTGAATGAAGCTCATTGTACAGGTACAAAACACGCTCAAGTAGATATACCGTTATAGGCGTCGGGGTTGATGACTCGCGTCATGACATCTCCTGACGTCCACTGCAATCAGTCCCGAAGACGCACTCGTAGACAGTCTATGGCTTTCCCTTGGATAATTGGACCACGCCGTTCCGTGGACCAGGTCCTTCTATTTGATTGTCCAAATTTTTTTTTTAAAGAATTAAGGTCTATTCCCGCGACCGCGCCCTCTAACAATGAAGCGAAGTGCTAATGAACCATATCCTCGTATGCGCACGTTGCAATCAGAGGGACAGTACCGACCCGTGAGCATTGCCCTTTATTGCTCATTCATTCCGTCGAGCAACAAGCTGAGGACATATCGAGTGCCAGGCCCATTATAATCGACTTCCATAGCTTATTCACAGCTGCTGTTTCGGCAGTTTGTGAACCAGACCGTGCTGTCGCGTACTCGTCATATAGCTGGCGCGCTCAGACGTATAGATTGTGATGCATCCCGATCCCAACTCGGACCACGCCCTGCTTCTTCCTTGCATTTCAGATACAACGCCTTCGCATGCTTGGCCAACGTAGATTTCGAGGGGTCCTCCAGCTTTTGTATGCTCGTAAGTGAAAAGTTTGTGCTCCACGTGGTAAAACAGGTGTGTCTGCTGAAGACGTAAGACAGCTTTTTTTATAATCGTTTTGCAAGTCAATCGAACAGACTGTATATCACATAGATAACCGAAGATTTTGCGCGACGCATTCGATAATTTCCGTCGGAAGTTCAGCAAATTGAACATGCATCCCGGAAATCCCGCAACACCGAAATATGAGCTCGGGGAAATAATCCTTCGATTCTGGACGGTGCTTATAAAGCGCGGACAATGTATGCAGGGCGGGTGGAAAGTCGACAGCTTCCCGAAAGTGTCAGCTCAGATCGGTTTAAGAAGCTGCTGCTTACTAAAAGATTACTCGTTCAACACAACCCGGATACGCCTCGATTCTATAACTGGAGAGCCAGGGAATCGAAAGCGTAAAAGAAATGCGTACTGTTTGGTAGCGAGGCCGATCAACTGCAGAGTATGTTTGAGTTCAGCGAAGTTTCGCACTCATTGTGGAAATCGTTCTGTACAGCAGCAAAGCAAACCTGTACCCAAAGGACCGCTGCAGTATGGTACGAACGAAGCCTTTGTGTACGGTTTGTAGTTATCAAGGATTGGCAAACAATGCAGAGTACGAATGCCGGAATTCCAGAATAACCGGTGAGCTTAGCCACTTCTTCCACTTCCACACCATTCCTATCGAATAGTGACCGTATTTCTCCCTCTCTTATTCTCGATGTAGTCATCAATACAGACACCCACAATCTTATACTGCCCCATAAGATGCTGTCTACAAACCAACAAATTTCCCGCCCCTTGGCCACCAACATAACCATAGTCCCGCATCGAGTCCGTCAGACTATGCTGGAACTCATCCCTCACCAGGGCTCTGCCTCTCGGATACGCCAACTTTGGGAACACCGGCTTATCTACCTTAGTGTTCTTGCAACTACTAGCATGCGAGCGGTATGCATCAACGTCACCTCCGAAAGCTACGAGGTCGAAGCTTTTTCCCACATCTCCGACTTGTACGAGCCCCATACCGTCGCGGAGGATGATACGGTCGGCGTCCAGGGTGGCGGATATCCCGCCGAGAGAGCTGGTTTCTACTGCGGTGATGGCTTCAAAGATGAAGGAGAAGGGCGCGATGATGAAACAGCCGCAGTTCACTTGAACTTCGCAGGAGATGCTAGCTGTACTTTCGTTCTGCAAGCGAGACCCGCAATCGGACATTCCTCCAAGCACGAAGTTCATAGACCGGTTATGTACGCGAAAAAAATTCGGGTCTGGATTCTCCCAGCCTGTGCCACTTACGCAGCGGTCTTCCCACTGCGTGGGCTTCGCATTCGGATCGGTGATGTCCCAGAATGGGCGCAGCTTGCGGAGATATCTCCGTCGATAGTTGACGACATTGTACTCGGGGTCCATGAGACTTCCAAGGACAGTTGCACACTGAACTAGGATTCTGCCAGTTTCGTCGCCAGCTACGTATCGAGGTTGGTCGTTTAGAGGAATCTGTTCCTTGCTGAGGAGACCTGTCTTGATGCCCTTCCCGCAATTGCACCCACGGAAGAAGAATTGAAATCCTCTATTGCCCTCTTTCAAGCGAATGCGCATGTACTTTCGCGGTGTGCCGATGAGGCCACATGTTGCCGTTGCTTTTGCTAGACCCTTCTCTTTCAACCGACCCAAGTTTATTACTGCCGCGAAACAATCGGTCGTCAGCAGCTTGCTGGAATCGGCTATCTTGGGTATCCAGTCCCACTCGCCTCTTTCTCCGCTACTGATCGCAAGCTTCGTCCACGCGCACTTCGTCTTGATCGAGAGCTGCTTGAAGAAGGCAAACGAGATCTTCTCTATGTCGTCGCCCAACATATCTCTCTTTATCTCTTCCGAGCTAAAAAGGCTGCTGAACACTCCCAGAAGCCCTCTGAATATATCGCCCCGTTCCCTGCATTTTCGAGGGGTAAGGGATATGGCCGAGAAAATATTGCTAATTCCCTTATGATTTTCATACCACCAATATGGCCCGCCGTTGATGATGTCTGTCCTCGCAGAGCTGATACCCATAACTTGGACTTGCAGGACATCAAGCGACACGCAATCTTCTTCGATGATCCGAAGGATCGCGTTGACTGACGTTGTCTTCAGGATCCGCGAGGTCGCTATCCATCGATGAAGCTTGTACGCTTTGTCCTTCGAATCTGTGGCCAGGTCCATCCAGGTGCCCAGCTCGCCGATACTCTCGACTCTCTCGCCGTTGATTCCATAAAGCGTGATATTCTTTCCCAGCAACATCTCCTGGAATGTCCAGACTCTCGTAAAGTAGAGATTGTCAAACAACTCACGAACTCTCGAGATACAGGTGGCGTAGCAATTCAGTATACCCATGTCGATGGCAGCTGACCGCACCGTGGATGCGTCCATGGGAAATTTCCAAACGGTATTGGCCCAGAGCGATAGATGCTGGGTCAGATTCGGGGATAGCATGGCCTCCGACGCGAGCGACGCGCCGCCCAAATGGTATAGTATATGATCAATGAACTTGAGGTTTCCCACAATGTCCTGCGGGTTCCATACTTCTTCCATATCCATCAGGATAAAACACCTGCTCGCGCTCTTGTAGTACTCATACATCTTCGGAATTTCAACGGACATTTCATCCTTGTTATCTTGGTTGAGACAGACACAATCTACCCACATGAACTCAATCTTTTCCTTCTTCATCAATCTTTTGATATCTTCGAGCTTTCGCGGGTTGATAACCACATTCCATGACACGCCTTCAATGTCGCACTTGTACGGATCTGTCTCAGGCCCCCATGTGTAAGAGATGATGTCAAAACTGCCGACCTGGTAAGCTGGATCGTAGGGGTGGATAACTCTGAAGTTGCCGCCATTGTTGGCCAGAAGCCTCAAGGGCAGTCTCAATGCCATATTGTAGCCTGCGACGCGATGACGCTGCTAGCCGATACGGTCGGGGTATAGTTATCGTGAATAAAGGCTAAGTGTCGTGTTTTCGTGCTAAACTTTCTTCACAAGCCCTTCATAAATCCTCTGAGGCTCTCTCCATCTCCTGGCATCAGGCTACGGCCGATGCCGGATAAGAGCGGGTGCAAATGTTCGTGCGCCACAGCGCTTCGGCTCGGTCCACGCTGTGGTGTACTCGCGGCATGATAGGCCGTGTCGGAGCATTGATGCAGCCGCAATACGATAATACGAGCATGTGGCCTCGGCACCTATCATGAGCATCTCACACCTCTACTTGGAATCCTTGGATGCGGATAAGGCTGCCGAGGGCGTTGCTCACGTTGAACGTGTTCTGCATTGCGATGAGTCTTTGCGGTTCGCCATATTGGATCTAAACTCTCACATTGCACGCTGAGCATCGCGTTTCACGAGAACATAGCCTGAGAGTTTTGGGTTGGGTGCCGGTAGCTCCTATATCATATTGCGAAATTACGATCGGCGGTGGCTGAAGCGCTTAGTGTGTGCGAGTCATTGAACGTTGGAGAGAACAATGGCACCGTGAGGGATATAATGGTTTCTATTGTCATCCCTTTTATAGTAGCATGGGAATTGTATAGGGTACATCAAATTCCGTCAGTCCTTAGTAGGATAGCATAGATTACATACACATGAATTTCAATGAGCCTAAATGCGAAGCTTGCGTCAAACTGATGAACTCTGTTGGTGTAAGAGTGTTCAATTACTATACATCAGGAGGAAACTATATATTCAGCGCTACTGCGCGCTAGCGTTAAACGCTACTGCTGCACGTCTTAGCTCTTAGATAGCGATTTCCATCACAAACGAGCGAGCAGCTTTCGCAAGGGACGGGCGCGTATTGTCAACTGCATTACCAGCGTACGCGCATAATATAGACAATCAAACCAGAACAAGGGTCACCAATAAGCAATACGTAAGCATAGGTGCGGACGTTCGCCTTGAATACAATAACGGGCTATAGTGAGCAAAAAAATTCAATTTTTTGAAGTTACAATAAAATTTCGACTGCACGATCAGATCAATCGGGAAGTCATCATCAATACATCAAATGGTTTATACATTTCTAGAATCGATGGCTATGGCAATCATCACCAGCATGAAGATAAAATCGATCTACCGCCTAAGTCTACAGCATTTGAGACCTGTCACCAATTTCTAATATTTTTTAAGCGCTTCAGATATCCTGCAAGATACCCGGTAGTATCTTCGTTAAATTTCCATACAATATAGAGGTGGCTACTACTACAATAAACATTACTAGACTAGCAATTCTTTGGAAGCCATTCTAGAAACTCAGTCACAATTATGTACAAGCCTAAGAGCCTGCTTTATTCGGGCATTCCACGGTTAATTTCGCTATACTCAGTCTCGGAAATAAATAGCATCTGCAAAACCTAAGGCTAAACCTCACTAATAGGTTTGTATATCATACTAACACATCACCGTCAAAGAGTCAAGTGGGTATAACATTTAAAAACACCAGTAACTTGGGCTTTATATGCCTATCTTGTATTAAGTAGTTTTACCGCCGCGGCATATGCGCATACAGCAGCTCTAAAATGCATCCGATCTTACCCATGACTTCATCGATGCATTCCTAAACCTTCACTTCACCATTTTTGACCAATTCCATGAGCGCCATTATGTTCTTCACAATCTCTTCCTCACAATCGAGAACCTCAACCTCATCGTCTTTCTTCTCTGCGTGGGTTTGTAAGCCCACCATAGCCCTTTCCCAATGAGTCGCAAAGTGGCCGACATCAAACTGTTCCATGAATCCCTTGGCACCTAGAACTTTCATTCTACCTTCTTTCTGTGTAAGGAATGCCAGATGGAAGCGATCCGTGTAGGTCGTCTTAGTCGAATCCCCGCTACCTTTTCTGAAGCGATCCTGGAACACAAGAACTGTCCATTCACCATCAACCAGCGGCTGCGTTGTGCGCTGTATGTTTGCACCGGTACTGTGATACGCTGCTTTTGCCCGAATGTATGACCATTCCGGAATAGGCGAAACCGCCCAGGCCGCCTAGGAAGTAGACATCAGCATCGAAACCGAAACACAACAAAGATATATATACCTTCTCATTACGCAACGCAAAAGCGTAAGGAATTGTTAAGAGATCACCACCGAAAGAACTAAATGGATGACGACTGCAATCATTCGCAAAAATTCTCATCAACTTCATGAGCGAGCTAAGAAGCTCAGACGGTCCTAGGATGACATCGTGCAGTGATACACTAACCATTCCACACATGTGTGAAATTCCGGAAGAGAGGCTCTTCATATGAGCTTGGATCTCTGTGTCGAACGGTTTCCCACAATAGGTCTTCTTCGAGAGCCCATTTGCGTACCCCAAGGGTAACGAGATAATCCAGGCCAGCTGCTTGAAAGGGGAGATCGGAGGAGAATTATTCATTGACACGCTAGAGCCTCTAATCCTCCCGTAATGGAGTTCTTCCAGTTGCTGGTACAAAGCACGGAAAGGTGCAGCGAAGAGATCGGGATGGAATAATTCTTTGACCTTTCCGGATTTGACAAAGGGCAGAAGGTCAACAGTAAGTAGCGATGGGTTATCCCAAGCATAGAGGAACTTAACTAAGGTGTTACTCATGATCTTAGAGATAACCTCGGGAGTGATATTTTTGTTGCCTGAAATGTCCAACACATCCAGCGGATTAGAGGATGATTCAATCAACTCAACAACCTGATATGCCGACAGGTCATTGAATGGACTGAGGTCGAGGATCGTTTCATCCGCCAATGCCTTCTGCAGCATCTCGAATCCGAACCGTCGACTAGAAACAAAATTGGGGTGCTTGTAAAGATACTCCTTGAGGCTAGGCTGGAAAATGGGGAGCTCTTCGACGAGGGAAAGTAAATCATCCTCGTGATCGAGAATTCTTTCAATACTGTTTTCCATCGCGATACTCGCCAGGGGTTTCCGAGTAGTCTCGATGACAGCTTGTTCATAGTTTTCGGCAGGCTGCAGGCCGCGATCGATCCTGGAAATCCAATTTGGCCGAGGCCAAGCTTCATTCAGTGTCGTAGATGAAACCAGAGGAAATTTGTCTAAAGATTCTGCCAATTGTTTCATGTCTTCCGTCCAAGCGCTCTTCTTGTAGTAGGTGGCCAAGTATTCTGCGCCTCGGATTGGGGTCATGTCGATATCAATGTCTTCAAGATCACCCTCGCCTTCGCCTTCCTCGTCTACGAAAAATCCAAATTTTACGAAGCAGTACTTTGTTGTATCAGGCTGTGAGATGTCGAAAATAGTGACCCCATCATTGTTATCACCTTTGTCGAAATCCATATTCCAAGGAAGCCCAGAGACACTATCCGCGGTTTTAAGCGGATTAAACCCGGTCCCAAGAACGAGACATGTGGTAAGAAAGGGAAACATAGGGCCATCAACCTCGCGGGCTTCGCGGTTCCAGTGCTCATCTCCAAGTTTTGCGGCCTTGGCAATTTCATGTTCGATGAGGCGACGATTGTGTGGATCCTGCCATACCTGAATCAGCCTAAGGCAAGCTATTATACATTAGCAGCGTCTTCCTGATAGAGGAGCAGCAGGTTTACCATCCAGGGCCGACCGACCCCATAACCATTGGTGATGGATGGCTGCAAGGCTACGGTATCGACCGAGAACCTTTGCGATAACGAAGAGCTGGTGCCGCTGACCCATTTTGCTGCTATTTGTAGGAGGGATGTTGATGAAAACGGTAGGTTGTACAGTGAGGGTGCGGCAGTCGTTTGTATACGAACTGTTTTTGCGCGTCATAGCCCCGCGCGCAGTCACGTGAAGAATAGGCAGCAGGCGTTGGAACCGTGCAAAGTGCCCTTCGCGGACTAGTGAAAAAGCGTAAAATTATAATTACTAGCACTTGATTTGTAAACTAATGATCAATAATTACGTGGCCTAAATGAATATATCTAGAGAGAAGTAGGATACACAGTTTATAAGATACCTGATTTTCTCCTTATCCTAACAAAGTTAATATATTACAATAGCAACTTTATAATATATAAGGGCGTGGGCGGCTGCCTCTCTAAGAACCATGGTTCTCAAAGTATTGAACCTACGGTTCTCAGGGAGTTGAGCCTGCTGCCTACGCCTATCTGATACATATGTTTAGTATTGGAAAGAGCTTCGTGCTACAGAGTGAAGCGGTTTTGGCTCTAGGATTGGAGAAGAGAGGAAAGATGTACGATGAAGTGCGACTCGAAACGTACGCCGTTTGCCGCGCGTGATGCTGCCTTTCTCCTTGTACGGCCATAGCAGCAACAACATGGAACGAAACTGCGTGTGCCAAGCCCCTCCAAACCCGTATCGTTACCGAATTCACCACCATTTCCGCAGCCATCGCACGATGCATTGTCTTTAAGATTCAGGAGCATGCTTCATACTATACCCCATTAATGGGAGAACTCGAAACTATTAAACTATGCGCTTCACGCGGTGCCTTTCTAGTCAATTTAGAACAGGCTAAAGAGGAAAGTCGAATACTACATGCGGAGACTGAGAGCCTAAGCAAGGACAGGAAAGCAGCCTAGGGGTCCCATGATTCGAGACGTTTTCACGTGGGCAAATAGCCCCTCATGCACAGTTCTAGTCTCCTAATGGCGGCGTTGGTATAGCTGCCCCATAAAATGATGAATAGGATTATGGTCCTACGCAAGCTGAACTTTACAAATATTTAGCTGATAGATGCGAAAGTTCCGAGCGATTTCCACGATATAGTAATCTTTACCTGTAAAGAAGTGGGAGATATGAAGAATTGAATGTATTGATTGAGTGTGTATGTAGATTTATGTGTTCATGTATGAGTCTATGTGTAGAAGACATGTTTGCCGCTCTTATATAGCGAGAACCCACCATGTGACACGGCCCTAGCTGCTTACATTAACTATCAAAAGCTCGTGGAGCGCGTAGTGGAAATCGACTAACTGCTTCTGTATTCTCTGTAGGGCTGCTATATCAAGAGCCCGCTGGGTATAGAGGGCCGAAAATCATGTCTGGACGGGGTCTATTCAATTCACTAGAAGGAATAGGTTCAAGTTGACTACTACAAAGAGGCTTGAAATCGTCCGCGCCTATATACTGAAGCTCTGCCTTCCTATATCGCCTTTCTTACCTATGACTTCTCTTTTAGGCTGAGGCAAAAAGCCTCCTTACTGCATTGCGTTCTTAGCTGATGGCGCAATGAATGTTACCCAGTGCAGGACGAATATTTCCGCGAATGCAACCGTGCACCAGAAGCCATAGCCCTACATGTGACGATGAAATTGGATCTAAGCACCAACGGGGCCTGCATAAGGAAGACAAATTCCGCCTTGAAAGAGAGGGCATGCGCGAGCACAGAGAACCCCGTACACGCACAATTCAATCAGTTACGCAGGACATCAGCAAGCTCAGCGTCGAAACAGTTGGGAGTGAGAATCTTGGTTGGGATGCTTAGTCACCGGTAATTCTGAATGAATTTGACTTACGAGAGGAATAGAGCAAGGTCCTTCAAATGAACAAGTCGGTTAGATGGCCTCATTGCGCCACCAGAAATGCGCAGGCACTGCTACTGAAAATGCATTATAACATGTCAGTCAATAGAGTGGACAGCCGAAAAACATGCACGACTTCCCACGCTAGCGAAAGTCAGCGCGAAGCCAACGATTCTTGACCGTGTCGGCGAACTATGTCCCAGTCGTGGGTCTTTCGATGTAAGAAAGTGGCAAGTATGAAGAATTGAATGTACTGACTGAGTGTGTAGTCCAGTGCAGAAGTCTATGTGTAAAAGAGATGTTTGACGCCCTTATATAGCGAGAACCCATCATGTGACATGGTCTTAGCTGCTTACATTCGATCTCCAAGATTAGAGTGTCTTATAATAAATACGCCTCTGCGAAGTAAATTTCAGGTAATATATGCGTGCTAGCTACTATGTACACGATTCCATTGGTGGCGCTGGATAAATTTCTCGCAACAAGTTCCGCAGTATCTTGACCAAGCTGAGCCTACACGCGACAGTGCTGAGAAGCTCACAGTATTTAGTATCAACCACGTAGTTGCACTAATCATTATCGTTTGAGAAAGGCCAGCCCAACGGCTAAGACCGAGCGGTTCGTATCATGTGCTTCTTCAACGCTTTTGGCTCTTCTCAAGCAACATCATTTCTCCAAGCTCAATTAATTTTGTTTTATTTCTTTACTCTTTAACAGCCCATTTTAATACATTACTGCCGCCTTGTTTAGTTTTACATGAGTTGAAGGGTCTATTAGTGCTACTACAGACCGATTCCAGACTTCGCAACGCAGTCAGTCCGTAAACACCCAACTACACCTAGATTGTAGCCCAGCGGGACTATGGACTGCTTAAAAGATAGTACTATGGAAGCAAATTGTATTTCACAGGTATTGGCTTGGAGGTGTACGGACGAGATCCAACCACATAATGAAATTACTGGGTTAGTTTTTTGAGCACCATATTAGTTGACCTACGTGAATTGCTATGGCGTCTCGTGAGGCCGGCTCCGGCGTCACATCTATGTGGCGAAGGTAGCATGACTACCAGCGGTACGCTATCACGAGGCCAGCTGCTACCTTGCATCATATTATACAGTCAGCTATTCCCCTCGCTTGTTTTACGCACTAGTATACACTTCTAATTATAGTCAGACACCAGTTTAGGTGGAGCATCGATCGGCCCGAAAGCTTCATTGCCAATAGCCTCGGGCCGCACGAGCCTCCTGCTAGCTTCCCGCAAGGCCCCGCATAAAGAGGCTCCCTTTGGACATGACAAGATAACCCTTGAAATGAATATATCCTCGGAGATTAGTTCGTAACAATCAATACAGCTTTCTATTCGCCTTCTTGTTCTCAGAATTCCCAGCACTGCCCAGCCTCGTTGCCGCCCGCATATTGTCGGTCGCATCCACAGTACAGTTGGGCCGCCATGGCCTTTGAAAATGTTAGCCCTACGGCTACCGAGAACCCGCTTCGGCCGACCACGTCTATCGGTTTCGTAAGCGATATGGACATCACATCACTTGTCAACCCACCCGGGCTCCCTAGGTGGACCCTATGTAAAACCGGGCGCAGCACACTGGAATAGGGATGGACGCTTGGTGGGGTGCTTGGCGGCTGATCTCTTGGAGGAGGCATGGCTGGAAAGGGTATACTAGCCTAGCGATCTGGGCCGTTTATGACGTGCGCCGTTGGGGTAGTAAGGTTTGCCTATAGATTTCTCATTGAGCCGGAAAACAGTATTTATGCTTCACCATTGCCACCCCTATGTCACTACAATTCCAACGCCGCAACGCTCTGTCAACACTCGTCATCTACTTTCGCAAAAACTAAGATACTTTCCCGAAAATGATTTCTTTCACAGCTCTTGCCATTCTTGCAACCTCTGCCTTCGCCAGTCCCGTCGCGCGCCAGATAGCCATCCCCGAGAACTGGAACTGGCACGTCGAGGGTTGGGAAGGTGGCTGCTCCCGTCAGGGTTGCTACTACAACTTCAACGTCACCGTACCCACAGTTGAGGGAGAAATTGCAGGCGTGAAGGCCTACTGCAACGGCTATGAGCAGGGCTACGACAACAGCTTCACCATTCCCTCCGTCTACGCTCCATGCCGATTGCTTGATGGCGTCAACAATGGTGTCGCAGCCAAACTCTCGCTTAGGGAGCATGATGGAAATGGTTTCGGCCCGAAGGAGATCATCGTGAGCTTCCTGTACGCTGGATATGAGGACCGGTAGGTTTTGATTCTTCGTTCTAGCCTATCTAGAACGCTAACGTGTAGATGCAGCCCTGCGTACAACTTCTCTGGCAGCCACGAAGCCAAATACAACCAATTTGTCTCGCCTCCGCTTGAGTTCGATATCACCCCTACCGAGGTATTTGGAATCGCTTAGACGAAGTAGCTGGCAGGGTGCAGCTTTAAGAATATATCACATAAGCCCTAATCAGATGCGTAACTATCCATTATTCTCTGTTATATTGTAGGAGAATAATGATAATGTATTATAATTAATGATCATGACGCATTCTAAACAAATGATTTCTTCGCCCTACAGAGCCGCAGTGATGTATTTTTCCGCCAATAGGACGAACGCCACGACACCAACCAGCTAGAAGACCACATCTGGTAGGCTAACATCTGAACGAAGTTCGTTGATCTGTAAAATACAATCGGCAAAGATGGCATCACGAGCGCCCACTTGGAGCCTCGAAATCACTTCCTTGATAAGCCAAGCCTTTGATACAACAAATGGAATGCAGCAGATGTAACACCAAATAATATACAGCCATCCTGTCGTATCTCTTTGTCTTGAAGCTTAGCGATGGATATTTTTCAGTTATACGAATAGTCTGAATACTATACATGGCTCACAATCGTAGGGGGTGAATTTTATTCCTTCGATCTCTCATAATTCGCATTAAGTTTACGTTGATTTTTATAGCAAAGAGGCTACTAGTCATTTTCAAAGCAAACGAATAAGTCGAAACCGTTATCGTAACTATATTGTGGGACTAATTAAGTATAGCCTGCATTCTATTAACCTATAACTGAGCCAAGAATTTGTGGCACATATAGCTGTTACGTTGGTGATAGTTACAAGGGGTAATTCTTAATAAGCGAAAAGGTAAGAAGGATGTAACCCGTAAAACTAACGAATCCTGGGCTTCCTGTCTAGTAAATCACTGAGGCGTATCGGGGTCGGAATTATCAGTCAGGCCCTTTGAGCGTCGATGCTCACGCCGCTTGTGTAAAGTGTTTGCAGAGCTCTGGTTAGGAAGATCATTTGCCGTGCTTATTCCTTCTTTCATCTCTTTAGCCAAAGACGCAACTCGAAATTGTGAGGACGTAGTTTCTGAGTTAGAGTCCAAGTAATGGAGAGATATAGGTGACGAATTGGGCCGGATGATGTCATGGGAATCGAGAGAAGTAGATAGACGAATATTGCGGAGACTCCTCTGGCTATGTGACAATGACGTACGAAAACGGCGGCGTCTCTCAGGATTATCATTGTCAACAAAGTAAGGTTCTTCAGCAGGTTCCATGGCGGGTTCGGGCCAAGCAGTGGCATAAAGACGACGCCATACGATTATAAACGTATTCCATACATTTGTAACCCAATTTAGAATCACCTTGGTACATCGTCCAAAACCTGTCGAGCCGTACCCATAGAGCTTCCCGTAGCCATCCCGCTGATTTCGATCAGAGAGTATTTCATAAGCCTGCTGGACTTCATATTGCCATGGGCTCCACTCTTCAATGAATAGTAGTCTGCGCGCTTGGTAGGCTCTCTCAATATCTTCGGCGCTGGCGGACTCTTCGAGACCGAGAACACGGTAATGTTGTGCATAATCATGGTGTTTTCGAAACTGAGACGCGTTCTTTTGGTTATAACCGTAAGTAGCGTCATACAACTCTCGATTGGTAGAGTCTTGCAACTTATCGTAAGCATCTTCGACAATTTTCAGCGCTTCGGAGCCTTGCGGCAATTCCTGCATTCGTTTCGAATACGCATGAAGGACTTCTTCTTGTGAGATTGGACGTCTAGATATGTCAATTCCCAGTATCGCATAGTAGCTTTCAAAGTCCTTGGATGCGGTGATGGGCGACCAAGCTTTTATTATCTTGAGGACGCAGATAACTACAAACTTAATGACATGGAAAGTGCCACACAGTACGGGCATAGCGACTAGAGCGATTTTGAAAGCGTAGACGGCCCAAAATAGTGCGTTTCCGATCCATGCGCACCCAATCGAGCGGCCAAACCACGCCACAGGGTCGCGAATCCAGTTTTGGCCAAAGCGAAAGTACCACTGACAAAGACGGATCGGGAGCCACGCCGAATGTGATGTCAGAATGTAGACTGAATCATTGGCCTCATGGTGAATTTTTGACACACTTAGTAGGGTCCCTTTGTTTTTGTTCAGCTCCCTCTCAACTCGGTCGAACCATGCTGCAACCCTATTGCAATCGCCTCGACAAGGCTTTCGTGATGTTATCTCCTGAATTCTCGGTTTTGCGATTTCAACAATTGCCTCATGCGCCGCAACCGTCGCTTTTAATTTGGAGAGAAATGCTCCAGAGTCACGTTTAAGAATTTTTGATTGTTCAATTGCGACCTGCAATTCAAGGCCATTTGGAAGAGCCTTTTTACCTTCGTTAAATATAGACTTAACACGTTGACGCCACTCCTTGTATGTATTGGTTACGCTCTCGACCCACTCATTGTCGTCCTGCACAAGCCATGCGATGTCGTTCCTTTGGGTTGAGATGTCATGAAGGAGTGTGTTCCCGACTGGAAGTAGTCTAGCAATGTTGCTTGCAAGTCCTCGAGAGGTTTGGTCCATTAACTCATCCAGATTCTTAAACTCTATAATACTTGGAGGAGTCGCATAAGTAACACGGATCGTGTCGATGATGCTGGGGTTGATAACACTATACGTCCATAATGTAAATGCGGCAATGGCACAAGCGAGGCCCATGGAGAGCTAAGTTGGCCGTGTGAAATAAGTTTTCTTGAACATCTCGCGAGCAGGCTCAATGGTGGTTAGAAAACTCAACGGGCTCTGACTAGCCTTAATAAATGTGCGGTCAGGAAAATAACTGATACACAGTGGACCTCAAGCCCTAGAAAATCTGCGAAATAAAGATGCAAGATAGGCTCAGACAATAGCAGAACAGGCTATCTCTTCAACGTTTTGTGAGGGTCGCGACAAAGAGATGCAGCGCGCTACAGGGTCCAGTCCCAACACCCTAGAACAAAGCAATAAAAAAAAACTTCGCCGAAGTAGATAACGCCTGATAATCCCAAACAAAAAGAAAAGCTAGACATAAATACCTTTACCGAGAAACCATAGACCAGTACCCTTGAATCTCTAACACAAAGAAACGGATCTTCCCCGCCGTAGAGGATGTTCCATGAGAATCTAGGCAACAGTGCTTCTATAGAGTACGGGATAATCGGTAACCATCAGCAAACTCCTTTCTTCATGGCCTCTTGATGTTTCTTTCAATCAATCGCGTAATCGAAACCGGCACGAAGCTAACATTTGCAGAACCCTGCCATCCCCCATTCTCATTCTAAGTGGCGTAGTTTCTTTAGAAAAGAAGCTTGGTGCTCGTTACCATGACAAATCAATGACCTTTCTAGAAATTAGATAATACAAAGAAATCGTCATGTCCAACCAATGGTAAGACCGACGACGATCTGATAGCCAATTAATTTATCAGATGGAGTGCTGGCATTCATGGCGTGAATTAGGCCGCAGCCAATTGTACCCAATCCACCGAAAACAAAGGTGTAATGCCAGTCAACTCGCCCAGATGCTCACTAGTCGCTCCTCAAACAGCCCTTCGTGAGACCGAGGAAAGTTCAAAAAGTTACGCATAGCTGCTGGGAGCGTAGGTGTCGAAAGGTCAAATGTACATTTGCCTCTGCGAAAGATATTACGCGCGTCATCGCTCCCTCATGAAATACGATAGCAGATATATATAGTGAGGTAAGCCAATTAATGGTGTCGCAGAAAGCTCTCGATTTAACCCAAGAAATAGATCGACGGTTAGTCAAGGTTGAGCGATCAAGCTATTGTGAAGAGCAGTCGGGTGCCAGAGTTTCATGTCAGGGCATCACGAGATTCTTATCCTTTTACCACGTAGCTAGTATAGGTACAAAATGTTTCTCTAGTCTATTCCGCTATATTCTCAATAATTCTCCCACCGTGGTTCGTCTGACCATGGAATTCTTCATGCGCAAGAGTTTCACGGCAATTCCGTGATAATAGAAAGTGAATTGTATTCTGCACTTGGTCTTGGGTTTCGGTTTCATCAACAAAGCAGCCTTTTTCACAAAGCTGAGACCATGCAAACTCAGCAGTTGCGCCGACTGGGGTACTCGGCGCGATATTTAGCACAATGTAAGACAAAAGCCGCCCCCAAGCTCAATCTACATGGCCACCTTATCGCATCGCAAATTCTGCAAGACACGAATAGGACTAGCATCTCGGATCTCCGCTTCGGCCGGCATACATTGCACTGCCATCCGGTTGCTTGCAAATATGTACACAGCCTTGCGGCGCCGAATATGGGAGCCACTATGCTTCTTTTGGCCTCTCAGCTTACATCGTCAATGCTCCGCCCCATAGCAAGACAGCGCCGCTCAACTTGTTCGTCCATGTCCAAAAGAACTTCTGGTGGTTTTTTCGGCGCCTGAGAGCTAAACAGGAGCCTGTACATAAGAAATGACTGCAAAATAGATGAAACTAGGAATGCCCATGTGCGGCACCTTGGAAAGTATATGGCAGTAGTGTGGTAACCAATTGGTTATGGGGCCGAGTATGAATAAGGTCTTCGCTTGTATGCACACAACAGAAAAAGGGATGTATTATGCACGCAAATAGGCGCTGAGTAACTGCATTTCAGTCTTAAAATAAACATCATAGGCGAAGCCAACACACGAACACACACCATTATTGGTGCGGGGATACTGTCGCTTCGAATCCTTGTCTGCTTACTTAGCCCCCACGATAACCCGCCTACGGCACCACGTTTGTAGGTGAAGAAATTGGGGAGGATATAATCTGGGGTTTCTACCCCGGAGCCTGTCATTTTCGCTGGTACTTCCATTTTCGACTTGTTCTCCGTGGCTACTGCCTCGGTTCATCTTTTATAATGGAGGCACTGTACCATTCACTCACCCCTGCGCAGCAAATAGAATTCCTGAATGGTCCGGGGCTTAAACCTCCTCCAGGCATTGTGCCTGATTTCGATGACCCGCCAAACAGGAACGCGCTATGCTATAGCATCCTGCTTCTGAGCATATGTGTCTCAACCATTATTGTCCTGCTGCGAACGTGGGCGAAAATTTTCTGCGTCAGGAAATTCCGGCTAGAGGACTGCAAGTATTCCGGACTTGATCATTTGCACCTCTAACAGTATCCAGTCCTGATGATAGCTGCATTGGTAAAAGAATGCGCACGCTCTCCTTAGCCGTGTCTAACACATACCACCTAGGCCTTTTACGCAGGCTTCATCTACATCGTTTGGGATTGCTATCTTCACCCTGGAAGCTTTGTCCATCAATGGAATGTGCGGGTGAAAGACCTGAGTCCGTTTTTCAAGGTGAAGAGTACGTTTAGTTAGAGCTAATCAAGTACTAACGCCTCCCAGAACATTAACGTAGCCTGTGTTCTCTACGGCGTTGCTCTGTTGCTGCTGAAAGTCGCCATCTTCTTTGACTGGATACACATCTTTGCAGGATCCCAGGGTATCCGAGGCGGCTTCTATTGGGCATGCATCGGCAATATCGTCGTGAACGTTGTCTTCTACACCGTTACGATTTTCGTCATGATATTCGCCTGCACGCCGAGATCCAAGATTTGGAATCAGTTCGAAAAGGGAAAATGCATCAACATTTTCGCTGTCAACGTTTCTTCCAGCGTTTTCAACCTGTTTCTTGACTTGGTCATGTTGGCGATGCCTCAGAGAGTCATCTGGAAGCTCCAACTATCGACCAAGAAAAAGGTCGCGATTTCACTGTTATTTGCGGTGGGAGTCTTGTGAGTCTGTCGATCTTTCCATGAGAAATATTACTTACAATGAATAGCGGTTGCGTTTGCGGAGCACTGCGTGTCGTTTACTCGATCCCCTTCATGAATTCTCCCGACAAGACGTACACTGTTTCGTCGTTTGCACTTTCTGGGATGGGTGAAATGACGGCTTGTTTCCTTGTCCTTTGCGTACCTTCTATCCCTAAGCTGGTAAAGAACACCGCCTTCCTTCAGAAATTTTTCACAAGGCTGCAATCGTGGATGGATTCATCTTCGGAAAAGACGAAAAATTCACGATTGGGATTGCCATCATGGATACGCGCTCAGGGCGAGCGATACACAGCGAGGCAAAGGCTGGAGGATACTACCTCTAGCGGAGCTGATGAGTATACTCCAACATTCATCACGACTCCTTATAGATGATCTACGATGAATTAGCTCTGAATGTTAGTAATAAAATATATATACTTAAATTTCATGATGACACAAACTGTCTGCTTTAATCATTTTACGCTACGTACGTCTTTATAATATTTCAAAAGCGTACAAGTTAACCCTCCTGGGACGCTAGGGACTGTGGAACACTAAGCCCCGTTGTCATTCTACACAACACTCACAGTTTTTACTCCTCGGTACCCTATCAACTGGCTTTTCCGCTTTCACAAGAGTCTGATACTCGAGAGAGAGAACCTGCCTGTCGAACCACGGTAGATAATATTTGACGGCTTATTCTTCAGCTCAATAAGCTTCTTTAAACGCAGAAGGTCTAAAGTCGGCTGCTGCGGGCGACGTGAAGTCCTGCCTGATGGATTATACTCCGGGGGCGATATCTCCCTTCAATATGGTATCCGATGGGGGTGATGAGCGACTTTCTTTTCCTGTGCGATTTATCGACTAGCGTCTTTCGTTCACGATAGAACTCGTGGTCAAGTTTGTAGACCTTTGTACCGTACGTATCGGCAGCCTTGAGCGCAACATAATGAATCGAGGCATTTTACCAAGTCGATTCTTTATAGCTACAAGGTGGGAAGCCCTGAATGACATTCTGCTCAGGATCGTAGTCCATGATGGGTGGGTGGATGGAGCCTAAGACCAAGTAGGGCGTACGATCGGTTAGGATTTGCGAACTTCACTCGAGGCTGGGAAAGGATCCTATGCAATGTCGTGCGTCTAAGACGAGATTCAAGTGAAGCAACTCTCTTATCAATTTTTCTCCACTATCTCCCAGCCCTCTCACTAAACCTCACCCTACACGGAAACCCATGCACCGGATGCGAGGCACCCTGGGGAACCTGATACGCCCTTTCCCCGTACACCGTCTTGACCCCGCCACTTGGATATGTACGGTCCCACTCCTCATACCTATTCTCAATTTCAAACTCCCTCACGACCATAGCCAAGGTGATCTTCATGTCCAGCATGGCCAGCGTCTGCCCCACGCAATTCCTGGGCCCGGCTTCAAACGGGCGCCACGCGCCCTTTTTCGGATGGAGAGGGTCCTCGGCACCAACGAGCCATCGCTCGGGAAGGAAGGCGTGCGGGTCGGGCCAGTAGTCTGCGTTGCGGTGTATGGCGCTGTGGTTGATCCAGATGTTGATATCCTTTGTGGGGAAGTTATTGCCTTCTTTATCGACGAGGACGACGTCGGAGCGGCCGCCGCGCATGCCTGAGGCGGGAGGGAAGAGACGCATAGTTTCCTTGAGGACGGCGGTGGTGTAGGGGAGTTGGTTTGCGAGATGCGGACGGGCGCGGAACTGTGCGGCGACAGAAAAGATGTCGTGTCCAAAAACAGCATCGTGTTCAGCACGGATAGCAGATTGAATCGAGGGGTGTTTGGATAGTAAGTGCAGGGCATACACGATGGTCGCGGCGGTAGAGTCATGACCTGCAAACAGGAAGAGGCGAATTTGCACGATTGCCCAGGCCTTAAAGTCGGCATCTAATTGGGGAGGTGGCTTAGTCTTGCACCCATCCATGTAGCTTGCAATGGCGATGTCCATGACAGAAGTTGTGGCGCGGGATCCGGCCTTCCATTCTTCATATCGCTTGTCTAGCTCAGTGGCGATGTACTGATTCATGATGCGTCCGTTGTTCCATTGGACGAGTGGGCGCATGGGATTCCAGCGCCTGAACGGATTCAGCTCTTGGTCTTGGCAGTGCCATTCGACAGAGCTGCGCATCGCAGTTGCGAGTGGATTGTGCGCAGTCATGGAATGCAGGCGTGCGTTTCTGCGGAGCGTACATCAGCAACACAAACAGCAATCGGAGTAGCTCTCAGCACTTGCATGGTAACGGTACCGATGACGTCCATCATATAATCACACGTCAACTTATCGAGCAAGAACGTATCGCCTTTCCTAGCATGCTCACGTAGCACTGACACATACACGTCAGCTTCGTCGACAATGTGCGGCGTGCATTCCAGCATGACATTTGCAGCGAAGCCTGGATTAAACAGCGCGCGGCTGCGCTTCCACTCGGCGCCATTCGTGGTGAAGAGATTGGGTCCACCGGCGAAAGGGGTGAAGAAGGGAATGAGGACGGCAGGTTTGACGAGATCGTGCTCCTGGCATGCCTGGACTGCAAGCTCAGGCGATGCAACGACCAGCAACGGGTTACCAAAGGGCCATGTATCCATGTAGAAAGTCTTACTGGTGGACTCAAAGTCCAAGGCGAGCTGCGCGAAGACGTCTGATTGCTGGCAGCCAAAGGGGAATTGCTTGAGGAGAGTGGGGAGCGCGCCGAGATGACCAGAGACGAAATTCCATGGAGGCATTGGCTGCGGTATTTGGGTTAGCCGATCGATTCGTCTCAGGGTGCATGGGAGAGCAAATACCAGACCTTGGTTCCTGAGGCGACGGAACAGAAGGCGCACGCGGAACATCTTCACAGCAAAGACGGCCGCGGCGCAGAGCCAGAGCGAAACCGCCACCTGCCATACCACGCCGGTCGCCATCGCGATGGAGGCAGAGCAATTGAAGCTCAGGGGAAGCTATATAGTCACAGAAGCTGTGCAGTCGAAGTGGAAAGTGGGCTTGCGCCAGCCAGCACAGCCAATGGGAGGGCCAATACCTCCGCCTTGGCCGACTGGCATGTGTTTCCAGTAAGACGATCGTTGGGGGCTCAAAGCCGTTGAGGCGCCATGACTACAATTCGCCAAGCCACAGCGGTCCTACCGTACGCCCGTGTCTGTGCGTGTATGCCCTGACAACTCTTTGTCTCCCGGAGGTGCTTGCGGTGGATGGAGCAGGATGGAAACGCGCCCCTCGGAGGAGCTGCGGCGTTTCATTGTGGAGTGATGTGGCTGCTCTGCGTGCGGCACTAAGGATGTGACGGGACACGGTGGATGCGTCGTTTGCGACGGAACGGGTGCAGCGGCGCGGACTTGGGGAGGCATCTGCGGAAATCTTAGGTGGGCGAAGGCATGCCGGTCGTGTGGCGCGTGAAGGACTGCTGGTAAGGAGGAAAATAGGCCGTATCTCGTAGTCCAGAGCGGAAGGATTGAGCGCGGGGCTGGAGGTGGTGCGGATGGAGCTGCCGCTACTTGGCCAACAGTGCTGTACGACTGTACTGCATCTATTTCCAACAAGGTCACGGAGCGTTGATTGGCGTGGTCGGGCATTCCATGGCGATCGGTTTCCATGGTAGTTATTGTACATGTATGTATCCCAAAACAAGCACCAAGCTTCGCGCTGTGGCCGCTTAGCTAAGCGAAGAGCGCCAACACGGCAAGCGCTGCTAATAGCCCTTGCAGCCTCTGGAGCTTCACCACAACCACTCCGTTGCTCTGCACCGTCCCATTCCCCCCACCACTTCCCGCTCCGCCACTCGAACCCGTCGAATTTACCCGCCCTTGCGACTGGAGAAGCGCCACGAGTACATTCTCGCTCTGCCAGTTCCCGAGCACCATGCACGTCCCCGGCGTTTCCGGCAGTGTCTCATTCACCATATAGAAGCTACTCCGCGGACCCTGCGTCGCGTACCCTGCACTGACATTCTTCTGTCCAGTCGCCACGTCCGTTCCCCGCAGCGTGCGGTCGAAGATGCGCGCCACCGTCTCGGGCTGATACGCGTTGACGCTGTGGCCGGACTGGAAGACGCGCGAGAAGCTGAATGTGCCGTATTGCTTCACCGCACCGCCTTTATACGTGTCGTTCGTCGCTATAAACTCATACCCGGCTCGATTGAAGCCGTCGTGCCCGGTGTAGTTGGCATCGAGCGCGAGACCCTCGCCGGCGTTCCAGGGACACCGCGTATCGCGATCGCCGTAGACGAGCGAGACTTTGATATCGTTCTGCAGGAGGTATTCCAGATACCGGCGGTCGGTCCGAGCAAAGTCACCGGTGCCGCTTTCGCCGTCAGGCAGCAACGAGTACGATGAGAGCACCGTGTTGGAGATGTACGTGAAATTCAGAGGCACACCGAGTGATTTCTGGGTCCAGGCCTGGTTGAGGAAGGTGTTGACGGGGAGATAGTAGGGGCATGGGTCACCGCCTAGTTCTTCGTTGGTTTTGACAGCGATGTCGAAGGTAGTGACCTGTAACAAAGCCTGCGTCAGTCGTCTTCCAGACGAGGATGGAAGAGAAAGTCGGTAATGAGCTTACATTGTTGTAGGTTTGGAAGATGGAAATGGTTGCCATGCAGGCTCCAGTGGCTGCCTTGCAAGCCTGGTTGACAGTCTCGTTTGTTCCCCTGCCGAGTGCATCACCTTCATTGCTTGCCGCGTGGCATAGGTCTACAAGGTCTCGGCATCCTCCTTCTCTGGTGTAGTTCTCCTTGGCTTGGGCATACACATCGTCGTCTAGAAACCTTCCGTACGTGTTGCTGTGCGCGTAGTCGAGGTAATAGGGTAGGAAGTAGCCCAAATCTATTTCACCGTTGGTGACGCCGACGTTATCGATGGACCACTCGCCGAGGGGAGACTCTTCGCTCGCATTCTGGAACTTCTTGTGAAATAGCGCGCCCGTTGCAGGAGCCCAAGCTCCGCCAGCCTAACGTGTGTCAGTTTCCATGTACAGAGCAAGAAGCGAAATGGGAGAGCGTACAGAGTTTCCCCAGATTGCAATGTTCTTGTTATTCGACTTGTACTCTGGGAACCTAGTCACGAGCTCATCAATATCGCCTCAGTGAGACGACTAAAGCAGCTTACTGCGTTAACCAATGCTCGGCAAAGTGCCAAAGTGCCTGTGCGCTGGAGATGGAAGTATTCGTCGTCGACCACGGCGTTGGATCCGTGTAAGTGCCCTGGCCAAAAGTCCCATTGTTTGGCGGTACCTCACCCGCATACTTATTCAAGGGAGTTATCACTCCCGTCAAAGCGTCGTGTGTTCCGTTGATTAGTTTCGTGTACGAGAACCCAGCACCGACCGGTTGATCGATGTACAACATGTTGGCGTAATTGTTGAAGGACCATGGATTCAACGTAGTGCTGTTGCCATCCAAATTCACGTAGCAAGGGCCGCCTTCTCCATCCATGGCGGTGAAGGCTGAGCTCTCGCCTGGCCCGCCAGCCAGATAGATGCCCAGCGGTGCGTTCCCTGGGTTGTTTCGAGCCTCGAAGAACAGGAAGTAGGTGTTGATGGGGAAGTCGAACTCCATGTCATAGAGGGCGCTTTGTGGGAGGTGGACGAAGCCGGAGAAGGTTTTTACCCCTGGCGTGGTCTCACAGAGGTCGGTCTGGGAAAAGAGGGTGAGCTGTGAACGTGAAACGTCAACTAATTTAAACTAACCTGCTTGTATGAGATCGTGACATTCGGATTCAATGTCGAAGTGATGACTGTCAGGTCTGTGGGAGGAGAAGGAAACTGGGCCTGGGCAAAGCCAGCCAGGACTGCAAGAACGGCAATGGTAGACATGGTTGATGCCTTTCGATTGAAGGAAGATGGACTGGACATGCCTGAACTGGTTTAAGAATGTCTTGTGCCTTGACCATGGCCGCAACATCATGCTCGAAACCTGCTTGGCCTGACGTCTGAAGCGGTTGGATCAGCATCCTTCTTATCGGAGCCGACAGCATCCTCGTGGGCGCTAGCCCTTTCGATCAATTGTCCCCCGAAGTGGGAGCTTAACGTCAGTTAGTCACACATCATCCTTCACTGTACCCTATTCATGCTGTTCGTTTTAAGAAGTGTCAATGAGCGAGACTTTCCGGTACGATTTCCATCGCATTCGCATTAGCCATCTCGCTGCGGGATGTTACAGACCGAGGTTGAACAAGATTCGTCTGGTGAAGTTGCGGCATAATGCTGGGCAGGACAATGGGAAGCAGCTGAGTATGCCTCTTTGAGCTCTTGCCAAGGCCTCGTGAACGCTAGCTACAAAGAGCCACCAGCTCTCGTGCTCGGCAGTCAATCAACATCCCAGACCCCACGCATAAGCTCGTCTGCTTGCATACCCCAGGCGCGTGGCTGAGCCAACGCGACCTCTCTTATATACGACAATGCTCCGTGGATAAATCTTGGAAGCCTAACAAACTTTGCAGATAGTCTGCACGCCGCCCTTTGAGGCAAGGCTTTCACGAGCAACCCATCATGTTTCAGCAACCTCGCGATAAACGACTTCGGGTACAGAGCGCACGTACTTCATTGGGTTGTCTGACTTGTAAATCAAGACATGTCAAATGTGACAAGGCCCAGCCTAAGTGCCAACGATGCACTAGGAGAGACACTCCGTGCCAGTACACCGTGCCTCGACCCTCGCGGGTCGCAGCCAAATTCGTCATCTATGAAGTCCCTAGGCCGCTACCGGTGAACCCCGATCTGATCACCCCCGAGAAACGTTCGCTACACTACTTCCGATGCCGAGCAGCATTCCGAATGACGGCCCCTTTTCGATCAAAGTTATGGATCGACTATATTCTGCAGATTGCAGAGAATCAGCCGTTTGTTATGTCGGCACTCGTCGCGCTGAGCATCACGCATGAGTCATATTCCCAGGACCCTGTTCTTCGGGATAGGTACCGTTCCGACGCTATCCGCCACTACAACAAGGCGATGAGGGAAATATGCAACTTTGAGCAGACGGAACAGTCGGTATACGCGGTTCTCGTTTCCAGCATCGTCTTCTACTCGCTCGAGAGCCTGCGTGGCTGCTTCTACCGCGCCCTACAGCATGCTCAGTCCGGTGTGAAAATCGTGAGCCAGCACCTCCAACTATTGTTGTCAAAACCTTCCATGCCCTCTCAATTGGCCGAGTCTCTTCACAGGGACTTTCTCGCTCTCCAGAACCAGACTATGGAACTCGGTAGTCCCGGAAGATCGCGCGCTTTCGACACAATTCGTGGTTTCGATCCTGTTCTCCCGATTAGCTTTGATTCCCTCGAGGACGCAATGTACTATGTGGAAGTTATCTATAACGAAATCTTCTGTACCATCGAGTACTGCGAAACGCTCGCCCAGTATGACAGTATCGCCGCCGATGCAGTAGCTACTTCTATTGGGCCTCGTTACGCTAGCCTATGTGGAAAACTTGAGCAATGGAACGCTGCGTTCTCATCCGTACCAGAGAGATATGACCCTCAGCAGCGGCAAGCCGTCTTAATGCTAAGTATCTATCAGTTGCAGTTACAAGTCGTTATGGAGAATATATTTACCGGCGAATGTTTCGAGCGATTCGACCCCGACATCGCTAGGCTCTTAGACCTCATTGAGCTATTTCTCCAGAACGAGATGCAAAGCACTTCAGATGATCAGCATGCTTTTTCTCTTTCCCTCGGCATCATACCGCTGCTTTTCATGCTCGCCCACCGTTGCAACTACATCCCTACAAGAGACAAGTGCCTGGAGATGCTACGTCTGAACAGGAGGAGAGAGGGCGCGTGGGACAGTGCTACAGCGCTGCAGGTTGCGCAGCGGATCATAGCTGTTAGGGCTCGGTTTTCGACGACCGAGACTCACGGCGAAGCGAAGGTTGATAATATCGCTTTCGTGTCGGAAACGACGATCCAAATCGATTTTACGGTGCCCGTGTCCATGGCGCCGACAGGGGGTTGGCTCATATCTGATGGTATGGTGAAGCAGGGAGGGCATGTTGAGATCGTAGAGCTGAATCCTATCCAGTTCCTTGATTAGATTTTCCTCTGCTGTATAGTAGTCTCCGTTCTCGAAACGAAAATGATAGATATACTGTAAATAGACTTTTACTAATCTTTTCTTAGAATGATTTACGATGCATCATAAATACATTGTGTTAACTGAGCCAGTTAAGCGAACACGTGAATCCTAGTAAGCCTTATTGGATTCATTGTACAGTACTTAGATTCGCAACAAGCTAATGCAAGCCAGTACTTTGAGCAAAATAGCGTTCTTAACATCCGGAGCGAGTTTCCTTTTCCAGGCTACTGCTGTCCAAGATGTAAGGATACAAGGTGAGGTGAGCATATCTATCACAGTGTTTCTGAGCTTATGATCATGCTATTACCCGTAGTATCTGGCTCATCACAGAATAGCATAGAAAGAGTCAACCATGAATCTTATATGATGGCGATGTCTTGGCTACTGTTTCTCTGATTGTATTGCTAAGCCGCGTTATCAAGCTCAAATCTGTGCTGAAGCTGGTAACGTGTTGTACCGGTAAGCTGCGCACCCTAGTAAGCTACGTACCCCCTAGAACCGTTGCACATGTTCTAGGAATCACCCTATAACACAATGATTAGAAAATCCATAGGTAGATTTTTTATTACGCTAGCTACTATCTTCAAGTATACTAAGTTCTAGTACATCTTTATATAATAATAAATACTCTATATTAAGCGGTATCGCGGATATATACCGGGGTGAACTACGTTACTAGTTTTACTACGTAATTCCTGATACTTGAATACTAAGCTACATTCTAACAACTTAACATTTATAAACAGCTAGATTAATATTCGTTGCTAAGAACAAGACTTCTTCTTGACTCTTTCTTAGATAAACTCCATAGAGTACCGCTTATACTTGCAGCGATGGATGCGGTTACATCCTTTTGAAGATGCGCTGGACACTACTGTGGATGCAGCTTGCCCCTGGAACACATGGAAGAACCTCGATAATTCAAACTTGTGGGTATCACCTGGACCATTGCAGATCCACTGGACTGTGAATGACTCCAGCTGAGACTAGCACACGTTACACTAGTAATGACCCTCGAATTTGGGAGATGATTTGGCATGAGACAGCCGAATGATGCTTTGGCAGAGCTTGTTCGAGCAGCACAAGGTTGGCTCCAAGGCTGGCCAGCGCTTTCGAAAGCGCCAGTCGCCCGAGATGGCCATGTCGATGTTGCTGATGAGCCCGAGCTGGCGACAGACATCATTGCAATCGTGGACGGCGAAAAAGAATTTGAAGCCTTATGCGGACAGGTTGAGGTCGTTGAGCTTGAACCGCTCAAGATCCTTAGTATGAATGACTGGATCAGTCAGAAGATTACCTACCCCCTGCAAGTTAACGACCATGAAGTGGCCCCACGCGTGCCCGAAGGTGAAGTGTGAGAAGACCTGAGCCACGTTGTTGACTGGTTGATCAGCCGGCAAGTCTTTGTTCACGTATAGGGCGTTATTGTTGTACTTGACACAGTCCCCAGGGAGGTGGTATTCAAGTGACAGACAGCCTCCCAATGTGCAGCAGCAGCGTCTGCCTTAGTCAGTAAGCAGGCTGTCACGATGAAATCTATTGATTGACCCGGTCTCACAAGGCCATTGAGATTGAGGGCAAAAGCTTTGCACAGGGCTTGGGCACGCATGTCTTCGATTTGATGCTCCATGCCCTTTCTGTCATCGCCGCTAGCAAACGATTGGACGACGAAATGGCTGTCCGAGGCGTCTACTCTGGCATAAGATGCCAGACGTTTGGCTCCTTAACCAAAAGGCCTAGATCGTGAGCGAAGGGTAATTTGTGCGAAGCTCAGCTTGATGTAGTCGTCCGAATCCATCATTTCAGCGAGGGTAATATTGCTGTACACGACCACCTCGGGACAGAAGCCCTCCAGGTCCGCCTTTTTGTCGAAATAGCTTAGCGAAGTCCATTGTGGCGGCAGCGTTTCAAGATGCTCAGCGATGGACTTGGGAGGAAGAGAGGAGACGGAGCTAGTGAGGCTATTACTAAGTAAAAACCTATATTGTAAGAATATGGCACGTGTGAAGAATTGAATGAATTGATTGAGTGTGTAGTTCAGTATAGGAGTCTATGTATAGCAGACATGTTTGACGTCCTTATATAGCGAGAATCTATCATGTAATATGGCTTCAGCTGCTTACATATATCCTTATTATATAAAAAAGCCTAGCTATAATTTAGTAGCCTTATATATAACTGTAAGGAAGTGGTAAGTGCGAAGAATTGAACATATTGATTGAGTGTGTAGTTCAGTATATATAGATGTGTGTGTGTATGTATCAGTCTGTGTGTAGAAGACATGTTTGACGCTCATATATAGCGAGAACCCATCATGTGACATGGCCCTAGCTGCTTACAATAACTTATATAATAGTTAATATATATAAAAGGTTGGCTTCACTAAGATCATCAGAGCTCATGCCATCCAACGGAGATGTGCAGAGCAACTAACTTACCACTGGAGAGTGGCATATTGGGGTGAAATTGTTATCATGCCGTTAGGGCTTGTTAGCAAAATTTGGCCTGCGCCAGTTAAGCTACCCCGCATTTCGTTTTCGTCATCGGCACCGGACCCCATCAGACTGAGATTGTGTCGCAGCATATAGAATATCTCCGTGGCAAGAGCCATAGCTTGGACATACTTTTGGTGCAACAGATTGGCAATCACCAGCCAATCACCAGATCTCGTGCCGTCCTATACTAGTCCGGAAGAATGCCTCACGGGCGTGGAAAAAGCACGGACTCAGTAAAGCACCAAATGCTATATCGCGTTATTTTTCTCGTTAACACCACTACCCCCATAGCGACTATTAGCTATGTTATGAACGCAGTTTATAAGAATACCCTTTATAAAAATTATAAAAAATTTGTTATATATTAATAGTATACTAATAAGGCTCTAGGCGTGTATTGGTATAGAGGGCTAGATGACGGTTACCGAGCGCGCAGAGCTCTACGCCAGCCTCTCCACCAGCCAGAACGCGTGTATAATTTTTCTATATAGTTCTACAGCCTTCAAAGACGTGTATCCGAATTATTATATATTAAAATGCTAAATAAACCTTAGTTGTGTGGGTTTTTGTGTAGGTGGTTGGTTGATTTGGACATATTCTGAGTCCGTGTTTTTTCCGCACCCGCGTGCGCCGGTATATTAGGTACCGCGGTGGGATTAGAACTCATCTAACGGAGATGTACAGTCGCTCAAATCAGGACAAAGTGCTCCAAGCGCCAAGACTTGCACGCGAAGTGGTTCATAAAGACAGGTCTGGCGGGAGCCTGTGTCCTTCGGATCTAAGGTTAGATTCTAGTCTCCAAATCTTTGGGATAGACAGTCGACCGGGCGGTCAACTTGACGAACATGTTGAGCGGCGCCTACGGAATTGCCCTCGCGGCTCTGCTACTAGCCGCCGACCTGCCCCTGGCCGTGGCTCACGCTACTCTCACACACCGCGCTACTGTTGGCGGGCGCGAGCGAGTTAGTATCAACGTCGGCTGGCGCTTCCAGCGCTTCACCTCCAATCCCGACTCGCTGTCTTACAACATACTCAAGCCCTGGATCCTTCCTTCCGGCAACGATTTCATCAAAAGTGGCTCCAAGAAGACTCGTCCCACCGGCACTCAGCCGGGTGCCAACCTCAACTTCACTCAGGCTTCCTTCAACGACGCTAGCTGGGAGGCAGTCAATGTACCGCATGACTGGGCCATCAAGGGGCCATTTAATGCTCCCGGGGTTAGTGGTGCAATGGGAAGGTTACCGTCTAATGGCGTAGGCTGGTACCGCCGCGTCGTATCTTTCAGCGCTGAGGATGCTGGCAAGACTATCTTCCTCGATGTTGATGGCGCAATGTCATACGCGGCAGTCTGGCTTAATGGCAACCTCGTGGGGGGTTGGCCTTATGGGTACGCCAGTTTCCGGCTTGATTTAACGCCGTACGTCAAGACTGGGGCGGACAACATCTTAGCAATCCGTCTTGACAACCCTTTGGACAACTCTCGCTGGTATCCAGGCGCGGGCATCTACCGGAACGTTTGGCTTGTTAAATCAAGCCCGGTGCATGTGGCCCAGTACGGGACATTTGTCACTACGCCCACGATCTCGTCCTCTTCTGCAACCGTCAGCCTGACAGTCGATATCGAGAACAAGGGTACTAGCAGCCAAGTAGTTGATGTGGTCACCGAGATTCGACCTCAAGGCGAGTCTGGTGTGCAAGGCAGTGTTGTGGCTACCCTGTCAAAGGCATCGGCAACTGTCGCCGCAGGCGGAAAAGCAGTCGTCAGTGCCTCCGCAACCGTTGCTAACCCCAAGCTGTGGGGACCCAAGCCGAATCAGACACCGAATCTATATGTTGCTATCACTAGACTGTCCGTCAATGGACAAGTGATTGATACTTAGTCAGTCCACGACCCCCCTTTCTTCCTCCCTAGTGCTACAACACTCGAAATATCATCTAATCATAGTCATAATCATCAGTGAGACGCCTTTTGGTATCCGGACTATTACTTACGATAAGGACACTGGAATTAGCGTGAATGGACAGAAGATCCGTATTCAGGGGACAGTAAGTCAACCAAGTCAACCTACCCCCCTTATACTAAAACATCCGAAACAGAATCTAACTATAATCACCAGTGCAACCATCATGACCTCGGGAGCTTGGGCGCAGCTTTCAACTACCGAGCACAAGAGAGGCAGCTCCAGATGCTCCAGGAGATGGGCAGCAATGCGCTGCGCACCTCCCACAACCCGCCCGCCCCCGAATTCCTCGAACTAGCCGATAAAATGGGGCTTGTGGTGCTCGACGAGATCTTCGATTGCTGGAAGCAATCCAAGACCAGGAACGACTTTTCTCTGATCTTTGACGATTGGCATGAGCCGGACCTCCGCCTCTTTATTCGCCGAGACCGTAACCACCCGTCCATCATCGCCTGGTCTTTCGGTAACGAGATTCCCGAGCAAGGGGGTGCCTCTGGAGGCACCATTGGTGCTGAGCTCCGCGGAATCATTCGTGACGAGGACCCTACTCGGCAGACTACCGCTGGCATGAACTCGGCTAGTCCTGATCAAGCCCTCCCGGCTCAAGTCGACATCATCGGACTCAACTATAACGGCGAAGGCATCGGCGTCTCAATGTCATCTTCGTGGCCAGGCTTCCGCTCAAAGTTTCCAAACAAGATGCTCTGGAGCACGGAAACCTCATCATGCCTTAGTTCCCGTGGGACATACCTCTTCCCCGTTACTAGCGGCATGTGTGCGGTGGTGAGTAGCAATAGCGGTGGTGGCGAGGACCCTATAGGTATGCGCGTGAGCGCTTACGACTTGTACTCAGATTGGTGGGCCTCGGGATCTCCAGACAAGGTCTTCTTCCAGCAGGACAAGTACCCATACGTCGCCGGCGAGTTTGTCTGGACGGGGTGGGATTACATCGGCGAGCCGACTCCCTACAACGACAAGGCGCGCAGCTCCTACTTCGGAATCATCGACTTGGCGGGTTTTAAGAAGGACCGCTTCTACCTGTACCAGGCACGCTGGGCCCCCAACGTTCGTATGGCGCACATTCTTCCCCACTGGACCTGGCCCGACCGTGTCGGCCAGGTCACTCCAGTGCACGTCTATTCTTCGGCCGACGAAGCCGAGCTGTATGTCAACGGAAAGTCGGCTGGCCGTCTTAAGCGCGGAACCTCGAGCTGGCGCTTCCGATGGGACAGCGTCGTGTACCAACCCGGCGATCTCAAGGTCATCACCTATAAGAACGGCCAGGAATGGGCAACTGATACCAAAAGGACTATTGGCAATGCTACCAAACTTGTTCTCTCGGCGGATCGCTCCAACATCAAGGGTGATGGGCTTGATCTATCCTTCATTACAGCCACCATCGTCGACGCAAACGGCGATACCGTTCCACGGGCTAGCAACTCGATCAGTTTCTCTATTACCGGTCCAGGACTGATCTCTACAACCGATAACGGAGATCCTGCCGACTTCACTGTGTTCTCCAGCTTGACGCGCAAGGCTTTCAGCGGTCTTGCACTTGCAATTATCCGTAGCAACGTCGGTGCCGTTGGCAACCTAACTATCAGTGCTGCCTCAAGTGGTCTCACTGGGGCATCGGTGACTGTCCAAGCTAGTTAGAATTGTATTTAACGACATGGAATAGAACAATTTCTTTATCTCAAAGAGAGCGCAGTAGTCATCGCAGCTGTATTTGATGCAGCCCGAGTGAAGCACTCTCCTCGTCACTTCAGTGTTGTGTAAACCTGACCAACTAAACACACAAACCTTAGTGGAAACAAATTACATTTGTTAACCCTTAGGTCCCTGCTTCAGGGTATTTTTCGATTTTGTATCATCCTTTTACCTCAGAATGATGGCAATGCGGGGCGAGATTAGACAAACTCGGGTCGCAGAATTTGTCGATTGTGCAGAATATAGTGCAGTGAGCCGAGAGGAGCAATCTTGCAATAGCTATTAATCTGCTGTTAGCTCAATCCATGGAAAGGCGAATACTGTCACGTCCCGGTGAAAGCGGAGAGTAACGGTACTGGGACATGGTAATATTACAATGTCCACACACTTGAACTCATGTGTTTGGGATAGTTATGTTTGATGAAGTGATAAGACTGGTGTTATTGTCAAGGCGATATTCCTATGCTGTCAATGAGGGTTACCTAGTCGTTCAAGCCCCCACCAGGTTACATGAGCGCAAGAAGGTTCTTGCACTCCGCCGGCGCTAGTAGAGAGGATGGCCAACTCGCTCTAGCCATACCCTTGTACTAGAGGTGATATTATCTAGATATAGCTAAAGAGAAGAGTACTATATATGGGTCCCAGATAGTATATGTAGTATCTTACTAAGTATAGCTACTGTTGAGTGCTGGTTAGTCAAATAAGAAATAATAACATTAGTAGAAGTATCTACAATTAATCGGGTCGAAGCTAGGATATATATACCCGCTCAGAGAATCCCTCAGTCCGTTCCTTAGCCGAACAGCTTTCCGCCAGAAAGCTTAAGGAATACTGCCAGCTAGCCATTGGTTTGCCGCCGAAATGCCTAGGGAAAGCCGCTAGCTTGCTGCCAGCATTTCGCCAGCTTTCTAGCTCCGTTAGTCAGAAGGACAGGTTATTACACAACAATATACTATTCTATTTTAGCTAAATTCGCTTAGGCTATATAATTCATTATTTCATTAATTTATTAATTCATAAATTAAAAGCTATTAGTTATCTTTTTTATACCTTTTAATTAATCTATAAATAAAGGGTATTTTATATAATCCTTAGTTTTAATTTTATAATATCCCTTAGTTAACCTAGAAAACACTACAGCCCACCCGAAGGTTTAAGATAACCTCGATCATCGTGTAGGGACAAGTAATCTACGCCAAATCTCGAAGAGTTTACCGCCGGCAAGGGTTATAGGGTATCTGTCGCGCCTGTGCCAAGTGCGCCACCTATTCGGGCGCGCTTCTTACTATCGAACGCACTTCCTGAGCGTACAGGTCTTCCAGAACGTTGCCTACGGCACCAGAAATCCAAGCCTTCCGCTCTCGGTACTAGAGCTCGGGACTTCCACTCTTGGTACCAGAGCTCCAGATGCTTTATGTATAGCTGAATTCAGTTCTTCCCATACTTGTATAAAATTTCTTTCCATGGCATATTCGGACCAAATAAAACTCTTCAACTCTCTTTTCAACAAGACCCAGTTCCGATATAGCCCTTCAAAAAAGACACCACAGACGCTTTGCGCTACAGCCACCGCTCGCGCTCTAATGTCTCCTCTTTCCGATAATCCCCCACCTACGAACAGCAGCCAGAGGAGCAACCCGGGGGATTCGTTCGGTCGAGGGCTAAACATAGATTCAGCTACATATCGAATTACCCGCAATGCACAAATTTCTGGAACAAAACACCCTTCCCATGCACCTTTGGATAGCTTGTATGTGCACAGGTATGCGGCGAAGATACACGCTTCGTAAATTGGATCATAAAGTGCCAGCGTTCGCCTTGACTCGCTTAGAAGGTCCACCAGCCGAGATTCCAAGTTGGCCTGGCTGTTATTAACTGGAAAACCTTCGTCGTCCAGCTCTGCCATCAACAGCACTTGTGGCAGCGTTTCAGATGACGTCTGCTTAGTAGTTTTCTTAGCATCTGCAAACCAGCATAGCGCATTTAGGTCCTCAAGCGCGACAGCGAACTCTGAGGGCCAAAGGTGAATCACAGGAAGGAATCCAGAGGGCACTACGCAGACATCTAGGCATCCAGTATCTCTTAAAGATAGGAAATTTTCATGATGATTGTGGGATAATAGCCGCGGCGTACCGATTGCTAAGCAACTGATTAGATCCTGCCAGAATAACGCACGCTGCATCTGACTGATGACAGGAAGATTCTGAGTGCTCCATGTTTTAATACTGGCCTGCACACCGCGAATATGCGCAGCAATACCTGCGAAATTTGCACCCTCAACCCGATACTCGCACCCAATTAGTATTAGCATTGCAATAACGGTTGATACATTTGGTGTCCAAGAAGTCAAGTCCTTCATTTCAGCTCCAAGACGACTCAGAAGCTCATCCCGGTGCGTCAGGGTCTCTATGTTCGGAATATTGCGATTGGCCGCCAGCGAAAGGATGAGTGAAAAAGCGTGGAAAAAGGTTGGATCAGCTAGTGCACCCTGTAAGAGGGTGGTCATCCCCTGAAAAGAAGCGTTGCCGGATCCATCGACGCAGAAGAGGGGCTCGCCAGCCTGCCTTGCCGACGCTCCTAGAAGTCAGTCGAGAACTTTATATTAGTGGACTGCATCTACGTACGATGTCTCATCAATGAGCGAAGTCGCTCGGGACTTCCACATAAGGTATAGAACGGATCCACAAGGCCGGCTGATGGCGTTCGTGCTATGGTACTACCGGGCGGTATTTTCTTCTCTGCTAACTGTTTTTCCTTGCTGTGAAATGTAGCGACGTTGACGATAACCTTCTTTTTTGAGCGTCCATATTTGGTTCTCTCAATACCCCTACGAATGGCATGTTGCCGAATTACTCCTTGTGTCTCCCTTACCTTGATTTGATCTGGATGTGAGACTGTTACAAACTGGAACATACTGCCAATTTCGTGTCGCATACCGAGCCTGTTGGTGCTCAAGGAAGTAATGCGCATGTAACCCACTGAAATGATCGAATGTTTATATCGCGCTCGGTAATTACTGCACAGGCCTGTAAAAAGACTTCAACATATTTCCATATCAGGAAAGGATCGTCCGGTCGGGCTTACAAATCTTCAAGCGAAGCGTGAAATATGCAAGGAAGCTGCATGTCCGCGCGTCTTGGCACTGACTTAAACCAAAATTAAATTGCGTTGCTGAATACTCGCGTGAGTGCGCCGGTCTCCGACAGATCTCTACTGTGTGTTTCTGTCAATGTATTATTCACTTCTTTATTTCGAACTATTATCAAGTTTGCCACTTTCTCAGCACATTCGCGCGTACTAGAACGAGAACTCTCTCTTCTGCATTGTAAGAAAGACCGCTAGGCCGCTTGTACAGTGTCTCGGCTAGCAGCTGCCAATTTTGAGGCGCATTGTATCAGAAATGCCAAAAATGCATTGGATTTAACAGCCTCTTCAGCTTAACTTGTAGATTGAATTTTGTCCTAGCTTAACAAAGCCTTGCTATTCATTCCTTCCTTATCAGCCGTAAGCGCCTATTTTGTAATACTCACTACTATTTCTAAGCAAAGCTACAATTTTATCATTTCGAACGCCGATTCGGGTTCCACCCTTAGATGCAGGGACATTAGTTTTTCCATTCCAAACAATCTTGCTTTAAGCTTTTCCCTGAAATGGCAAACACGCAGAGGAGGAAGTGAATAGATGCGCTGAGTCATCTATTATCCTATAACTAATGGAAAGTGAGGAAACATCCTGTAAGATCCGTGTCTCGAATGTACCAGTCAAGAAGCTTTTTGAATTCAGGACGATAGGCGATACCTCACTGAACCCTACAGAAATTGGCAAGGGAGAGGCATACGCCGCTTGTCACCCACGCACCTGGTCACTGGGCCAAACTGCGATGCTTCTAGGCTTATCACTAGTAGTAGGGTTAATCTACCGTATTGCTGGTATCTATGAATATAAATTCTTGTACTTGTGACTCCGTCGTTTTGTCTCTTTTCTCTGCAACGCTTCACTCCGCTCGCGATACAACGCATTTATCATAGAATACCGACACCACTCTTACATTAAACCGTAAGTCTATTCTCAAAAAGAAATGCTTTTGATGTTTTACTGCAAGGAGAAGAGGAGCAGTTAAGATACGTCTGGAGCCGCTTCTTTATACATCGATTTCTAATTTAGATTTAAAAGTCGTAATTCTTCGTGGTTAGGCATACGAGCTCAAACAAGACCTCTCATCTGAAACGAGTTCGTATCGAATAAGTCTTCCCAGTTACGGAAGAACCTGTCATTTATCAGTATGGAGAAGGGACGGACCGAAGGTGCATATACGTATGATCCTCCAGATCACCAGATGCAACATGATGCCGCTACAGAGCGGAAACTAGCTCAGACCGAAGCAAAGGTGCTATCACAACGAAGAGTCCAGACCATGACCCGCTCTTCTAAAATCACTGGTATTCATAGTGAATGTTCCGCGTTAGGTGCTAGTACAGAGCACCGAAGTCGTTTGCGTCCAGGAGCAGGACTTCAGACACCTGAAGAGCTTAGAAAGACTGCCCAAAGCATACAGAGACTAGTGAGCTTGAGACGCAAATACATCACTCTTTCTCTCCAACGTCCAGAAGACGACCCTCGCAATGCCATGGACTGCGAAGCTTATCCTCACCTCCCCAGATGCCTCCATGAAAGACCATTTGCAGCAAACATGCCCGCTACTGAGACAGTATAGAGAGTCACAAAGTGCGAACGGTGTTTATATGATGGAAAAACTTTGCCGCTGCCTGCTCGCGATGCTGCGACTTTTCAATTTGGAGACGATGGCATCTACCAAGCTTGTGAAGGGAATAACACGAATGCGCTACACAGAGAAATCCCAACGTTACTTGAGTTCTACCAGGACCTGAACAAAATAATCAAAGTATCTTCTGATGGACCAAACAAGAGCTTCGCTTTCAGTCGTCTCCAGTATTTAAAAGCTAATTTTCATATGTATGCGCTTGTGAACAGCTACCAAGAAACACTAGACTGTAAAAGTGTTCCCCACCGAGACTTCTACAATGTTCGGAAGGTGGATACACATATTCATCACTCTGCATGCATGAACCAGAAGCATCTTCTGCGCTTCATCAAACAAAAACTTAAGAAGTACCCGGACGATGTTGTGCTATCCAGAGATGGAATACACTTAACTCTATCAGAAGTGTTTGCTAGCCTAAATCTCACGGCATACGACCTCAGTATAGATACTCTTGACATGCATGCAAGTTAGATGGTAGTATGCGTTAAGCTACTACAGCTAACCGTACCTAAAGGCGCATATGGACTCTTTCCACAGGTTCGACAAATTTAACCTGAAGTATAACCCCATTGGCGAACCTCGACTTCGAACAATATTTCTTAAGACGGACAATTTTGTCCAAGGTCGCTATCTCGCCGAGCTGACTCGAGAGGTCATAGACGACATGGAGTCTAGCAAATATCAAATGGCTGAATGGTGTATTTCCATTTATGGGAAAGCCATAGATGAATGGGACAAGCTTGCAGCGTGGGCTGTGGACAATAAACTCTTTTCGCCTAACGTTCGCTGGCTGATCCAGATCCCACGTCTCTACAATGAATATAAGGCGAATGGTTTGGTGCATAATTTTGAGCAGGTACTTTTCAATATCTTCCAGCCTCTGTTTGAAGTTACACAAGACCCTTCGAGTCACCCAAAGTTGCATGTCTTTCTTGAGCGCGTTGTTGGCCTGGATAGTGTCGATGACGAGAGTAAAGTCGAGATGCGGCTATTCAACAAAGTGCCCTCCCCTAGAGAATGGAATATGGACCAGAATCCACCCTACAGCTACTGGCTTTACTTCCTATTCGCGAATCTGGCATCGCTCAACCAATGGCGAAAAAAACGTGGCTTTAACACGTTCATACTACGGCCCCATTCTTGCGAGGCGGGCGACAGTGAGCATCTCGCCGTTGCTGCCCTCACGTCTCATAGCATCAGCCACGGGCTTCTACTGCGCAAGGTCCCTGTCATCCAGTATCTCTACTTGTAAGCAGCTAAGGCCATGTCACATGATGGGTTCTCGCTATATAAGAGCGTCAAACATGTCTGCTACACATAGACTTCTACACTGAACTACACACTCAATCAATACATTCAATTCTTCACTCTTGCCACTTCCTTACACTACTACCTAGAGCAAATTGGAATCGCGATGTCACCGCTTAGTAACAATGCCCTATTCCTAGCTTATGATCGAAACCCGTTTCCGGAGTACTTTAAAAGGGGGTTGAACGTTTCTCTATCTACTGATGATCCACTACAAGTTGCCCTTACGAAAGAACCATTGATGGAAGAATACGCTATCGCAACTCAGATCTACAAGCTTAGTCCTGTAGATACGTGTGAGTTGGCTAAAAATTCGGTCAAGCAGAGTGGTTTTGAAGCTCGCCTCAAAAGAGAATGGCTGGGCAAAAATTTTGACCAACCCGGCAGAGCAGGAAATGAAATAAGCAAAACAATGTACCGGACATGAGGGAAGAATTCCGGTACAACACTCTCGTGCAAGAAAAAGAGTTGTAAGTGTACCTTAGTAAATTTATTCCATTTATCGAGCTCTTCAATAACTTTTCAAAGCTTAAGAGAATGCGCAAGCTTGTAGAGATAGTCAACACCTGTCCTTGTAGAAGACAGAAAAAGGTATCGGAAGGTTGAATCACATCGTGGGAAGATATGGCTGTATTTTGTAGATGGCGCGAACGGAGCATAAGTGATTTGCTCGATTTCCTTGTACCGTACCGTAGGCCATAACACAATTCAATACCCCGAGGAAAGTCTAGCCTAGCGCCGTCGTAACCGGGGGTCGGACGTGTATGTTTGTGTTGATCAATGGTGCCCTTAGGCACATCGAGTATGATCGGGCTAATTAGAAAATCAAGGAATACCGTGAGTCATGGGTCAATGCCCGCCAAGGGTCAATGCCCACCCAACACCAAAACACCTCAGCACAACTTGAGGCTCTAGAGCTCTATGTAATAGCTATTATTTCGAGATTTTCTAGTGGAGAGGTCTATAAGACTCGAAAATCAGTTATAACTATAGAAATCTACTCGGAGTTCTAATATTCCGGCCGCGGCGCGACTGAACCTGTAGAGGCTACGATACAGCACCTATACCTTACGTAGTATCTATAGACTTAGTACTATACCTTTTCTTCTAAGTAGTCTTCCTAGGAAGCTTTGAAGGCTTTTTACTACGTTTTTTAGTAAGTTTTATACGATTCTAAAGTCGTTACTAAGCTCTACGAGCCTACTACTTCTAAGCTCGCTTAGAGGCTTAATTAGCCTTCTCCTTCGCGCGAGCTTCTTAAGCCTTAGTCCTTATAATACGTCTCTCTTTAAGTAACCTAGCTTTAAGCTACTTACTAGCCCTTTAGGCCTTAGCTCTCTTAGCTTTTTAGAGTTATAGTTGCTCCACCTTAGCCTTCTACTGCTATAGTCGATTATATACT